>Ga0310696_10003435_pt1 | contig 19801 bp, 9 predicted proteins | sample AusTroGonzalo_MG_4_FD_203885 | JGI IMG/M metagenome (GOLD analysis project Ga0310696, IMG submission 203885) | Bovine rumen microbial communities from tropical cattle in Woodstock, Queensland, Australia - Gonzalo_02 (v2) (version 2) | ecosystem: Host-associated > Mammals > Digestive system >... | reverse complement strand
CTTGGCACGGCCTATGCGGATGAGCACCTTGTCCGTCTTCTTCGTGCCGTGCTTCTTCGCAAGCGAGGCGGCAATCTTCCCCAGCTCGGCCTCGAAGCGGCGGGTGAACTGCTCGTACATGCCGTTCTCCTTCGCGGCCTTCGCCTCGGAGCGCACCCAGTAGAAGGTGTCCTTGGAGGCTGCGGGCATCTTGCCGTCCTTGTCCGGCTTGAACTCCACCTCCACGCGCTGTATCTCTATGGGCTGGTGCAGTTTGTCCTCCAGGTGCTGCACCGGCTCGCCCTCCACGGGCTTGTACGCCTTCTGGCTGGAGTGCGACACGCAGAGGAACTTGTAGCCCTTGCCTCTGATGAGGTCGAGGTTCCCGGCGGTGGCGATGCCAGCGTCCATCACGATGACGGGCTTCACGCCAAGTTCCCTCAGCAGGCGGTCCAGCTCGTCGATGATCTTGCGCAGGCTGTCGGTGTCCTGCATGCGACCCTCGAAGAGCTGGTAGTGCTTGGGGAAGCCGTGCCTGTTGACGACGAGCGCCAGCACCAGCAGCTTGCAGTCCTTCCGCTTCTCCTTGCTGTTGCCGTAGTCCCACCACTTGCTGTTGTTATACTGCCCCTCGGCGTAGGTGTTCGTCAGGTCGTACAGGATGATGCTGTCGTCATAGCCGAACAGCTCCCTCGTCCAGCGCGACAGGTGCCTCATCAGCCCCTTGCGCACGTCGAAGAGGCGGACGGAGGAGGCATAGAGCTTGTCCTTGGTGATTCGGCTGACGTCGTAGCCCGTCAGGCGGCAGATGTCCGAGCGCGTCCGTATCCACTCGGCGGTGGCCAGCTCGGAGGCGGGGTGGACGGCACGGGCGGCTATCTGCGTCAGTGCCAGCGCCGTCTGCTCCTTGCTGAAGCCCTCGCGCATGAGCGCCTCGCCCATGTGCAGCTTCTTCAGCGTCTCAACGCCCATGTGCGCAGCACCTATCTGAAGCGACCACTTGTGCTCCATGGTCGAGGTGTCGGCGATGAAGCGGCGCTCATGCTCGCGGCGGCGGGCCTCCAGCTCGCTCTCGCCCGGACGACGGCTGTTGGGCAGGTCTATCCTGCCGAGGGCTATCAGCTGTGAATACACGCTGTCCGCCATCCTGCGCACCTTCTCGCTGTGCTCCTGCCCATGGAAAACGGACTCCGGCTCGCCATTCGCCCTGGCGGTCACGATGGAGGCCACCTCGCGCATCTCGTAGATGTCGAAGTCGTCGTGGCGCCCTACGTTCAGCAGGTCGTCGGAAACCGGCACGTTCACGGAATCGCGCCAGCTGGCGCGGAGTATATAATAGATGTACTCCGAGCCGCTTGTCGTCTTGCGTATTTTTGCCCTCATGAACATGGCCGCAAAGGTAGGCATTTCCCATGGTTCCTGCAAGCCCGATGTACCCCCACAAAGCGGGGGGGCCAGAAGCGGAGGGAAGGTTATTTTGGAATAATTAACAGACAAGGCCGGAAATGCAGACCAGAACAGACCGACTAAATGTTTTTTGGGAGGAAATTACGCTTTTTTAAGGGATGCACGGGGGAACAACTGCAATGCGGGTTAAGAGCGAAGGAGGCAGGCTAACAATCAATGGGGCTTCCGATGGTGAACGGGTAAGTGTTTATGATGTCAACGGAACTCATCATGGACAGACCATCAGCCATAATGGCCAAGCAACCTTTCACACCAACCTGAAGGAAGGTTCCGTAGCCATTGTGAAGATTAGCGAGAAAGCAGTTACGGTGGTAGTGCAGTAATGACTTTCTTTTCCCTTGCAATTCCTTTGTAAGTTAAGGGGATTTATATATTTTTGCAGTCCCATACATATTACTTTGACAGAATACGAACAAAACGCCTTCGACGAAGCAAGAAAGCTGATTTACAAGGATAGAGAGAAGTTAGATGACTTTAATATTAATATTGAAGGAACTCTGAACTATTTAGTCTGTCACGAATGGCTATTGTCCAGAAAGGAACTGAGGGATTCGAATACTGATTTAGAATTTTCAAATGGTGACTATTGAGATAATTACCTAAGTCCGTGGCTTCCCGCTTGTCCACACGGGAAACAGGATTCGAGCAATTTCACCATTCAATAATTGATGGCATTTATTACTTGTAGTGGCACAAACTGGCGATTTGTGACGATGTTGATTCTTTACTATTTCATGCTTGTCTTTCGTTTAATGTTCGTTCTATGTACTAATAAACTTTGCTAAAAAAGTTGGATTAAAACGTGATAGGGAATAGCGATTTACAGTTGTGATATAATAAACGGATTGAATCAACGTTATAGATAAAAAGCGACTGCCGTGGTGCATACCGACAGTCACTTGATAAGGCTCTTTATCGTGTTGCAGCACGATGTGAGCGTAGTTCATTGAGGTTAATACTTATCGCCCTTACTACTATTTGCTTTGCTGTTCATAGGAAATAGGTTGTTCAAATGGTCAGTACCACCCTCAGCTTGGGGTTTGGAATGGTCAACATTCCACCCCATTGGACTATATAGACCATAAGATGGCTTGTACATTGTATTGCCGAATTTATCAGCTCTGTACAAATCAGGATTCTTGCCTGGAATGACAGTACCTTTATGCCATATTTGGTCTAAGCGTTCTTGAGAGAAATTTCCCATAATCTTCTTACCTTATGGTTAAACAATGTGAGCTAACACGTATCTTCAGTTTTTCTTGGGGGAAGAATCTACAAAAGCCCAGTCACGCTATCCTAAACAGATATTGTAGGTTCGTGAGTGCCTAATGCACCTTTATAAAAAAGGCAACAGGTGTGCCAGATTTGAAATCGTGACAGAATGGCAGAGAAGAAGCAAGGTTAATTGATAGAAGAAATGGCAGAAATATACATAAAAGTTCGGGAACGAGCTTAGATTTCATACGGATATTGAAGAAGCTAAGAAAGGACTCCAAGAAGTAGCAAATGAATTAGGATGGATTGGTTCTTCGCCGCGACTGAGTCATGAAGATTGCCAATTCCTACTCTGGACTGCTGACACGCGACCTGAACGACTACTTCACCTTCGTGGAGACTACCAGCCAGAAGAAGGTGAAGCGCAACCCGCATGTCTTCGAGGGGGACTATATCATCGTGACACGACGCGACGACGGCACGTACCACCCCAACTTCCGACCCATACACACGGGCAAAGGCTTCAACGTACAGCGCTATGCCTCGGAGGTGGCCAACGAACTGCTCTGGGCGCTGGAGGGCCTCGTAGAAGATTGAATGACCAAGCTTAGTTCAGTTGTTTAGTTACTTCTGATATACAGTTATACAGTTATACAGTTAAAAAAAAGGGGTATGCATTTTCTTCCAATCTCTTATATTATTATTATAACTTATTGATATATAATTAGTTATATATATAATATATATAATATGGAGAAATGATATCCCCTCAAAAACAAACTGTATAACTGTATAACTGTATAGCCGACCGAAAAAACGACAATTAATTATCCTCTAAAAGGCTTATAATCAATGAAATACGACATCACAACCAACAAGGCTTCTAAGATGCCTACCCTCGGAAAGTGTACAGAATGTATCAGATAACTGCTCTAAAAGGCCTCAAAAGACGTGTTTGAACCCCTGTTTTCGATGTTTTCCCTGCTCTTGGCGCACATTTCAGCGACGCAGAATTTCAGTGTCCTGACCTCATTTTGAAGGAAATGTGTGGCCAAATGCCCCATCAAGTAGCTGATTTGGGGGGTAACAAGGGTTAATTGACCGATTAACTGAAAGCAATTTTTCGTGATTTCCGTCAGCACGACGATGCTGAGATGAAAACAGCTTTGTCTGGTAGAGAAAGCGGCTTTCTCTTTGAGACAAAACGGCTTTCTTGGGTAAAGAAAACGGCTTTCTCTCAGGTTATTTCCCTAGGAAGTTCTTTGCCAGATAGTCGTTGAATTGGTCTTTGTAGAGGTCTCCCAGGGGCAGGTAGGTGTCTGCGTCGAGGATGATGCGGTTCTTGTTCACTTCCTGAATCTTCTGGAGGTTCACGATGTAGGAGCGGTGTATGCGCATGAACTGCTGAGGCGGGAGGTAGTCCTCCATCTTCTTCATGGATAAGAGGGTGATGATGGGTTTCTGGCCTTCGAGGTGAATCTTCAGGTATTCGCTCATGCCCTCCACATAGCGTATGTCGGCAATGGAGATGCGCACTACGCGGTAGTCGGTCTTGACAAAGATGGTGCCATTGCTCTGGTCTATAGGACTGCTCTGCTGGGTGGCAGGACTGTTCTGGTGGCGCAGGTTGTACTGCTCCTGCACCTTCATGGCTGCACGCAGGAAGTCGTTCATGCCAAAGGGTTTCAGGAGGTAGTCGACGGCGTTCACCTTGTAGCCCTCGATGGCATATTCAGAGTAGGCTGTGGTGAAGACAATGAGCGGAGGAGCAGCCAACTGTCGCACGAAGTCCATGCCTGAGAGGTCGGGCATGTTGATGTCGCAGAAGATGGCGTCAATGACCTCCTTCTCCATTATCTCACGGGCCTGGAGGGCACTCTGGCATTGTCCGGCAAGCTCTAGGAAGGGAACCTTGCTGATATATGTGGTGAGCTGTCGAAGGGCCAGGGGTTCGTCGTCGATGGCAAGTACTTTTATCATTATAGATTTGAGGTTTGAGATTTGAGGTTTGAGATTTGAGATGTAGGATTATAGGGGGAGTCGTAGGGTTACGGTGTAGGTGGATTCTGTATCGTCGATGTCAAGTGTGTAGCTGTTGCCATAGAGCAGATCTAGACGGCGGTGGGCATTCTGCAGGCCTACGCCATGCTCTGAGGGATTGGCTGTTCCTTCGGCCTTGGCCTGCTTACTGTTCATGCATTTGAAATGCAAGAAAGAGCTTTCTCCCTCCTCCAGTTGGATGTCAATACCCACGAACGATGGCTGCTGGTAGCTGACACCATGCTTGAAAGCATTCTCAACAAAGGTGATGAGCAGCAGCGGCGGAATCTCACGGTCGGGGATAAGGTCGGGCATATTGACGGTGATGGTCACGTGGTCGGTGAAACGCATCTTCATCAGCTCGATGTAGTTCTCCAGGAATATGAGTTCCTGGCGTAGGGCCACTTTCTGCTTGCTGCCCTCATAGAGCACGAAGCGCATAATCTTCGACAGCTCCACAATGGTCTCCTTGGCCTGCTCAGGGTCTATGTCTACCAGCGCGTGGATATTGTTCAGCGTGTTCATCAGGAAGTGCGGGTTTATCTGGTATTTCAGATACTCCAGCTGCTGCTCCAGGTTGTCGTTCTCCAGTTGTAGCAGACGTTCCTGGTCCTTACGCTGGCGGAAATAGAGCTTCACGCCGAGGTTCATGCCGAGCATGAGGATAAAGATAATGGTGGCCACCACATCGTGCTGGCCGATGATGACGGGTGGACGGTGGTCTTCCTTAAAACGGGGAGGTGGGCCGTGATGCTTGTCCTTGCCGAAATCCTTGGCGTCGGGTGGTGGAGGTGGAGGCCCGAAATGCTCTTCATCATCATGTTGCATCCGCTCTGCAAAGGCGGGCGGATTATCGTGCCCATGAGGGCCTTTGGGCAGATCAGGACGATTGCTGCATTGCAATACGAGGAACAATCCCAGCAGGACGGCCAACGATGAGAAATAGAGCACACGACGCTGACGGTACACCAATAGTGGAGCAAGCAAATAATTGTGCACCAGGAACATGACGAGGAAGATGGCATACTGTCGCCACATTAGCAGTAGCTCACTCCAAGGGAAGGCCGTGTCGGAAGGCAAGTGGCTCAGCCTCATATAAATGCTGAACAGCGGCGTCAGGAACAGCAGCAGCCACAGAGCAAGGTAGAGATAGAGTTCCTTGCGGCTGTCCTGAAAGAATATTTTGTTAGTCTTTGTGTAGAGTTTTCCCATACAAACGTTAATTAAGCGTTGCAAAGATACGGATAATTAATTGTGACTGCAAATCAATTCTACGAAATGCCTCTTTTGTTCAACTAATGTACGACGCAGAGCAGACGGAAGGGACAGTTGGTGCAGCGGGTTCGGTCTTGGGTGGGAAGGAAGGGAACGTCAGGTTCGAAGATTTCGCCTATGACCTGCTTGAGGAGAGACATGAACTGGTTGGCGTAGGGGGTGACGTCGTTGATGTAATCCTTGCCGAACTTCAGAATCGGGTTGTAGTCGTCGGCTCCGGCGTGCTGGATGAAGAGCAGGGCAGGGGAAACCGTTGAACATTGACCATTGAACATTGAACATTGAACATTGACCGGTGAACATTGACCATTGAACATTGAACATTGAGTGTTGACCGTTGAGACGATGATGCTGTAGAGGAAGGTTTGGAGGTAGTAGTCGCTGTGGTTCTTCAGTTGGTCTTGCTGGAAGATAGCCTCCACACCTGAGAGGGGCGTGGGCATGTTGCTGCCTGTCTTGTAGTCTGTGACGCGTATTTGCTCGCCGTTGTTGTTCACAATGCGGTCTAGGCGGTCGATGCGGCCGCCGATGGTGAGGGTCAGGGGTTTTGTATCACCCCCAATCGTAATGGGCATGGTGACGTCGGTCTCCAAGCCAATAATGGTGAAGGGGGCGAGCCGAAGGTCGATGGTGAGCAACTGGCGGAGGTAGTGGATGATGACCTCGCGGTTGATGAGCTGGAGGCCGCTGAGGTCAGGGGTCTTGCCTGATTCGAGGTGGAAAAGTTCCTGACGGATGGCCTGGTCGACGGCTATCTCGATGTCAATCTTCTTACGTAGCATTTGCTCCAGGTCGGAGGCGAGAATCTGATGACTCTTCTCCATGAGACGGGAATAGATGATGCGGGCGGCCTCGTGGAAGATGTTTCCGAAGATGCGGTTGTCGATGGTGTCATCGTCGGTCTCGTCGGGTTCGCGGAGATTGTGAACGTAGGTGTAGTAGAACTGAAGGGGACAACGAAGGTAGCGGTTGACGGCAGAGGGGGTGAGACATTGACCATTGAAGCGGGCAAGGAGCTGCTGCATCATCTCCGGGGTCTTGTTAACCTGTTGAGGAAGGAAGGGAATGAACGTCTGCGGGGCCTGGAGCGAGCGGGAAGCGATGTGGTGATGCTGGTCCTCGACCATGAGCTGGATTAAGAAGCGGCTCATCTCGCCAGTATGGCCCTCGCTGGTGGCGTTATTATATATTATTGTGACATCGTCGGCACGTTGCAGGAGACGGTGGAAGTAATAGCTGTAGATGGCCACCTTGTGGTCGGAGGTGGTCAGACCGTATGCCTTGCGAATGGAGTAAGGGATGAACGATGTGTCGTTCACACCCTTGGGGATGTTGCCCTCGTTGGCAGAGAGCAGCAACACGTGGCGGAAGTCCAAACAGCGGGTCTCGAGCAGTCCCATTATCTGTAGGCCTTGGGCGGGTTCGCCGTGGAAGGGGATGGTGGTGGCATCCATGAGCTGGGTGACGAGACGCTGCAAGGTGATGATGTCTACAAGGAGGTCGCCAGCGTTTACGAGGGTTAGCAGACGGTTGAGGAGAGTGTAGGCACGGAAGAGCGACTCGGCGTGGATATTGAAGGCTCCTTCTGGTGCCTCTTGGGAGGATTGTCTGGCAACGACGCGAACCACATCGCTCATCCATTCGAGCAAACTGCTCTGTGTGTCGAGGGGACGGAAGAGAAGGGTGGTGGCCTCGTCGATGCAGAGCTGTGACGGGGTGGGGTAGTAGAGCTTCTGATTGTTCAGCTCTTGGTGGAGGTCGGCTATCTGTGGGGAGAGGTCGGCAATGTAGGGATGACGAAGCAGGGCATTTACCTGACGCAGACGATAACGGTCGCGACTGGGCTGGTAACCTTGGGTGCGGAGGGCAAAGAGGATGGCTATGAGAGATGCAACGGGAGCCTGGGAGAGAGGGTAGCCAGTGGTGACGTTCACCTGGTCAACACCGTCGGGAAGACAATGGATGACGGTGGGAAGAAGCTTCTCGTCGCAGAGCACGATAGCGGTGTCGGGGGAGATTTGAGGGTTGAGGGTTGAGATTTGAGGGTTGAGAGTTGAGGGTTGAGATTTGAGAGTTGAGGGTTGAGATTTGAGCCATTGGGCGACGTAGCGGGCCTGGATGTTCTCGGTGGGAGCAGAGGCAACGGTAATGTCCTTGGGCTGGGAGAAACAGTTGTAGATGGTCTCATCCTTACGGTCTAGCTCGTTGGGGAAGAGCTGCAGGTTCTGGGTGATGAACATTCCTGTCTCGCTCTGTAGATAGTAGTCGTCGAAATCCCAATAGAAGCGGGCACGACCTTCACGCTTCAGCCAGGTGAAGAGACGCTGCTCCACTTGCTGGAGGACGTTGAAGCCTACGAAGACGTAAGACCCTAATTCCTCCTCTGACCTGTCAAGCTTTTCTACTACCTCGCGATAGAGCGCACCCTCGTAGGCCAGTCCCTGTTGGGAGAGCCGGTCGTTGAAATCGTGGTAGATGTCGGCCATGTGCGACCATAGGCGGAGGAAGCGTTCACGTAGCAGCGTGGTATGCTCAGGCGAGAACGTGGAGAAGAATTTCTGTAGTGCCTCCTTCTGTTCGTCGGTGAGGTAGTCGATACTGTCCATCTCGTGTAGGTCGCTGAGGTTGGTCAGCACTCGGTCAGCATCGGCCATGCTCTTGTCCAGGTCGTCGAAGTCGGAGAGGAGCAGCTGTCCCCAGCCGTAGAAATGGTCGAGGGTCTCGTCGAAGCCCGTCATCGCCGTGAAGGAACGGTGAAGCTCACAGACCAGTTTGATAGGGTCGGCAACGGTTTTGTGGCTCTGCTGACGGAAGAGTTCGCTGATGGTCACGTAGCGAGGACTCCAGATGGGGTGGTCGGAGAGGCGTGCCAGATGGGCGTTGAGAAAGAGCGACGCACGCTTGTTGGGGAATACCACCGTGAGCTGCGACAGGTCATTGCCGTGCTTGCGAAGCAGGTCTTCGGCGACGTGTTCAAGGAAAGGTTTCACCATTTAACAATAACCAATAAACAATAACCAATAAACAATAACCAAATAAACAATAACTAAACAATAACCAATAAACAAATAAACAATAAACGATGAACAAATAAGCAATAACCGAATGATGCGCTATTCCCGATAGGCCCAGCGGAAGAGGAAGTACATCAGGGTGCCAACGGCAAGTCCAGCGATGGCATCGATGGCGTAGTGAGCCTGGATGTAGAACGTGGCAAAGAACATCAGCACGGCGAGGGGAATCATGGTGAAGAGCAAACGACGGTTGCGTGCCTCATGCGACAGCCAGAGCACCACCGTGGTGATGCCCACATGACTGCTGGGGAAGGCAGCCGTCGGTCGTTCTCCGGCATTATGTGCTTCGACCAGAAGGCGATAGAAAAGGCCGTCCTTCCATCCTGGCAAGGGCAGCATTTGGTCGTGGTTCAAGACATCGAAGGGCAGACGGTCGAAATAGTCGCCCAGATGGGGAAACTGCCCCTGAGCTATGAGGTCGGTACCCACAGCCTGGAAGTAGAACTGAGGTCCTGCTACGGGCAGGAGCACAAAGATGATGTAGAAGAGGAAGAACGAGGCAAGGATGATGAACGCCGAGCGCAGGAACCGTTCGTAGCGGAAGAAGAAATAGAAAAGCAGCACGGCGGCAATCATCGGATAGTAGCTGACATAGCCTAGCGTCAGTAGTTCGCTGACAAAGGGAGAGGCATAGTTCTGGCAGAACGTCAAGGCGGGCTGGAAACCAAAGAGCGACTGCTCGGCCTGTGCAAAGAAGGCATCGAGGTTGGGGAAGATGCGGTTCAGCTCGAACGTGTCGGGATACCACCAGCCAAGGAAAAGCATCTGCCCTGCAACACGCCCAAACAGCGTCAGGCGACAGGGAAACAACCTGTAGGCTCCCCAGAGTGCCAGCGTCATCACCAAGGCCTGACCACGTCCAAAGAGCATCTGAACAGGGTCGTGCAGACGGCTGTAGTTGGCTACGATGAAGATGGTGGTGAGCGCGGCGTAGAAGACCATAGCCCACTCCAGCCACAGCAGCCCACGGATGGGTTTTGACTCCAGTTTCAGCAGTTGTCTTAGCAGTTTCATTTATTCCACTGGCTCCAGTTTGATGAGCATCACAATGCTCTCGGCAGTACCCTTGGTGAGGACGTACTGCGTACCGGAAGTGATGCTGATGGGCTCCATCTCGTAGTATTTACCTTCTGTGTTCTCGGTTCCACCGACGGTGGTCTTTTCACCGTTGAGCTTCACGTCGCGTCCCGGCTTGGCCGTTGCCAGCACGAGGGTCATGTTGTAGTCCTTGGTTGGGGTAAAGGTGATGGAGCCTTTGCTGTCGAGCTTTACGCCTTTCTTGTAATATATGCCGTCATAGGTAATTTTGCCATCGCCATAGCTACCGCCCATGGTGAACATGGTATTAGAGGGAGCGCCGTCGAAAGAAACGAGAATGGTGCCCTCTGGGACTTCCGGATTGTCTGGATTATCTGGATTGTCCGTGGGTATATCTTCGCCGAAGAATCCTACGAGCGATGACTTGTAACTGTCTAACAATCCGCCAAGTACGCTGTCGTAGGCAGAGTCCTGGTCATCGTTGCCCACGTTATCATTGAAGGTGTAGGTGAAGTCGCCGTGATTCAGTCGTCCGGCACCATAGAAGCCAGTTACTGTCTCGGGAACGTCGGCGGCCGGCTCCACATCGTATGTGTACATCAGTTGTGGGTTGGTGTCGAAGTTGTCGTATGTAGTTCCCCCCACAAGCGTCACCTCCGAGGAGGGCACTTGCTCGTCGCGGCTTTCCGTCTCGTAGGCATCATATCCCTTGCTGCACGGGTTCTTCTGCGTGTAGTAGCTGAAGTGGACTGCCGAGCGGTCGAAATAGTTTCCGTATGCTTTAATCATGCCGCCGTTCTCGCCAGAGAAGGTGCCGCTGCCCAGGCCGTCGGTACCCTGTAATGAGGAGAGAATGGGTTTCTTGGTCTTCAGGAAGTAGTTGTTCTCCACGAAGACGCTGGCTCCCGATGTAGCTCCAACGCCATACTTGGCCACGTTGTCGAAGTAGTTGTTCCACACGTGGACGCTCATCGTTCTCACACGGGGATGACGTGAGTCGCTGTGGTCAAACCAGTTGTGGTCATACGAGATGTAGTTGGGACCTGATTCGCTTTTCATTCCGAACATATTGGTCTTGCCCGTGTCCCAGAAACGGTTGTAGGAGACGGTTATCAGCTTCGAGTCATCCTTCAAGTCCACCTGTCCGTCGCCCTTGTCGTGGTCTCCGCTACCGTGCTTGCCGTAGAAGAAGTCGCAATGGTGTACCCAGATGTTCGAGTTATCGGAGTCCATTGAGATGCCGTCATCCATACAGCGCATGATGCTGATGTTACGGAACTCCACGCTCTTGGCATTACGTACGAGGAATCCGAAGCCGCGCAGGGTAGCATCGTCGCCAATACCCTCGAAGGTGAGGTTCAACTCCGAGTCGGCTCTACGTCCTTTTACCTGTAAACCCTCAGCGCTACTGCCGATGGCATCGAGGTCGTCTTTCTCCACAAGACCGATGAAGCGGAAGGCGATAGGCGTCGTGTCCTGCCCCTTCTCATAGCCTTTGATGATGGCCTGAAGTCCCACGCAGGGGTTCGTCTCGGCTCCAGCAACATTGGTCTGGATGGTCTTGGCGGTTTTCTTCGTCACATAAAAGACCTTGGCTCCTTGCTTCAACGTGCCATCTGCGTTGTAGGCACCTGGGGTGTAGCCGTTCATAAAGGCAAAACCTTGGCGCGAGTAGCTCTTCACCACGATGTTGCTGACGTAGGTGTCGGCCAGGGTGGGCATTTCATCACCTTCGGGGAACACAGGTTTTACCTTCAGTTCGTATGTTCCTGCGGCCAGTCCCACCACATCGACACGGGCGTAGCTTCCGTAATTGCGCACCAGTTGTTCGTCTACCTTAGTCCAGTCTTTATACTGCCCGCCAAACACAAACACTTGATAACCAATGGCTCCAGGGCTGCCGTTCCACTTGGCATAGAGCGATTCCAGCCATCCCTTCACCTCGGTCATCTCCACGGTGTTTGACTTGATGATTGGATCTTGTCCGATGGGTGAGATACCTGCCATGATGCTGATAACCGAAGCTATGTCGGCCACATCCACTTTGCCGTCGCCATTCACATCGGCTGCGTATGAGTCTGCGCCTGAACCTGCCATCACGTCGATAATTGTTGAAATATCGGCCACATCTACCGAGCCGTCTCCGTTCACGTCGCCAGCCTTGCCGTTTGCAAAAGCTGTGACACCAACCATGAGCAGCACGAATATTGCAAGAACGTTTTTATTCATATTTATTTGGTAATGCTATAGAAAATATGTCCTTTTGTCAAAATTTCGTAACCGCTGCAAAGGTACGACAAAGAATCGAGACCCCCAAAATTTTGCAAGATTATTTAGGAGTCAGGACGGAATAATCATAATTTTGCTTAATTCTTTTGTCCTTTTCTTGGCTATGTGCCGAATTATGAATAATTTTGTTCCCCAAAAAATTGAATTTTAACATTATTACCAAATATTATTACCAAAAACTATGAAAGTCTACCAGACAAACGAGATCAAGAACATTGCACTCATTGGCAGTGCGGGTAGCGGCAAGACCACTCTTGCCGAGGCATTAGTCTACGAGGCCGGCATCATCAAGCGCCGTGGCACCGTGGAAGGTAAGAACACCATGAGCGACTACTTCCCCGTGGAGCAGGAGTATGGCTATTCGGTCTTCTCAACTGTATTCCACACAGAGTGGAATGGCAAGAAGCTCAACTTCATCGACTGTCCAGGTTCGGACGACTTCGTGGGAGGTGCCATCACCGCCCTCAACGTCACCGACCAGGCTGTCATCCTCGTCAATGGCCAGTATGGCCCCGAGGTTGGAACGATGAACGCCTTCCGTAACACTGCCAAGCTGAACAAGCCGGTTATCTTCCTGGTGAACCAGCTCGACCGTGAGCATTGTGACTTCGACCAGATTCTGCATCAACTGCAGGAGACCTACGGAACCAACTGCGTACCCGTGCAGTATCCTGTGGCCACTGGTCCCAATTTCAACAGCGTCATCGACGTGCTGCTGATGAAGAAACTTACTTGGAAGGCCGAGGGTGGTGCTCCCACTATTGAGGACATCCCCGCCGACCAGATGGACAAGGCTCAGGGCTTGCACGACGCTCTCGTAGAGGCTGCCGCAGCAGGTGACGATGCCCTGATGGAGAAGTTCTTCGACACGATGGAGCTGAGCACCGATGAGATGCGCGAGGGTATCCGCAAGGGTCTCGTCACACGCAGCATCTTCCCCATCTTCTGCGTCTGCGCCGCCAAGGACATGGGCGTGCGCCGTCTGATGGAGTTCCTCGGCAACGTCGTTCCTTTCGTTAGCGAAATGCCGAAGGTGAAGAACGCCGCCGGACAGGAGGTTGCACCCGACGCTAATGGTCCCGAGTCGCTCTTCTTCTTCAAGACCGGTATTGAGCCACACATCGGTGAGGTGAGCTATTTCAAGGTGATGAGCGGTGTCGTCAAGAGTGGCGATGACCTGACCAATGCCGACCGTGGTTCAAAGGAGCGTATCGGCACACTTTATGCTTGCGCTGGAACGAACCGTGTACAGGTTGACCAGCTTAATGCAGGCGATATTGGCTGTACCGTGAAGCTGAAGGACGTCAAGACGGGCAATACCCTTAACGGTAAGGATTGCACCGACTGGAAGTTCAACTATATCCAGTACCCGAACTCGAAGTTCTCACGTGCCATCAAGGCTATCAACGAGAGCGAGACTGAGAAGATGATGGCTGCCCTGAACAAGATGCGTCAGGAAGACCCGACATGGGTGGTCGAGCAGTCTAAGGAATTGCGTCAGATTATCGTTCACGGACAGGGTGAGTTCCACCTGCGCACGCTGAAGTGGCGTATGGAGAACAACGAGAAGATTCAGATTGAGTATCAGGAGCCGAAGATTCCGTATCGTGAGACCATCTCGAAGATGGCCCGTGCCGACTATCGTCACAAGAAGCAGTCGGGTGGTTCAGGACAGTTCGGTGAGGTACACCTCATCATCGAGCCTTACACCGAGGGCATGGAAGATCCCACAAGCTTCATGATCGGCAACCAGGAGTTCAAGATGAACATCAAGTCGAAGGAAGAAATCGACCTCGAGTGGGGTGGCAAGCTCGTGTTCCTCAACAGCGTCGTCGGCGGTGCCATCGACCTGCGTTTCATGCCCGCCATCCTGAAGGGTATCATGCAGCGCATGGAGCAAGGCCCGCTCACCGGTTCGTATGCACGTGACGTCCGCGTCATTGTCTACGATGGTAAGATGCACCCGGTTGACTCTAACGAACTCTCGTTCATGCTTGCAGGACGTAACGCCTTCTCGTTGGCCTTCAAGGAGGCAGGCCCGAAGGTGCTTGAGCCTATCTACGACCTTGAGGTGCTCGTGCCCGCAGACTACATGGGTGATGTGATGAGCGACCTGCAGGGACGCCGCGCCATCATCATGGGTATGGACAGCGAGGCTGGCTACCAGAAGCTCAACGCCAAGATTCCTCTCAAGGAGCTGGCAAGCTACTCGATCGCCTTGTCATCACTGACGGGTGGACGTGCTTCGTTCCAGACCAAGTTCTCTTCCTACGAGCTTGTACCTAACGACATACAGCAGGCACTCATCAAGGCTCACGAGGAGGAGATGAAGGATGAGGATTAATCCCCTACGTGCGAACATTATTTATAAACCCAGGACTGTCACGTCCTGGGTTTTTAGTAAACCTGCCTCTGTACTCATGAAAAGGATAGTATTCATATACTTTATTTTGGTCATGGCCTTCTGCACGGCTACGGCCCAACAAGAAACCGTGGGACAAATCAGTATCACGGTGGACTCGACGCTGAACCCCCAGCGGAAAGTGACGGCACATCTGAAGATGGACGGTTACGATGGTGCCATCGGCATCAAACTACGAGGCAACAGCTCGCTGGGCTTCAACCAAAAGAAGTACACCTTTGAGCTGCGTGACGAGCAGGGCAAGGAGGTAGAGGCTCCGCTGATGGGCATGCCCGCCCACAGTAAGTGGGTGCTGCTGGCTCCCTATAATGACGTCTCGGCAGTACGCGACCCGCTGGCCTTCCAGCTGTGGCGCGACATGGGGCATTGGGGACCACGCACGAGGATGGCCGAACTGACGATGAACGGCGACTATTGTGGTATCTATATTCTCTCGGAAGCTATCAAGCGAGGCAAAGACCGCGTGGATGTCACGAAGTTGAAAAAGAGCGATGTCAAGGGACGCGACGTGACGGGAGGCTACCTGTTGCGCATCGACACCTTCGGCGAAGACGAGGCGACCTTCACCTCGAAGGTCCCAGGCATCGGCGAGGGCAATATGTCAACTCAGGTCATCTGGTCGTGCTTCTATCCAAAGAAGAAGAAACTGCAGCCAGAACAGTTTGACTACATCCGTAACTACGTAGACACCGTGGAGCAAGTGATTCAGTCAGACTATTTTGCCGACCCAGAGCGCGGCTATGCCCGCTATATTGACGTGCCCTCGTTTGTAGACTATTTCATCCACACAGAGCTGAGCCTTAATGCCGACGGCTACAAGCGCAGCGCCTACTTCTACAAGGAGAAGCAGAACGCAGACGGTACGGGCGGAAAACTCGTCGCTGGCCCTGTCTGGGACTACAACCTGGCCTACGGCAACGCCAACTTCGCCAATGCCGACAATATAGAGGCGTGGAACTTCGAAGGGGCAAGCAATAACCCCACGCCCGCACTTTGGCAGCGGCTGTTGCAAGACCCCGCATTCCGAAAAGCGGTGAAGGTGCGCTACAAGACCCTGCGCAAAAGCGTGCTGAGCAACAAGGCCATTAATGCCTACATCGACCGCCACGCCCAGCTGCTGGCTCCTTGCCTCGACCGCCATTTCGGAAAATATCCCGAATTGCTCGTTTCTGAGGAAGAGAAGAAAAACCTGCCAAAGCCCCAGCCCTTCGGCACTTTCCCACCGATGGGAGAAGGTTTTCCGCCGATGGGTGGTGACTTTCCGCAAATGGGAGAAGGCTTCCCGCCGATGGGCGATTTCGGAGGGTTTGGTGGTGGCTTCAATGCCGCGAGCATGTTTGCAGCCTATCGTGTCAGTTCCTACGACGAGGAAATCCAGATTCTGAAGAAATGGCTTGCCGACCGCCTGTCGTTCCTCGACGCAAACATCAAACGGTTTGACAAGGACTGGCAGCCGCGCATACAGGAGCTCAAGGAAATCAAGATGCCGCAGTTCAATGGCGGCTTCCCCTTTCCTTTCCCTTCTTCAGGACAATAACTGCAGGGACTTACTTTATGTCTTCTATTGTTGAGAAATAATGGTCGCGCAACGGTTTCTGAACAGGCGCGCCATTCAGGGTGATTGTTTCCTGTAACTTGATATCGGCCGAGGAACTGCCAATCTTGACAAGATATTGGCCGGGTAGTACGTTCCATTGGCGTTGCCCCTCGTGGCTGTAGAAACCGAACTGGTCTGTATACAACTTCACATTGACAGTCTTGCTCTCGCCGGGCTGTAGGGTCAGACGGGCAAAACCTTGCAGCTGGATAGGACGGATTTGCTGGTCAGCGCTAGTGGGGGATATATATATCTGTGCTACCTCGTCGGCAGCCATCTCACCTGTGTTCTTCACCTCAAACGTCAGGTTGATGCCCTCGTCCGTCGTCGAGACCTGTGGAGTGCTGGCATACTCGCCAGCCACTTTCAGGTTGCTATATTCGAAAGTGGTGAAGCTCAGACCATAGCCGAAGGGCCAGGATAATTTACAATTTGGCGATTTACAATTTACCATTTCTGAGGGGTAGTTGTAGCAGATGGGTTCGTCAATCTCAGTATTGGGATAGCTGACAGAGAGCTTGGCAGATGGCGACACCTTGCCAAAGAGGATGTCAGCCACGGCATTGCCGCCCTCCTCACCTGGATACCAGGCATGAATAACAGCTGCACATTTCTCAGCCAAACCGGAAACCACCAAAGCCCTGCCTCCGAACATCACCAGCACCACTGGCTTGCCTGTCTTGATGAGTTCCTCCACAAACTGCTCCTGCTTGCCGGGCAGACGAAGGCCCTGACGGTCGCGGTTCTCACCGCAGAGCATCACGTTCTCACCAACTGCAGCCACAATCACATCGGCATGCTTGGCCATTGCAAGTGCTTCCGCCTTGTCGGCCTTCTCGCCAGAATCGACTTTACGGTGCAGGATGTCATACTCCCAGGCACGTTCGTCGCCCATCTCGCCGTACTTCGTCTCAATCTCTTCCGTCCAATCACAACCACGGGAATACATCACGTTCACGCCCTCTGGCTTACGTCCGTTCATGCCCTCCAGCAACTTGACGATATGCGGGTTGTCACGGTCGGCCACATCCTCTACCTTCTTCCAGAAGTATGACATAGCTGGATAGGTATAGTCGCCGCACATGGCCCAGATGGAGTTGGCATTTGGACCTGTGAGCAGAATGTTGACCATTGAAGATTGACCATTGACCATTGAAGGTCTCAGTGGCAGAATGCCATTGTTCTCCAACAGAACGATTGACTGACTGGCGATGTCGTATGCCGTCTGGCGTTCCTCGGGACTATCAAGCTTTACCTCCTCCTTACTGTAGAGGTAGGCATCCTTGTCGAAGAGTCCTGCACGGAACTTATGGCGCAGCACGTCCTTCACAGCACGTTCCAGCGTCTCAGGTTTTACCAGTCCCTTGTCTATAGCCTCCTGCAAGAACTGATAGTTGTCGCCGTGGGGGAAGTCGACATCATTGCCACCATTGATGGCTGCGGCAGCCTTCTGTACAGCATCGTCCAAGTCGGGTAATTGGTCGATGGCAGTATAGTCGCTCACTACCATGCCGTCGAAGCCTAGATACCCACGAAGGATGTCCTGCAATATCTCGCTGTTTGCCACACATTTTGTTCCATGTACGGCATGATAGCCAGGCATGACGCACTTGCTGCCAGAGATACGTATCATCGCCTCGTGGGGCAGCAGTATTTCCTCCATCAGTTCTTTTTCGTCGGCATCGCCACCTCCGCCATAGCCCAGATAGTGCTTCGAGCAGGCACCAACGCCTTTCTTCAAGTCACCCTGCTGCAGACCGTCCACGAAGGCCACGCCCATTACTGCCGACAGGTAGCCGTCCTCGCCATACGACTCCTCCAGACGGTTGAATGAAGGCGTGCGACAAACATCAACCATAGGCGACAGCGCCAGGATTCCACCCATCTTGCGCATGACGGTACTCGTCTGACGGGTCTTCAGTTCTGCCAGCTCTGGATTGAACGAACAGGCCTGTCCTATCTGTTGCGGATAGATGGTTGCCCCCAAGGTGTTCACACCTGAGAGCACCTCTTCGTGGAGCAGGGCTGGAATGCCGTTGGGGGTATGATGAATGAGCCAGTCCTGTATGGCGGCAGCACGGTCGCGCAATTCGTTAGGATCCCTAGGCTTCTGCATGCAGAACTGCGAGAAGTGACCGATGCCGTAGGGTATCAGTTCTTGGCACTTAGCCGTGTCCAACTTGCCCTGCTCGTCGAACAGGACGTCCATGTACATGCTCTTCAACTGGGCGATGCGCTCTTCCTGCGACATCCTACCGTAAAGTTCGTCAACTTGTTGTTCCATGTCTGTAGCTGTGTTACATCCGGTTGCCAACATCATCACTCCTGTCATCAGCAGGCCGGTCATCTTTTTACAAATTTGTTTGTCCATGTTCTTAGTAGTTTATCATTTAGTTTTTGTTGGGGAAGTTTGTTGGATTCTTTCGTTATCCGGCGGGAAAGATGACTGGCGATGCGCAATAATACGCATACCGCCACGACATACATGCCCTCGGCATAGCTTTGCCAGAGTCCTCCGGCGAGGAAGAGCAGTGTGAGCACCAGCTGAAGATGGAAGAACCACGTCTTGTGACCACGTGCCACCGGCCAAAGGAAAAACAACGGCAGGGGGTTAAGCAGCAGCACTTGAAGGTTGGTGCTGGTCGTGGGGTGCTCAGAGAATAGCATCAGCGCGAGGATGCATCCGGGAATGCCTGTAAGGAGCATCAAGAGGATGTCGAACCATCTTATGATGGTCTTCTTCATTTGCTCGTAGGTGAATATCATCATCGACAGCGCGAGCAGGATGAGTGAACAGGCAAAGGGCGAGAGAGGGAATCCCTGCTCCACCATTTGTATACCGGGTGGCACCAGCTCACGCCGCTCAATTACCAGCGGTTCGCGTTCACCCAGCTTCACTACAACGGCGCGGTCGAAGTCATAGCGTAGGTTGACGGGCAGGAAATGCTGTTCTTTTTGCGTGGTGGGCATGTCGGCACGCACACCAAGCAGAATGTCATTACCAAAGGTGGCCCAGGGATGACCTGCAGTACAGTCGCGCACCATCTCGCGGAAGGAAGGTGAGAAGCCCTCACGAGGAGCATACTCCACATGGCCCAGAATGTTGGCTACTACAATATCTCGGGGACGCGTGGCACAGTTGTCGAAGAAAATGTTGTAGCGGTAGATGCGGTTCTGGGGCAGATAGTTCTCGCGTAAGGCATTGATGATGAGCGCCTTCTCCTCGTTGGTTAGGTTTAGCACCTGTTCTATCACCTGACTGCCCCACTTCTTGTAGTACTTCAGGAAGGCATTCGTAGGCGCTACCCCAAGCTCATAGTCGGTATGACCCTGTAGGAAGTGCCACATAAAGAGCTTTCTTTCAGGATGGAAGATGCCGTAGTTGAACATCAGGTCTTCGCCTGT
>Ga0310696_10003434_pt1 | contig 19813 bp, 12 predicted proteins | sample AusTroGonzalo_MG_4_FD_203885 | JGI IMG/M metagenome (GOLD analysis project Ga0310696, IMG submission 203885) | Bovine rumen microbial communities from tropical cattle in Woodstock, Queensland, Australia - Gonzalo_02 (v2) (version 2) | ecosystem: Host-associated > Mammals > Digestive system >... | reverse complement strand
GCTTCCTTCGCTTCGTTCAAAAGAGAGCATCCCCTGCCTGAAAAGGGTACGGCCTTCGGGAAGGCGGCAAAGCGCAAGCGCAAAATCTTCATTCAGCGGCGGAAGCACGGCATCCGGCTGGATGACAGGCTGCCCGGCGGACTGTTCGCTTTCCTTCTGCGGAACTTCCGCCGGCGGAAGAACACACATGGCATTGAGCAGGGAATCCCCGATAATCTCTCCGCCCCGGGCAGGGAAAAGCGCCAGCCGGTCGCAGAAGGGCTGAAGCGCAGGGACGGCCAGATTCTGTCCCAGCGATTCCGTCAGGATTGTCAGCACGGAAGGGGAATGCAAATCCCAGGGCCAGGTCAGCTCCGTGACTGTATCCCGGATCGGCTGGGCGGCTTTCTCCAGCAGCTTCAGGACGACGCCGCGGGCATCCTCGCGTGCGTCCGGATACCGGTCCAGCAGGAGATTCAGTTCCCGGACCAGCGCGTCATGGTAGTCGTCGGAAGCCCTGGCAAGGGTCCGGCATTCTTCCAAAAGCAGATTCAGAATATAGTCTTCGGCCGGGAGCGGAATGGCCTCCAGAAGGGTTTCGGCGTTTTCCCGGGCGAAAGGCACATCTTTGTAGCAAAATACAATATCATCCGGAACCTTGCACTGGGAGGCCGGAAACCCGGGATGATCCAGCAGCCGGGAAGCTACCTCGTCTCCAGACAGGACATGCTCATAGAAACAGACCTCGCGAACCAGGGAGGAGGCGAAGGCGGGCAGCAGACGAAGCCCGAAGGCGGCTTTCAGCCGGAGCTCCATCCTGTCCGGCAGGGCGGAGTCCTCCTTTTCCCGGGAAAGATCTGCAAGAAAGTCAGATAGAAAAGCCCGGAAAGCGGATGATGCGGATGCGGGAAGCGCGTCCAGCATCCGTGCAAGCTGTTCCTTCATCACGGTCCGGTCGCTTTCGCAAAGGAGACTGTACGGATCCCGGAAGGAGGAAGTCTCCGTATCAAACCACGGAGCCGAAAATGCGGGCAGCAGCGATGCATGGCCGGCGGTGCGGCGGGCGGGGATCAGGTCCCGCCCGGGCAGGATCAGCGCAAAGGGAAGCGATTCGCTTTCCCGAACCAGCGAAACCAGATGGACATGGTCCGCCTGATGATCAACCAGCCAGGCCCGAAGGACAGGGGAGGCGTCTGCGTCCAGCCGTTCAAAGGCAAGGGATGCTTCCGCGGATGTTCTGCGGCGATACTGGCGCAGCAGAAGGCAGGCCAGCAGGCCTCTTTTTTCACCATCGGGTTCAGCAGAAGGATCGCGCAGGCCGGGGATCAGCGGAAGAAGCGCCGAAACGGTGAGCAACGGTTTCTCCGGATACAGGTCCGGCAACAAAGGCAGAGCCGGCAGAGAGCCGACGGAAAGGAATCGGAGGGCAGCAACTTCCTCACGGCTGACGGTCAGGGCCGCCCGGACCAGAACAAACAGCGGATCCTCCGCCGCAGCGTCAGAAACTGTGGACAAAAGCTCCTTGAGTAATGTTTTCACGTCGGACAGCTGTCCTTCCCAGAAGAGCGAGGGCAAAAGGGCTCGCATTTCCTTGCGGATCGATTCCGAACCGTTCGATTCCGCCAGCAGAAGCGCGGACAGCTTCTCCACAGCGGCAGGGGTGAGCAGGCGGGAAGAACAGGGATCCACGGAAGACGGATCGGAGGAAACGCCGGATGACTCGGGCAGCGGAAGCGGCGACTCCAGATCCTGCCTGCAGCGCTGAACCGCAGCCTTCAGCAGCCGGATCCGACGGGCCTGGGCGGCCAGTGTCAGATGATCCGTTTTTTCTTCAGGTGAGAAATGCGCCGCCTTGTCTTCGGCAGAAGCCAACGCAGTTGAGCATTGTGTCAGACAGTGCTGCAAGGCCGGACGGGCGTAACAGCCGCTCATGGCGCAGAATGCCTGGTTACGAGCTTCCGTTTCTTCCTTCAGCTGTTCGGCGATATCATCCAGCCGACGAATCTGCTTTTCCTCATCCGTATCAGCCAGGGAGACTCGGTGAACCGGTTTGATTTGCATCACACCGGCTTCTTCAGCTTCCTCGACGGAAACATCGTATTCGGACGCAACCGTCACGGTTCTTCCGCAGGCGGCAACTGCATTCTGCCAGACCGGTTCGCTGATCTCGGGAAGGCGGAGCGGATCCGGAAGGAAGCGGATCAGCGAGAGCACCTCCGACAGGACCGCCTTCAGCGTACGTTCAACAGCAGTCAATGTTTCAGGAAGCGCGACAGAGCGGCTTTCCTGTCGGAAAAGGCGCTTGAAAAGTCCGCCGCGCGTATTCGGCGCCAGGGAGCGAAGCGAGGAAGGACGTTCCGCATAAGTATGCAGGGCGGGGAACAGATCGGAAAGAAGCCAGGAAGCACAATGGATAAAGGCAGCAAAAGACTTTGCCTCTTTCCCGAGCGACTGAAGCGTCAGGATGCCGGGAACCTCCAGGGTATGCAGACCCGCGGCGGGAGCCTTTTCGGAGGAAAAGATACGCCCCAGCACGCGGGCCGCCGCTACCCACACCAGCCGCCACGCTTCCTCTGACTGGCTCAGGGAAGCGGGAAGGGACAAAAGCCAGCAGGCATCGGCCGGGGAAGTATCCTCCCGGTCTGGACGGGCAACAAGCTGCTGATCCTCCATGGCCTGAACAGCTTCCCGAAAGGTCCGTTCCTCCAACTCGGTGGCGGGAGAAGAGCGCTTAGCCAGACAAAGCAGGCAGAAGGAGGCTTTTTCTGTGGAAAATCTGTTCCGAAGATAACGAAGCAGCGCAAAAAGAGCACCTGCTGAAAAGGGATCGCATAGATCACTCAGGAAACAGAGCCTGACCTCCTCACCTGCGTCCACCACGGAACGGATCCGCCCGGTCCAATCCGAGAAGGAGTGAGAAAAATCATCATGGGATAGCAGAGCGGAAAAAGCCCATTCCACTGCTTCCCTGTCGGTTTTGTAGGAAAGCGGCATTCCTTTACCCCGCAGGGCCCCGATCAAGGCAGAAGAAGCAGGATCCGACGACAGATCCGTAAGGGACGGAAGCTGCGGACGAAAAGCATCAAAACGAAAAGAAGAAGGGAAAAGTGAACAATCTGTATCCAGATCCCCGATCAGAGCGGGAATCAGGGAATCCGGCTCTCTGTCGGTAATATGGCAGATATCAAGACCGGTCACCGGGCGGGCCGCTCCGCAGGAAAGGGTGGACAGGATCGTTGGCAGAGTTCGTCCTGTTGCGTTCCCGATCGCCAGCAAAAACGACTTCAAAATTTTCCCTTCTTTCACAATACTTAACATATAATTTTCGACATCAGGCTGAAAAAAACCTGCTGAAACAGTTTACGACACAAGTATGACATGGTATAATCCCAAAGATTAAGGAGGATGAATATGCTGAAAAAACTGACGGTGATCGGATGTACGATGTGGATTCTTGGACTTGTTACTACGATTATCGGATTGAATCTGACTGGGAATGCAAAGACGTGGGTCTCCATTGTCGGGAATGTCGTGTTTTTGATCGGTCTTGGAATCACAGGGATTGTATGGGTCAAGAAGAAAAAGGACGTAGAAGAGAACGCCGAGTCAAAATGACTCGGCGTTAATAATTGAATGAGGGTTTTTCCATAAGGAATCGCACGACATTGCGCAACAATCTTCGCTTAAGAATGGTAGCCTTTGGGGTTTTGGTGCTGGAAGTTGTACGTGTCGCGGCACATATCCTCAAGGTTCTTTTCAGCTTCCCAGCCAAGAAGCTCTTTGGCTTTTGAGGGATCCGCGTAATTCTCGGCAATGTCACCTGGACGACGAGGCGCAATCACATAAGGAACGGGAACGTTGTTGACCCGAACGAATGTGTTGACAAGGTCAAGAACGGAATATCCATGCCCCGTGCCGAGGTTGATGATCTCGGACCCGGAATGTCCCTTTGCGTAATCACAAGCTTTAACATGACCTTTTGCCAGATCAACCACATGAATGTAGTCTCGGACACCTGTTCCGTCCGGCGTGGGATAATCATTGCCAAAGACGGAAAGCTTTTCAAGTTCACCTACAGCGACTTTAGCAATATACGGCATCAGGTTGTTTGGAATACCAGACGGATCTTCGCCGATCAAGCCGGAGGAATGGGCACCAATGGGATTGAAATAGCGCAGGAGAACAACGCTCCACTCAGAATCGGCAGCGGCCTGGCCTTCCAGAATTTTCTCAATCATGTATTTTGTCCATCCGTATGGGTTGGTGCAGCCGATGGACGGCATATCCTCCCTATAGGGAACGGTCGGCTGGTTTCCGTAGACGGTGGCGGAGGAAGAGAATACAATCCGCTTGACCCCGTGAGCCTGCATAGTTTCGCAGAGGGTCAAGGTGGTGTCAAGATTGTTCCGGTAATAACGAAGCGGTTGTGCAACGCTTTCGCCGACAGCTTTCAAGCCAGCAAAATGAATAACGCAGTCAAAGACGTTTTCCGAAAAGATTCGGTCCATTGCTGCTTTATCCGAGACATCCGCCTCATAATGGAGAACAGGGTGGCCAACTATTTTCTCGATCCGGCGGATCGATTCAGGGGAACTGTTGATATAGTTGTCTACGATGACCGGGTCATGGCCTGCGTTGCAGAGTTCGACGCAGGTGTGGGAACCGATGAAGCCGGCTCCGCCGGTAAGCAAAATCTTCATTTAAGGGGAGAGCCTCCTTAACAATTCACGTTATATATGGGGGGGGCGATCAACCAATACCCCTTCGGTTATAATGCCTTCGGGTAGCTGCCGTTATCGTGGAGCTTTTTAAGTTCGGACGCTACGTATTCCTTGTCTTCCTTATAGGTAACGCCGAACCAGACGGCATTGGTAGACAGAACCTCAACTTTCAGGCCTTCGGTATGCATTAATGTATCGACCAGGGCCGGAAGCAGACACTCCTTCTTCAGCGGATCTCCGGAAGGATCCTTCAGGAAGGCCGAGAGGTATCTGATGCCGGCATCAAAAAAGGAAGGAGCAAAACCCCACATATTCATTGAGACCAATGCATCCGGATCAAGAATTTTCCCGTTGGGATCATCGTGGATATCGCGAATCGTGCCATCGGGGAACGGCAGAATGCTGTAGGTTTCTACGACTTTGACCAGATTGCCTGCATCGTCCTTTGTGCAGACACCGCGTGTCACATGACCGTTTTTGGAGATCGTATTTTTCAGATAGTAGGCGACCATGGATGCTTTGTTCTCTTCATGCACGATACGATGAAGGGAATCGGCCATGGCTTTGAAAGCATCCTTGCCGTAATAATCATCCGCATTAATAACGGCAAAAGGTTCATGAATCAGGTCTTTTGCACAGACAACGGCGTGAACGGTTCCGTACGGTTTGGTTCGATCGGCAGGAGGGACGAAACCATCAGGGAGGCTGTCATATTCCTGGTAAGCATATGCAACCTGGACTTTTTTAGCGATTTTGTCGCCGATCATGGTACGGAAAGTGTCGGCCATGCTCTTGCGGATAACGAAAACCACTTTGTCGAAGCCGGCTTCCACAGCGTCATGGATGGAATACTCCATCAGGATTTCTCCGTTCGGGCCAATTCTGTCAATCTGCTTGTTTCCGCCGTATCGGGACCCCAGACCTGCGGCCATGATCAGAAGCGTTGTATTCATAGATTTTTACCTCCTCTTCCTTCTTGGTAGTTGATGTCTCTTTGATATTCTGAACCGGAATGTTTTGATAACTCCGGATCGGACCACTTTGGCGTGGTTGACTGTATTCACCGGATTTGGGCGGCTTGTTGATATTGCTGTGATATCCGCGGACAGTATTGTCTTCCCGGTATACAGTTTGCGACTGTGTGCTGAACTTCTGGAATCCACGGGTTGCGTCTTTTTTCTTTATTGCCTGCTGACGTCCCGTTTCGCCGGGAGATCGTTCGAAACCTTGAGTGGAATCAGGTTTGAGCAGAACTGTAAAGGTCCTGAGAATCAGCTTCACATCCAGCCAGATCGAAAAACTTTCGATATACATCATATCAAGCATCAGTTTATCTTCAGCTGACGTGTTGTAACGCCCCTCGATTTGTGCGTATCCGGTCAGACCAGCTTTCATCTTCTCCCGGTATACAAAAGCCGGAAGTCTGCTCTTGTATCTGTTGACATTAGCCAACATCTCAGGGCGCGGACCCACCAGAGACATATCCCCGACAAGAACGTTATAGAATTGCGGAAGCTCATCAAGCCGATACCGACGGAGAAACGAGCCCACTTTTGTGATCCGCGGATCATTTTTTGCAACGGAAATCTCTTTCTCATATTGGCTGCTGTTCGGAATCATGGTCCTGAATTTGCGAATAATGAAAGTCCGCCCATCCGCAGTCACGCGCGGCTGGGAAAAAATAACCGGGCCATGGTCTTCCAGCTTAATCAAGATTGCGATAATCAACAGAACAGGAGATAGCAGAAGAAGAGCCAACACCGATAGAACGATATCACCGAGACGTTTCACAAAACGCTGAAAGACGGTGATTTTATTATACTCCATGGCCAGGAAGGCGGCATCGTCCACGATAGCAGGTCGCGCGTTGCTGAGCATAATATCTTCAAGCTGGGCCTTGCACATGACATCTTTACGGTCATCATAGCAGATCTTCAACAGGGCAAACTTAGCCCCTTCAGGTACATTGCCGAGGAAAACCACATCGGCATTGTGAATCCTGCGGGTGAGATCCGGTACGTTATACAGAACCACATCATCTACACGCCACTGGAGATAGTACCGTCCGATTTTCGCACGCATGTCTGCTTCCTGAGAAGGAGAACCGAGGATGACCAGACAACTGCGGGGCGGTGTATAGCTGAAGTAAATCTGATTGCCGACACGGACAAAGAGAACAATAATTAAAATCTGTAGCAGCATACAGAGAAGAAGGCATAATAGATCCGGACCGAAAAGGGTCAGGCGTGCATTTTTGTTTTCATTGACGTTCATGATTTCGAGCTGAAGATAGGTAACCAGATCAGTTATTACAGTACTTCCGATCATTGCGGAAATAACGGGTTTATTTTTCTTCCGCCCGACATCAAAACCGCCGTAAACCGCATGCATGGCGATCGTCATCGCTGTGAAGGTCAGCAATGTGGTGGCTAAGGTACGGTTAACAACCCGAAGGAAAACATTGTTGATCGAAAGACACAGAAAAAAAGTGAGCCCCAGAAGAATATAGAGACAGATCGACATGGCGCCGATCAGGATGTCAGTTTTTGTCTGATGAGATGAACGAGTCCGAGAAGCCAACCGGAACCCCTCCATTTCACAAAAAACTACATTATAATATCATAGGCTTTATAAGGGTGTCAATTATGGAAAAAAGAGTTTACAAGTCCCTATAAGAATGATAAAATTTTATATTGAGCTATTATCGAGTTCCGATTGCAGCTCATGCCAGCGGATTCCTGAATGCAGGATCCGGCGGAAAGGAAAGAACAGATGAACCAGAACGATTATCATAATGCTCAGGGACAGGGCTACGGTTCGCAGCAGGGATATCCTGCCGGAAGTTATCCCGGCGGGAGAATGTCCCAGGGATATCCGCCGCAGCAGGGATATCCGCAGCCGCAACAGCAGGCATATCAACCGCAACAACAGGCTTATCAGTCACAGCAGGCAGGATACCAGCCGACTCAGCGCATCTATCAGACACCGCAGGTTACAGGGAACCAGCCTGTTGTCGGAGCTCAGGGGAGCCAGCAAACCCGAAACACAGCAAGCCAGCCTGCCGCAGCCCCATATCAGGGCGCCTATCAAAATCCATACGCCCAACAGAATTATTCACAGAGTCAGCAGGTTTATACCGGGCAGGCAGGATACGGCCAGGGGAACGGGTATCCTCAAATGAACGGCCAGGGAAATATTCCACAGGGATATCCTTATCAGACTGGTCAGGTTCCCGGCGCAAGTTATATACCCCAGACACCCTACCAACAGCCATATAACGCACAGGGATACACTACACAGGGATACCAGCCCGTCGGATATAATCAGGGATACAACGCGTACGGACAGATGGGACGCGGGCAGCAGATTCCGGTGAACACAACGCAGGAAACAGGCGGACAGATGCCGCTGAACGGCGGCGGTTACGTTCCGCAGCCTGTTCCGGTGAGGCGCAAGCCCTTCGTGATGTCAGACGCCGATCTTCTGGTGCTTGGCGCGATTCTCCTGATTCTGTTCGCATTGGGCATGTTTGTACCAACCATGGCTTTCCTGAAATGGGTGTTCCTGATCCTTGCTGCGGCAAGTATCGCACTTCTGTGGATTAAACCGCTGGTTGCCAGAAACAAGACCATCTGCTATACAGTGATCTTTGCTTTGTTGGCAGTGGTTACGGTGGTCGGATTTGTAACGAAAGGACAAGGAACTGCGTCTGCTCCCGGCGGAAAGACGAGCGGGGATCCGACGGTGATTACGGCACAGGGCAACGGAAATGTTTCCGGAACCGCACAGCCGTTCGCTGAAGAAACACCTGAGGTTACGATTACTTCCACGCCTGAACCGGTCACCACGAGCAACGTGACGGACCGGCTGGAGACCTTCTTTTACTACTGGAGCGCAAACCGACAGGACGACATGTTGACCCTGTGCGCACCAAGCTGGCAGAACAAGGTCGAAAATGCCAAAACAGCCTTGTTCGGCCTGATGGCCAACCGGACGCCGAAGGACTATGCAGTAGAAAGCGTATCAGGAACCGACTATGATACCAGCCGGACAGTGACCATCACCTCACTGATGGATCGCAACAACGGAAAAGACCCGGTGAGATACCGGATGAGCATCATCATGGTTAACGAAGGCGATGAATGGTATGTAGATCCGCAAAGTCTTCAGACCTATGAAGCGGCAGACACGCCTGATCCTTCCGTTACCGAAACGCCGGGTCCGACACCTGAACCGGAAACTACCGCCGATACGATTCTGTACTACAATCCGAGCGGCGGAGAGTATTACCACCGGGATCAGAACTGCAAGCGGATCAACGAGCGTTATCTGCCACTGCAGGGGCATTTCACATACGCTGAGCTGAGTAAAGACAAGTACAGCAAGCTGAAACCCTGCGCCATTTGCGGAGCACCTTCGCTCGGACAATGACGGGAAAAGCGATTTCACAGCTGCGCGAAGGAATCCGCCTGCCGGAAAGCGGGAATTTTCTGATCGGTCTTTCCGGCGGGGCAGACAGCGTGGCCCTGACGATGATGATTGCAGAAAAGGTCCGGGAAGGAACGATTCATGCTGAGGTTGTTCATGTAAACCATGGCCTGAGAGGGATCGAGTCGGATGAGGACGAGCACTTTGTCAGGGAACTGTGCAGGAAACTCGGAATCAAGGGTCATGTATACCGGGCGGATCTTGCGGGCCGCAGCGATGAAGCAACGGCCAGAGAAGCGCGGTTTGCCTGCTTCCGACAGGCGCTCCGGGAGACCGGAGCGGATGGAATGATGCTTGCACACAATGCGGACGACCAGGCGGAAACCTTTATGATGCGGCTTCTGCGCGGGGCCGGAGCGGACGGGCTGCAGTGCATGGCAGAGGAACAGGAAACAGACGGGATCCGGATCCTGCGCCCGATGCTGGCCCTGGGGCGTGATGAAATCCGGGAAGCTCTTCGCAAAGATGAGATTCCATGGAGGGAAGACAGCAGTAACCGGGATAAAGCATACTTCAGAAACCGGATCAGGATTGAACTGATTCCGCGAATGGAGGAAATTGCCCCCGGAACTGTCAAACGGATCTGCGAAACGACAAGGCTGATCCGGAAAGATAACGAAGCGCTGCAGAGTGCTGCACGGGAGAGACTGAAGACTGCAGCCAAAGCGGACCTGCTCAGGACGGATGAACTGGAATCCGATCCGGAGGCGGTACAGAGCAGGGCGCTGAGAATGTGGTGGCGGGCAAACGGCCTGAAACTGGATGAGCATGAACTCAGCTCAGACCAGACGAAGCAGCTGATGACGCTGCTTAAGGCAAAGAAGGGGACGGTGAATCTGCCCGGCGGATACCACGCTGACAGAAGTCCCGGATTCCTACATCTGAATGGCTCGGTGCGGGAGACGCCGGCGCCTGTGGAAGTCAGAAGACCGGAAACATCCTTTCATGGATTCCGGCTGACCGAAACACCTTCCGAGGGAAATCCGGGAGACGGCAAACGAACCCAGGAAGTTCCTGCCGGATTTACAGTCGGATGTGAGATCCGGACAAGGAGGCCGGGCGACAGAATCCAACCGTTCGGACTGGATCACCGGAGGAAACTGCAGGACTATCTGACAGACCGGAAAATTCCGGAACCGTTCCGCGATCAGATCCCACTGCTGTGCAGGGGAGAAGAAGTCCTTTGGGTATGCGGAGTCGGAGCGGGAAATATACCCAGATGGAATAAAGAGGAGAACCCGGTCAGACTGACGTGGGATGGAGATATCCCATGGATGTGAGAAAGGAACAGAAATGGAACAGAGTGCAAAGATTTACAGGGATCTGGACCGGATCCTGGTCACAAAGGAAGAAATTGCGAAGAAAGTGAAAGAGCTTGGGCAGCAGATTACCAGAGATTACGAGGGCAAACAACCGGTGCTTGTCTGTATTCTGAAAGGCGCCGCAATCTTCTTTTCGGATCTGATCCGTGAGATTGATCTTCCGCTGACTGCCGACTTTATGGCGATCTCCAGTTACGGAAGTGCCACAAAAACGAGCGGTGTTGTTCGGGTACTGAAGGACTTGGATCACGATATTCTCGGCAAAGATGTCATTATTGTTGAAGACATTGTCGATACGGGAGTGACACTCAGTTATCTACGGAGTATGCTCCTGCATCGCGGGGCTGCATCCATCAAGGTGGCTGCGCTTCTGGACAAGACAGCCCGGCGCCAGGTTACAGATCTGCTGGTAGACTATGTATGCTTTGACATTCCTGATGCATTTGTAGTAGGCTACGGACTTGATTATGCGCAGGTATACCGCAATTTGCCGGATATTGGCGTGTTGTCTCCTGAAATTTATGAGAAATAATATGAAATGTAATTTTATTAGGAGGATACTTCTTTGAATAGAAAACCATCCAGAGGAATTACAGGTTATATCATTCTGCTTGCTACCCTGTTACTGGTTGCCATTCTGCTTAACGGCGGACTGAACCAGACCGTAAACCGGAGAATCGAATATCCCGAACTGCTGACAAAAATCAAAGCCGGTACGGTCGGACGCGTTGCCATCCGGAACAATTCGCTGGTTGGCGTATATACCAATACGCTTGTCGCTGCAGATGATTTTCCGGAGAAAGGCTACGATTTTGAAACGACTATCGGGGAAGATTTCGTGGAAACTGCCCGCCAGATAGAGGCTAATGCACAGGGCGTTTCTATTGAACAGATCACGGTGGACAAACTGCCATATAAAATCCAGTACCGTGCACCCGTTGTGATACCGTGGTGGTATGATTTCCTTCCGTACCTGATTATGCTCGGCATTATGGCGGTGATCTGGTTTGTGATGATCCGCTCCCAGGCGGGAGGTGGCGGGAAAGTCATGTCCTTCGGCAAGAGCCGGGCCCGTATGCAGGATCCGGCCCGTAATAAGGTAACCTTTGCGGATGTTGCCGGGGCTGACGAAGAGAAAGAAGAACTCCAGGAAATGGTTGATTTCCTGAAAAATCCGAAGATGTATACGGAACTTGGTGCCAGAATCCCGAAAGGTGTTTTACTGGTCGGACCTCCCGGCACAGGCAAGACGTTGCTTGCCAAAGCTGTTGCGGGTGAAGCGGGCGTTCCGTTCTTCTCTATCAGCGGCAGCGACTTTGTGGAGATGTTTGTCGGCGTCGGCGCTAGTCGAGTAAGAGATCTGTTTGAACAGGCGAAAAAGGTTGCTCCCGCCATCGTTTTTATCGATGAAATCGATGCGGTGGGACGTCATCGCGGCGCCGGACTCGGCGGCGGGCATGACGAACGCGAACAGACGCTGAATCAGTTACTGGTTGAGATGGACGGGTTTGCCGTGAATGAGGGCATTATTGTGATGGCGGCGACCAACCGCCGGGATATTCTCGATCCTGCTTTGATGCGTCCCGGCAGGTTCGATCGGCAAGTGACTGTGAACTATCCGGACCAAAACGGACGTGTTGCCATTCTGAAGGTTCACAGCAAAGGAAAGACGCTGGCAGAAGATGTGGATCTGAACAACATAGCCAAACGGATGCCTTATGCCACAGGCGCTGATCTGGAAAACGTGATGAATGAAGCGGCCATTTTGGCTGCCCGCGCCCGCAAGAAGAAAATCGACCAGCAGCTGCTGATCGACGCGATTGCACGGGTTCAGATGGGTCCGGAAAAGAAGAGCCACAAGGTGAATGAAAAAGATCGCCGAATGGTTGCCTGCCATGAAGGCGGACATGCGATCATCGGCCATGTGCTGGAAGGGTGCGATGAGGTACACCTGATCACAATCGTTCCGCGTGGACAGGCTGCCGGACATACGCTGGCACTGCCGACAGAAGAACACGATAATATGAGCCGGAGCCAGCTGCTGGACCAGATTACCATGATGCTCGGTGGTCACGCAGCGGAAGAGGTTGGCCTGGGAGAAATATATACCGGTTCCTCCAGCGATCTGAAGCGCGCCACGGAAATCTGCCGGAAAATGGTTACCCAGTTCGGTATGAGCGAAAAGATCGGTACGATCTATCTGGGAAGCGATCAGGAAGTCTTTGTCGGAATGGAATTCGGTCAGAGCCGAGAATACAGCGAAGAAGTCGCCGCAAAGATCGATCGGGAAGTGGCTGAAATGCTGTCTACCTGCTATGATAAAGCAAAGCAGATCCTGACGGACAATCTAGAAAGACTGAACCAGTTGACCGAGGCGCTTCTCAAATATGAAACCCTGAACAGGGCCGAGTTTGTCGCATTGATGGATACCGGCGTAGTGCCGGAAGGCCTGGATGATGACAAACCGCGTACTGCTGCAGAAGTGATTCAACAGGCAAAGACCGAGCAGGCTGCAGAGGTTTTTCCTACTGATGAAGCTCCGACAGAAACAGCAGGAGTTCCTGTTGAAGATGTCCCGCCAGAAACTGAGATTGCTCCGGCTGAAGATGTGCCTGCAGAAACGCCTGCTTCTGCGGTAAAAGAAGAGTGAAAGTTAAGAGAATTTATGATCACCACCTAAGACCTCAATGACCAACAAGCGAGTATTTCCAAAGAGTGAGTAAGTGAACAGAAGAAAAGTGAAAGAGAAAGGAGGAAAGCAGCATGGCAGATCAGCCGCGGAAACGGCGGAGCGAACGGAACGAGCAGATTCCGCAGCGCGTTGAAAACGCTGCCCAGAACATGTATGCTTCCTCCGGACCGAGAAGAGGATATGTTCCGGGCGGATATGCGCTGACCGGAACAACAGGACAGGAAAACGGCTGGGCCCAGACCGGCAATCAAACCAGCGGACAGCAGTCAAACTCACAAATGCCTTATACAGGCGGTTACAGTTCCCAGCAGCCTTACGGCGGAATGCAGTCACAGATGACGGGAGCACAGCGCGGATACCGTGTACAGACAGTACCACCTCAGCAACAACAGCAAAAAAAGAAGAAAAACCATGCTGTGGCCGTAATTGTTGTGCTGCTTGTGCTGGCAGGGCTCGGAACAGGCGGATATTTTGCGGCGAAGAACTATCTGCACGAAAAGACAATCAACGAAAAAATCCAGCCATATGACGGACTGTTCTGTCCGAATGTTTATGTAGACGGGATTCATCTGGGAGGGATGACACCTGAACAGGCGATGAATTCCGTTCAATCCCAGATCCAGCAGCGGCATGACGCCTGGAAGGTATCACTGACCTGGAACGGAAGCGTTGTTGCCGAGATCAATTCCGATATGCTCGGTTTTAATGTGGATCCGGCGCAGGTGATGAATGAAGCCTGGCAGCAAGGGCACGCAGGCGATAAGGAACAGCGTTACGAGCAGATGATTCAGCTTGAACAGACACCCTATGTAGCCTATACGGCCAAACCGGACGGAGATACATCGATTATCGACACAAAGCTTAACGAGATCAAGAACGCGATCGACCAGCCGGCGACAGATGCGGTGATGACCGGGTTTGACCCTTCACTGGATTATCCGTTTACATTTACGGATGAGACATACGGCAGAGTGCTGAATATCGAACCGATCAAGGAACGGCTGTATCAGATGGTTTCCACGATGGAAAGCGGAAATGTTGAACTGCAGCCGGAAAGGCTTGAGCCCAACGTACGCAAGACGGATCTGATGAAGCACTATATGCTTCGCTCTTCTGTGTATACGCCTATCGATAAGCACTCCACCGATGAGCGGAACATGAATATCGCGCATGCCTTCGATTATGTGAACGGATATGTACTGGAAGCCGGCAAGACTTTCAGCTTCAACAATGTCGTCGGGGAAAGAACGGAGGCCAGAGGCTTTTATCCGGCTATCGAGTATGTTTACGGCGAACATGTGGAGGGCTTCGGCGGCGGCGTCTGCCAGGCCAGTACTACGCTGTATCAGGCAGCAGTATGCGCCGGGCTGCAGATTCTGAAGCGGGAACCTCATTCCGATTCCGTATCTTATGCAGAATATGGAAAGGATGCCACGGTATACTGGGTCGGAAAACGGAAGATCGACCTGACTTTCAAGAACAATACAGACGATCCGATCTATATTGTTGCCGCCGTACAGAAGGATCCTTCAAACAAAAAAAGACTGATTGCCAAAGTATCTATGTACGGCCAGGATATGGGCGACGTCCGCTACGAACTGCAATCCGAAATCACAGAGACACTGCCTGCACCTTTCAATCCCGTTTATGTGAAGGATACCAACGGAACCTACGTGACCTACAAAGATCAGCAGGAGAGCGTTTCCAAGGCCAAGGAAGGCTATGTGGTCAAAAGCTACCGGCTGAAGTATGACGGAATTGATCTGACGGAAAAAAAGGAACTTTTTACCGACAGATATGAACCCAAACCCGAGAAAATCTATGTCGGAGTAAAAGACAGGTAAAACGAACGGCTTCCGGAAAATTCCGGAAGCCGATTGACTTTACGGGGGTGTTATCAGGCTTTGCCGTTGCAGCCGAGGACGTTGACGATCTTATGAGCAACCATGTCCTTAACGGCCTGACGGGCGGGCTTGAGATACTGCCGGGGATCGAAATGATCCGGATGCTCCGCGAAATACTTGCGGATGACAGCAGTCATGGCCAGACGAATGTCGGAATCGATATTGATCTTGCAGACTGCGCTGGAAGCCGCCTGACGGAGCTGCTCTTCGGGGATGCCGATGGCGCCGGGCATGTTACCGCCGTACTTGTTGATCTCTTCAACGAATTCCTGCGGAACGGAAGAAGAACCGTGCAGAACGATCGGGAAGCCGGGCAGCTGCTTGGCGCACTCTTCAAGCACGTCGAACCGGAGCTGGGGCTTGGTGCCGGGCTTGAATTTGTAAGCGCCGTGGCTTGTACCGATGGCGATGGCCAGGGAGTCACAGCCGGTGCGGGTCGCGAAATCAACCACTTCTTCAGGATGGGTGTACATGGCTTTGTCAGCTTCGACGGAAACTTCATCTTCCACGCCGGCCAGGGTGCCCAGCTCAGCTTCGACCACGACGCCGTGATCATGAGCGTACTCAACGACCTTGCGGGTCAGGGCAATGTTCTCTTCATAGGGCTTGGAGGAAGCGTCGATCATGACGGAGGTGAAACCGCCGTCGATACAGCTCTTACAGAGCTCGAAGCTGTCACCATGGTCCAGATGCAGAGCGATCGGAATGTCAGGATTTTCGATCACAGCCGCTTCAACCAGCTTGACCAGATAGGTATGGTTCGCATAAGCGCGGGCGCCTTTGGAGACCTGGAGGATGACGGGTGCCTTCAGCTCGCCGGCGGCCTCGGTGATGCCCTGAATGATCTCCATGTTGTTGACGTTGAATGCGCCGACGGCGTAACCGCCGTCATAGGCCTTCTTAAACATTTCGGTTGTGGTAACAAGTGCCATAAAGAGGAAACCTCCTTTATCTTTAATGCATACAGTATAACACAACGTGATTGGAAAGAAAAGACATTCCTTTGTTATATGGTTATGCTCTTTTGACTATTTGAAAAATGACAATTCGTCCTTGTCAGATAATAAACTATATATTACAATGATAAATGAATTTGTCAAAGCTTTTATATATGACCTGTAAGACAGGAGGAAGAAAAGATGAAGAGAAGACTGATTGCCGTCATGCTTTCCTTAATGCTGATCCTTCCAGCGGGTGTACTGTCAGAAAGCACGGAGTGGACCTGCCCGAACTGCAACCAGACAGGAAATACCGGAAATTTCTGCTCCAACTGTGCTACAGCCAGACCCTCAGAAGCGTGGAACTGTGCAAACTGCGGACAGACAGGGAATACCGGTAATTTCTGCTCCAACTGCGCGGCAGCCCGCCCGGACGGAAGCACTGTGATTCCGGAGGCAGCGCCTCAAGCAGTCGTGAATGAGCATTTGGAACAAATTCCGGGAGAAACAGACCGGGTGAAAGTTATTCCAAACAAAGTGGACGCATCCAGTTTTATTGCCAATAAGAAAAATCCGGGGCTTTGGGCTCCGGAAAACGCGATCGACGGAAATGAGACGACCTGCTGGCAGTTCTCGTCAAAGAAAGGGCTGAAGGGTAAATCCTGGATCAGCCTTTCGTTTGATTCACCGCAGACGGTGGACGAAATCTGGTTCAAGAACGGATTCTGGGGTGTGAACGATAAGGGCGGAGATCAGTATCCGATTAATTCCAGACTCAAGGAAACCCGTATTGATTTTCTCTACAGCGGTGAAACAAAATACGTGGATGCCCAGGCGATGACACTGAAGGATGAGAGCCGAAACGGCTGGCAGAGGTTCAGCTTCGGTCATCGGGAGAACGTTGTATCGGTCCGGATCTTTCCGTGGACAATCTATAAAGGAAGCTCTTTCCCCAAAGATGTATGCCTTTCCGAAGTGATGCTTGTGCGGGAAGCGCCGGCAGAGAGCGCTAAGCCGGCGCAGGGAGAGAAGGCTGCGGTCATCTATGACAGCGATCCGAGTATCACGGGCTGCAATCTGCTGATGAAACTGGCAACCCGTTCTGGCCCCGGGACGGAATATGCAGAACCCGGTACGTTCTTTGGGAATAACTGGCAGAGCCAGACAGTCAAAGTGCTCAGGAAAAGCTACGACGGCAGCATCTGGTGGGTACAGGTGGATTTCCGGAACGGAAGCAAAAGCAGTTACAGAGTATGGACCGGTGTGAAACGGGTGGACGTGGATCTGAACAAGGTGAAGGAAGATCAACGAATCTGTGACTGCGATATCTATCCGACTTCTGATACATGGTTCGGTCCCGGAGGAAACTACGCCAAAGCAAATATATCGATTAACAGATCTGCTGTCGGTACGATCCGCGGAAAAGAAAACGGATTCGTTGATGTTGAATACTGGTATGAGGACGACGGCTATGATGGAAGCCACCGGATCTGGATTCCCGAAAGCGCAGTTTATAATCTGTATTACGGAGATTATTCAGGAGAATAAAAAACGGGAGAAGAGCATTCATGAAACAGCATAAAGTCAAAGTAATAACAGGCATTATTTTGCTGATGGTAATCGCCTTTCTTGCAACCATTACTGCAGCAGAACCATATATCAGTCAGGAAGGTGCCCGATTCGGGATGAAACCGGCAGATATCCGGAAGATTGAGGAAAAACGGAACAATCCGTTGAATGAGACATATTTTTCAGAAGACGCCTATGAAATGTATTTTGAAAACGATATTCGATTCTATGATCTGAATTGCACGAGAATGGAATATGATTTTGCACTGAACGATCAGAATCTTTTCCAGATCTATTATGTTTCCTCAAACGGGGAACTCGATTATATTCATGCAAAGGATTTACTGATCGGACTGTACGGACAGCCTGTGACAGACCCGGATGACGAAGGGCGGTATTCCTGTCTGTATGACCGGCGGGGCAAGGGGTTTGATCTTGTTGAGGCAGCACATTGGGTGCCTGAAAACGTGGAGGATCCTGGAGTAGATCTTTGGTATAATGATACAGGTGTTGTTTTTATTGCTTTCTATGACACGGCAAATCCGGCATCATACGGTGAATATCCGGAAAACTGGTCTGAATGGCCTGTGGATGAGCTTCCTGACACAAGCGAATAAACATACACAGCAGAGAGAGAACAATTCTCTGATTTAAACGGAGAAAAGGAGGTCGTCATAGGTCGGAAAGGGCCAATAGGTGCGATCAGTAAGCTGTTCAAGGGTATCGGCAGACTTCCGGAGGTTTTCCATGGCGGGGAGAACCGAGTCATGCATGAAACGGGCCTCGGCCTGCGGATTTTCTTCTTCCGGCACAGAAGCCAGTTTCGTTTCCAGTTGCTGCAGATCCCGGGACAGCTGGTCTGTGGTAGAACAGAGTGCCGCAAGCAGCTCTGAGCCACTGGCAAAGTCTCCGCCTGCTTCCCGGATGTTGCGCGAAGCAGAAGCTATGTCACCGGTGAACCGGATGACGGCCGGCAGAATCTGGCGGCGGGTCATCATAATCATTGTCCGGGCTTCAATGGCTGTGAGCTTGGCATAGGCATCCAGACCGATATCCCGGCGTGAACGCAGCTCGGACTCGGAAAGAACTTTATGGGTCTCAAAGAGGCGGATATTTTTTTCGGCGGTATAACAGGGAAGCGCATCTACGGTGGAATCGAGCCGGATGAGGCCGCGGGCTTCCGCTTCCCGGACCCAATCTTCCGTATAGTTATTGCCATTGAAAATGATGCGTTTATGATCATGGATGGTGCGAACAATCAGATCATGCAGGGCGGAGCGGAAATCCTCCGCCTGTTCCAGTTCATCCGCGAAGAGGCGCAGGCTTTCCGCGACGATTGTATTCAGAACTACATTCGCATCAGAGATGGAGGCAGAGGACCCCAGAGAGCGGAACTCAAACTTGTTGCCCGTAAAGGCAAAGGGTGAAGTCCGATTCCGGTCGGTGGTGTCCTTCGGGAATTTCGGCAGCATATGGACGCCGATGGTCATATCGGTCTTTTCCCGCCCATTATAATGGGAACCGGCTTCCAGCGCTTCCAGGATCTCGGTAAGTTCATCACCGAGGAAGATGCTGATAATTGCGGGCGGGGCTTCGCACCCGCCGAGACGATGATCGTTGCCGGCGGAAGCCACCGAAGCACGGAGCAGATCCTGATAGTCATCAACGGCTTTGATCACAGAGGTCAGGAAAAGTAAAAACTGAGCACTTTCGTGCGGACTGTCACCGGGCTCCAGAAGGTTGTAGCCGGTATTGGTAAACATGGACCAGTTATTATGCTTACCGCTGCCGTTCACGCCGGCAAAGGGCTTTTCGGACAGCAGGCAATGCAGCCCGTGACGGCGGGCAACCTTTTTCATAATCTCCATGGTCAGCTGATTATGATCACAGGCAACATTGACAATCGAAAAGATCGGCGCCATTTCATGCTGGGACGGCGCGGTCTCGTTATGCTCTGTTTTGGCAAGAACCCCGACTTTCCAGAGCTCTTCATTCAGCTCGTTCATGAAAGCCTGGACACGGGTCTTGATCGTGCCGAAGAAGTGATCGCCGAGCTCCTGACCCTTTGGCGCAGGTGCGCCGAAGAGTGTGCGGCCGGCAAAGATCAGATCGCTTCTTTGATCATACAGCGCCTTGTCAACAAGAAAATATTCCTGCTCGGGCCCGACAGTCGGCGTGACGCGGGTAGCATCAAAACGGC
>Ga0310696_10003433_pt1 | contig 19818 bp, 20 predicted proteins | sample AusTroGonzalo_MG_4_FD_203885 | JGI IMG/M metagenome (GOLD analysis project Ga0310696, IMG submission 203885) | Bovine rumen microbial communities from tropical cattle in Woodstock, Queensland, Australia - Gonzalo_02 (v2) (version 2) | ecosystem: Host-associated > Mammals > Digestive system >... | reverse complement strand
GGGACCTACGAGGAGGCGTGCGACGTCATGCTAACGGTGAAGCCGGAGGACCTGATCCTCCCCCTGAGGGTCCTGGACCATCTGCAGGGGCAGACCATCGCATGGACCGAAGGGTTCGAGATGTTCAGGGGATGCCCCATTTGGGTCCCCGCATGCGCCGTCTTCTATCCATACGAGGCCGACGGGGACTACCAGCTGTTCAGGTGGCATACCAACGGCATCGCGGCAGGGAACACGATGGAGGAGGCGATCCTCCATGCCCTTTTCGAGGACATCGAGAGGGATGCCTGGTCCATCGCCGAGTACAACGACCGCACCAACGCGGACATCCTGATCCGCGATAAGGACTCCGTACCTGCCCAGCTCATCGAGAAGTTCGAGGCGCAGGGCATCAAGATCCACCTCAAGGACCTCACCACGGATCTGGGGGTCCCGACCATAGGGGCATCCGCCGACGATACGGTCACCAAGGACCCGGAGCTGCTGACCATCGGGGTGGGCACGCATCTCAACCCGCAGATCGCGGCCATAAGGGCGATAACCGAGGTGGCCCAGAGCAGGACCACCCACAAGCACGGGATGAAGATCAACGCCCAGCTTCAGAAGGTCTCCCGCGACATGGGATACGACCGGATCAAGAGGGTCAACCACATGTGGTTCGGCGAGAACCAAAGGAAGGTCTATCTGGAGGACATCCCCGACAGATCCACCCCATTCGTCCTGGACGACATCGAGGTCGTCTTGGGGCGCCTCATGGATTGCGGTTTCGACCAGGTCGTCGCAGTGGACCTCACCCGTCCCGAGATAGGCGTGCCCGCGGTCAGGATGATCGTCCCCGGCCTGGAGGTCAGCACCATGGACCCGGAGAGGGAGGGAGGCCGTCTCAGAGGGATGTGGCCGCCGCAGAGGGATCGAGCGCTTTCTGATAAAATATAAGACGGTGAAGGGCCTGGACGGAGGCGATGGCCGGATTCAGAGCTGTAGGCTTCGACCTCGACGGGACCTTCCTCAGCACCCATGTGGATTATTCGAGGCTCAACAGTGCCGACCTTGATGTTCTGAGAGCACACGGCATCGATCCCGATTCCATCGATTTCGGCGGGGCGATAAAACGCCCGAGGGCACCCATCCTGGAGTGGCTGAAGGCCAACGGGCGCGAGGGCGAGTTCCAAGGGATCTGCGATGAGATGGACGCCATCTTCACCGAGATCGAGACGGAGTACGTCGAAGAGGCCCGTCCGTTCCCCGGCAGCAGGGAGTGCATCGCCGCGATCAAGGCCAAGGGCCTCAAGGTGGGGATCCTGACCCGCGGCTCCAAGACTTATGCGGAGAGGGCGCTCGACGTGAACGGCCTGAAGGATTCCTTCGATGTGATCATGGGGAGGGACCATTCGGTCTACGACAACGCCAAGCCGTCCCCTATGGCCATGATGGAGTTCGCGGACGAGCTGGAGGTCCTGCCCGAAGAGATCCTCTACATAGGCGATAACGTGACGGATTGGCAGTGCGCCCACGGCGCGGGCTCCCATTTCGTAGGGGTCTTGTCCGGTTCCTGCAAGATGGAGGACTGGAAGAAGCTGGACCCCGGGATGATCGTGATCGAGCACGCCGGCGACGTGGTCCATCTGCTGTGATCATTCTACCTGCGATGCCACGAGATCCTCGACGATACTGAGGAATTCATCGATGCTGCCCTCGGGGATGGTCGCTCCGGCGGCTATGCTGTGGCCGCCTCCGAACCCTCCGACCAGACCTGCGGCAAGTTTCATTATCTCGGCAAGGTCGAGCCCCTTGTCCACGAGCTTCCTGTCTGCCCTTGCGGACACCTTGATGCCGTCCTCGGCCCTGACGAATCCGAGGATGGGCATGCCCGGACGGCATTCGGGGGAGTTGAGCATCATGCCCGCCACGATCCCGACGACCGTCTCTTTGATTTTGTCGCCCGCATCGAAGTACTGGATGAACCTCCTCTCGCGGATCAGGTGGTTGCCTTTGATGTACGAGAGGGCGCTGGAGATGTGCCTCCTGTGCTCGGCGCGGTTCCTTTCAGCATCGCCCAGGGCATCGGTCTCGCCGTAGCATATGCGCATCCCGGTCTCGGCGTCATCGTACCTGCCGCAGGAGTTCAGGATCGTGGCGAACTCCTTGGCATCCCGGAGCCCGTTGCCCTTCGGCTGCTTCGGGAACGTGTACACCTCGCCGTACAGCCGCTGCCTGTCGGAAGGGTCGACCGCATCGAGAAGAGCATCGGTCAGGCGGTCCTTCTCATCCTCGGAGAGGTCGTTCCAGACCCTCTGGGCGTCCCCGTCCTTCAGGGGGATGTTAAGGCGGTCTAGCAGATCGTAGCACCCGGATTGGTTGTCGGAGATGCCGGGTATCTGGGGGTCGCTGCTGAACTGCAGCATCTGTATCAGAGGGCGGGTCTCGCGGCCGAAGAGGCGTATGTCCTCCTCGACGACGAGGTCGCCGTTGGACTGGGCATCCTTGACTATGGAGCGGTTGAGGCTCACGAGCCTCGATTCCGAGGTGTCCTGGAAATCGCCCACGGCACCGACCACAGCAAGATATGCCAGATCGATATTTTTCGGATCCACGGTCTTGGACAGGAGGTACGTCATGCCGGCCCCGCAGGTCTCGAAGGAGCCGTCCATCCCGTAGCTGTGGGGGTTCAGGTGGCGCACGCCTCCGAAGCTGTCCAAGGTGGTCTGCTTGCGCCTCCATGACGGGTCGGGGACGTGATGGTCGGTCACTATGACGGATTCACGATCGAACCCGGACAGGCTCCCGCTGCCGAGGTCGCATATCCAGACGGCATCCTGGGAAGAGCCGTTTATCATGGCCACGGATTCCTCCGTCATCTTCTTCAGGAAGACGGTCTCCCTCTTGAGATTCAGGCGGTCAGCCGTTATGCTGGCTATTGCTCCTGCCGATATCCCGTCAGCGTCTATATGCGAGACGATGAGGATGCTTTCCGAGCCCTTGAGGACGTTGGCGGCGGCCCTTAGGTCGCGGTCCATGCGCCTGAGATCGCCATCTGTAGCCGGCATGTTCTGTCACTAGCCTCCCATAGATTATCCCGGCGATCGTCTCTAGATTGACGGTATCGGCGCGGTTGTATTCTGTCAGGATCTCGAGGGCATCCCTGTCCCCGTTCTTAACCCAATGCTTCCACAGGCGGACGGCCATGAGCCCGTCGACGCCTTCGATCTCCTCTGCCCTCGTGATGCCCATCTCGATCTCCAGCGGCTTCAGCCCGCCGGTGTGGCCCAGCTTCTTCGCCGCGAACCTCAGGTCGAAATGCGGGAGATCGAAATCGACCTCCGGGTAGCTGTTGCGCAGAACGGGCACGTCGAAGCAGCTGCCGTTGTACGTGACGAGCATCTTCGCGCCCTCCAATGCCTCGGAAAGAGCGGGCCCTGTGAGGTCTATGCCCTCGGTCAGGGTGGTCGTGCATCCCGGACGATGGACGGTGACGACCGTGACCAGGGCGTCCCTGCTCAGCCCGTCGGTCTCTATGTCCAGGTATGCCGCATCCTGCTTGAAGCGGTCGTACATCCTCCAGTGCTCCCTCTTGGGCATCATGTCCGCCAGGGCCAGGGCCTCCCCCTCGTCCAGGAGCTCCGAGGCCTGGGAGAGTATCCCGTCCCCCTTCTCCTTCAGCGCGGGCCTGACGCATCCGGCGCAGTTCCCGGACAGGAAGTCGTCCCAGGACAGTATCCCGGATTCCCAGATCGACATCTCCTTCTTGGCGCCGACCGAGGGTATGATCTGGAAGGTGTGCTCTATCATCTGAGCCCCCATAGGGCTAGGGGTATGAATACGGCACGGTAGTGGGTTTCATATCCCCTGACGACATCGCCCCTCCATGCGCGTCAAGGAGATCCTGCCGGGGGTTCGCATCACCAGCGATCGCTGCCTGATCCTGGACGAGGGCCCCACCGCGGTCATCGGGGACCTGCATCTCGGGTACGAGAGGGCCCTGGAGCAGGAGGGTATGTACGTCCCCCGCACCAACACCGATTCTATCCGTGACGCCATAAACGACATCCTCTTCCGCTACGAGCCGGCCAGGGTCGTCCTCCTGGGCGACGTTAAACACGATTTCCGCCGCTCCGGCTTCGAGGAGAAGAGGGAGGTCCGCAGCATCATAACCATGCTGGCCGAGGCCGCCGAGGTGCTCGTGATAAGGGGGAACCACGACAACTACCTCCAGAACATCATCTCCGACCTGGGCATCCTGGCGGTGGATTCCGTGGACATCATGGGCTACAGGCTGGAGCACGGGCATGTGGACTCCGGCGTCAGGCCCGTCATCATCGGGCACGAGCACCCGTCGGTGAGGATCCCGGGCTCCGTGGGCGGCGGGCTGAAGATCCAATGCTTCGTCCATGCCCGCGAGGACGGTGTTATCGTCCTTCCCCCGTTCAGCCCGTATTCCTCGGGCAACGACCTCGTCGTCGATGAGAAATGCGTCATGGCGCCGGCCCTGAGGTCCGCGGATTTCGCTAACGCGGACATCTACGGGATAACGGACATGGGGATCATGGAGCTCGGTAAACTGTCCGGGTTGGAGTATATATCCATTTGAAAGGGATGGATTGGTCATCCAACGGAATCTCCGAAGTCTGGACAGTTCATGGACACATATATCGGTGGTATGTTTTTTCATTGCAACCCCTTTAAGTAATAGTAGGATGTTCCCGTCTAGCAAGGAGATTATCCTATGGCAATGAGTGCTAGAGACAGAGTAATCGCAGCTATGAAAATGGAATCCCTGGACAGGCCCCCGGTGGCCATCTTCACCCAGTCCGCAACCCTGGGCATGATGGACAAATACAACGCCGCCTGGCCCGAGGCCCACAAAGATGCCAACCTCATGGCTACCCTCGGTGCTGCACAGGCCGAGATGTTCGGATTCGAGTGCGTCAGGGCTCCTTTCTGCCTGACCGCCGAGACTGAGAGGCTCGGAGGAACCGTCGCCGTCGACAAGAGAGACGCTTCCCCCATGATCAAAGCCCACCCCTGCAAATTCGACCCCATGTCTGGCGAGTACGACGACCCCGCCAACCTTCTCTCCCCCGAGGAGTTCGTCAAGGGCGGCAGGCCTGCCGTCGCCATCGAGGCAATGGGAATCCTGAAGAAGAAGTACGGCGAGTCCCTCGCCGTCGTCGCTGGAAACACCGGACCCTTCACCCTGACCGGAAACCTCGTCAACACCGAGAACCTGGTCTTCGGAATGATCATGGCCCCCGAAGAGGTCGAGAAGTGGGTCTCCGCCGTCAGCCCCATCGTCAAGGGCTACACCGCCGCCCTGCACGCCGCCGGAGCCGACGTCGTCCAGTGCTCGGAGCCTTCCGCGTCCACCGACATGCTGTCCCCCGACATGTTCGAGGGTGCATCCGGAAAGTACGTCAGGGACTGCCTCGCCCCCACCCCCAGCCAGGAGAAGTTCACCGTCCTGCACATCTGCGGAAACACCGAGCCCACCCTCGCCATGATGGCCGACACCGGTGTCACCGGATGCTCCATCGAGGAGAAGGTCGATCCCTTCGTCGCATGCAAGATTGCAAAGGGCAAGACCGTCCTCGTCGGAAACGTCGGATCCGTTAGGCCCCTGTTCCAGGGAACCGTCCAGGAGACCATCGAGGGAACCAAGAGGTCTGCCGAGGCAGGATTCGATGTCATCTCGTCCGGATGCGGAATCGCTACCGCTACCCCCAACGAGAACATGCAGGCCATGGTCGACACGATCAAGGCCATGGGCAACTGAGAGTCCAAACGAACAAACCCTTTCCCCCTTCGGGGGGTCTTCTATTATATTATCAATATTGGGTTGAAGCCCGCTGCCGATCGGGTGTAACGATAGTTGAGGATGGTTATTACTACCCCGACCCCGTTCCACCACTCATGTCGGCAATTCTGGACAAGAACAAGGAGTACGCGGCCGTGCTGAAAGACGTCATCGGCCTCAGGTCCGAGCCCGTGGCGATCAAGCTGGTCAGGCAGGACGAGGAGTTCCCCGCGGGATACGAAGCCCCCGAGGGGCAGATGAGCCACTGTCAGGCCGTCTTCCGCGCCAGGCACGGCGAGAGCCTCTGCATGCCCCTCAGCGCGCACAACTGCATGGTTGGGGCCTCCGCCCTGAACATGACCGATACGAGCGACAAGGTCGCATCCGGGGAGTTCCATGCGGGCATAGGCATGCACGACACGCCTGCCGCGGCAGGGAAGATGATCTCCGACAGGATGATCCCCCCGTTCAGGAGCAAGGGGGAGGTCGTGTGCCCTCTCGACAAGGCGGATTTCGAGCCCGACGTCGTCGCCATAGTGGACATCCCCGAGCGCGTCTATTGGGTGGTCCCCCTCAGCACCGCCGAGGAGGGAGGAAGGGCCGTATTCAGCACCTCCCCCTTCCAGTGCGCATGCGAGGATGTGACCGCGGTGCCGATCTGCACCGGAAAGCCCAACGTATCCCTCGGATGCTTCGGCTGCAGGAAGAAGACGGACATGGCCGCGGACGAGCTCGCATGCGGAATCCCCTATGCCTGCATCCCTGGTTTCGTCGACCATCTCAAGAGGTACGGCGCCGGAGTGATGACCAAAGCGAAGCGCGATTGAGCCGAAAACGCCAGAAACACGCTTATCTCAAACCTTTTACACCTATTTTGTTACGAATTAAACCAGTCGTATGCGTATTTTTTTCTTCATAATTAGTTATAAATAGAAGGTGCTGTACGGTTGCTTGGATTATACCTACATCCAGCGACAGCCAACATCGATTAAATTCGAACTGAATCATCATTTTCGAGTGTTTTTCATAGCCCTTTATATCAGATAAACTAATCAAGAGGAACGCAAGGGGCAATGCGGATTCGGAAGGATTCGCACCGTTTATCGAACAAAGGAGGTATAAAATGCCAAAATACGAGGACGTAATCGACTTGTATGACGACAACGGAAAACGCATCGCGAAAGACATTCCGTTGGAAGCCATCAGTCCGTTGCGCAACAATGCGATCAAGAAGATCGTGTCTCTGACCAAGAGGACCTGCGCCATCAACCTGGCCGGTATCGAGAAGGCACTCAAGACCGGTTCCATGACCGGCGGCGGTGTCATCATCAAAGGAAAAGAGATCGACATCCCGCTCGTCAAGAGCGCTGATAAGATCGCCAAGATCGTCAAAGAGAAGGTCCAGGTCTACGACGGAGACGGAACCGAGGTCAAAGTCAAATCCGACGGAAAGAACATCATCGTCATCGTTCCCGAGGAGAGGATGAACGCCGGTATCGAGTACACCACCGGATTCACCACCGTTGCCGCAGCAGCCACCGAGGCCATCATCGACGAGTTCAAGATCCCCATGTACAAAGCCAACATGGTCAAGGCCGCCGTTTGGGGCAGATACCCCCAGACCATCACCTTCCAGGGCGCCAACGTCAAATCCATCCTCGAGGTTCCCCAGAACAACGAGGGAGCCGGATTCGCCCTCAGGAACATCATGGCCAACCACGTCGTCGCTCTTGTCAACAGGAACGCCATGCAGGGAACCGCCCTCTCCGCTATCTACGAGCAGTGCGGATCCTACGAGATGGGTGACCTGGTCGGTAACTTCGAGAGGGGCGGACTCCTGTCCCTGGCCTACGAGGGACTCAACGCCAACAACATGCTGTACACCCTCGTCAAGAAGAACGGAAAGACCGGAACCGTCGGAACTGTTATCGGATCCCTCATGGAGAGGGCCATCGATGACGGTGTCATCCGCGTGAAGGAGACCCTCCCCAGCGGATACAAGGTCTACACCACCGACGATCTCCCCAAATGGAACGCATACGCCGCCACCGGAATGGTCGCAGCCGTCATGGTCAACGTCGGAGCCGCCAGGGCCGCCCAGGGTGTCCCCGGAACCATCCTGTACTACAACGACCTGCTCGAGCACGAGTCCGGACTCCCCGGAGTCGACTACGGACGTGCTGAGGGAGTCGGAGTCGGTATGTCCTTCTTCTCTCACTCTATCTACGGTGGAGGAGGACCCGGTCTGTTCCACGGAAACCACGTCGTCACCAGGCACGCCAAGGGTGTCCTGATCCCCGCCGTCACCGCAGCCAACTGTCTGGACGGTGGAACCCAGACCTTCTCTGCCGAGGCCACATCCGGTCTCTTCAAAGAGGTCTTCGGAGACATGGAAGAATTCAGCAAGCCCATGCAGTTCGTCGCTGCCGAGGCAAAGAAGGTGAAAAAGAAACTGTGAGGTTTTCTGAATGACAAGTACCGCCCAAACCAAAGTCGAATACGCCGGCAAGCCCCTCCCTGAGGTTCAGATCATCACAAACCGTCTTCTCAGCGCTGAGACGACTGAGAGGGTCTTGAACGCACTCGACGTCATCCCGAACATCCGTCAGATCAACATGACGGGAGAGAGCCTCCCGAAGACCATCAACAACGGTCCCGGAAAAGGGCTGGAGAACAACCACTCCGAGCGCCAGATTATCCATGTCGGCAATCAGGAGCTGGAGCTCCGCTACCTTGTGGGAGCTTTCTACATCGAGCTCGATGTCGACAACGAGGAGCTGCTCGACGAGAGGCTGGAGGACATCAAGGCCGCGTGCAACGCTACGATCGAGCACGGCTACACCCTCCAGGTCGGAAGGTACACGAAATTCAGACCCACACTTCATGATTACAGGAGTGCATAATATGGCATACAAGAGACAGTTCTATCCTGGTGACTCCATTCCTGCGAAAAACAGGCGCAGATACATGGACCCCAAAGTGAAACTGAAGAAACTCCGTGACGTTTCTATGGACGATGTTGTTAGGCTCATGGGACACAGGGTCCCCGGAGAGAACTACAAGTCCATCCACGCCCCGCTGGACGAGGGCTCCGAGCCCAACTGTCCTATCAGGAAACTCGTCGAGCCCATCGAGGGAGCCAAGAAGGGAGACCGTGTAAGGTACATCCAGTTCACTGACTCCGTCTACTTCGCACCCATCTCCCCCTACCAGAGGGCATGGATGTACCTCTCCAGGTACAGAGGAGTGGACACCGGAACCCTTTCCGGAAGGCAGATCATCGAGGTCCGTGAGAGAGACCTCGAGGTCATGGCCAAAGAGATGATCGACAACGAGACCTTCGACCCCGCCCTCACCGGTATCAGGGGAGCCACCGTTCACGGACACGCCTGCCGTCTCGACGAGCACGGACTGATGTTCGACGGCTGGCAGAGGTACATCTGGGACGACGCCAAGAAAGAGGTCGTCTACGTCAAAGACCAGGTTGCTATCCCGCTCGACAGGAAGATCTCCGTCGGAAAGCCTGGAAACATGAAAGACCTGAGGAACAGGACCACCATCTTCAGGGCAGACGGTGTCGACATGAGGGACGACAAGGAAGTCACTATGTACGGACTCAGGATCCACAAGCTGAGGACCCTCGGCGGATACCAGCCCTGGAAGGTTAAGGGAGAGTGATTACCATGGCAGGAAAAGGAAAAGACAAGCTGTTCATGGATGCATGTAAGAAGAAGTTCAAGGAAGAGCCCACTGACATGTCCACCAAGTACTACTGCTACGGTGGATGGAAACAGTCGAAATCCAAAGTCGAGTTCCAGAACTCCGCTATGGAGATCGCGAAGAAGCGTGGCATCCCCATGATGAACGAGGACATCGGAGTCCCGCTCGGTCAGAGGTCCTGGATGCCCTACCAGCTGTCCCACACGGACATCTACGCTGAGGCGGATGACCTGCACTGCGTCAACAACTGCGCTATCCAGCAGGCCTGGGACGACATCAGGAGGACCATCCTCGTCGGTCTCGACTCCCCTCACCAGACCATCGAGAGAAGGCTCGGAAAAGAGGTCACCCCTGAGACAATCAACGAGTACCTCGAGACCGTCAACCACACCATGCCTGGAGGAGCAGTCGTTCAGGAGCACATGGCTGAGGTCAACCCCGCTCTGGTCTACGACTCCTATGTGAAAGTCTACTCCGGAGACGACGAGCTCATCGACGAGATCGACAAGAGGTTCGTCATCGACATCAACAAGCTGTTCCCCAAGGACCAGGCAAAGCAGCTGAAAGACGCCATCGGAAAGACCCTGATGCAGGCTGTCCGTGTGCCCACCATCGTTGGAAGGCTCATGGACGGTGCCACCGTCTCCAGGCACGCTGCGATGCAGATCTCCATGGCTTTCATCTCCGCCTACAAACTCGCGGCAGGAGAGGCAGCCATCGCGGACTTCGCGTACTCTGCGAAACACCAGTCCCTCGGAATGGGAACCATGATGCCCGCAAGGCGTGCCAGGGGACCCAACGAGCCCGGAGGAATCCCCTTCGGATACATGGCTGATATCGCTCAGTCCGACCGTGTCTACCCCGACGACCCCGGCCGTGCAGCCCTCGAGGCAGTCGCCCTCGGAGCAGCCGTCTTCGACCAGGTCTACCTCGGTGGATACATGTCCGGTGGAGTCGGATTCACCCAGTACGCTACCGCTGCGTACACCGACAACATCCTCGAGGACTACGTCTACTACGCCATCGACCAGATCAAATCCAGGTACGGCGGATTCTGCAAACTGGACCCCAAGGACATGGACAAGGTCATGCAGCTCGGTGACGACATCAACGCATACGCCCTCGAGATGTACGAGAGATACCCCGCCGTCATGGAGACCCACTTCGGTGGATCCCAGAGGGCCACTGTCGCAGCCGCTTCCACCGGTATCGCCGGTGCTATGGCTACCGGAGTTGCCGACGTCGGTCTGAACTGCTGGTACCTGTCCATGCTCCAGCACAAGGAGAGGACCGGAAGGCTCGGATTCTACGGATTCGACCTGCAGGACCAGTGCGGTTCCGCGAACTCCTTCGCATACAGGTCCGATGAGGGTCTGCCCATGGAGGTCCGTGGACCTAACTACCCCAACTACGCCATGAACGTCGGTCACCTCTCCGGATACACCGGTATCCCCAAGGCGGCCCACGTCGCACGCGGAGACGCCTTCACCTGCAACCCCTTCGTGAGAGTTGCGTTCGCTGACCCCTCGCTGGTCTTTGACTTCGCCAACATCACCAAGGAGATCGGACGCGGAGCCCTCAGGGAGTTCGTGCCCGCCGGTGAGCGCAGCGCTGTCATCAAGGGATGATATCCTTGCAGAAGGGAGACCTGCTGAAGTACATCCCGACGTCCACAGTGGGCAAGGTCACCGACATCCAGGAGAAGGACGGCAAGGTCTGGGTAAGACTGGACTTCACCGACCTCTACTACGATGCCAAGTACCTGATCCAGGCGGATCCGTCGGAGTACATCGAGGTCTCCTACAAGGAGCGCAAGACCGTGTACGAAGGAAGCATGAAGTCCATCGAGGACGTGAAGAGGGAGTCCGAAGAGGTCGACATCTCTGAATTCATGCCTTCCGGAGGCGGATAAACGGTTCATCAAACCCCTTACGCCCCTAACGGGGCGGTCAATCTTTTCCCCTTCTTCACCTTTGTTCTTTCCTGCCATCGTCCTTGGTTTTTCCGGTCTCGGACCCATATGTCATCGTCTGCGCCGATCGATGGTTGACGGACGTGTCCGATGACTGTCCAGACATATGCTGGCAGGGTATCTGGACGGGTGCTGGATGGTCGATAAAACCATAGGAAAACGGCCGTTGGCGAACATCCCGGATTAACTGCTGGTTAAGGTACGACATTTATTAAATTCGGGACTCGGAGGTCAATCTAGACAACTCTAAAATAGTGACAACCAATTTCTTGGAGTATGGATTTCAAGATGCAGTACTGCCCGTATTGCAGTGGCGAGGTGGCGGAATTCGATCCGCGCTTCGACATGTGCGATAGCTGTGGCAAGAGACTGTACAAATTCAGGGCGGATGTCAGCAGATTCCCGGCCGCCGTAGGCAGGGAATCCGAGCTCCGCGAGGTCATGGATTGCATCGGTGATGACAATCTGCCCAAGGCGAGATCCATTCTGGAAGGGATGATAGAGGAGAAGGGCGACGACGATTCCGACATCCTGGCGCTCCTCGGAGCCATCCACATGAAGGAGGGCGAGGACGGGAAGGCGCTCATGGAGTGGAAGAAGGCCGTCGAGAAGCTGGAGACCTTCCACAACATCGATGCTTACGTTTGTCTTTTCGCATCCACCATCTCCGACCACATCTATTATTCCGAGATCGAGTTCATCGCGTTCGACTACATCAAGTACATCGACCGTCTGGGCGAGGTCATCTACAACCGCCTGAACGAGCCCAGCACCTTCGTCCTTTACCTGACGATCAACCGCATCTACAGGTACAGGATGGAAGAGCTCGGGATCTCCAGCGACGACCCGACTTTCAAGGACGTCGTCAAGAAGCTCTTCTGCAGGCTGGTGGAGTACTCCCGCAACTACAAGGCCCTGATCAGCCTGATCGAGGATATGCTGATGATCCTCGGATACAACGAGGAGACCTACGTGGAGGACGAGAACCTGGAATGCCATATGTTCAACCTCGTCCGCGCCTATCTGCTCGCATACACGGCCGAGATGTCCGATGCCGATCTGGACAGGGTGATGCACTATTGGAACGACGATAACTGCAAGCAGCTCGTCGCCGAATTCGATTCCATAGTGACCAAGGCCAAGGGGCCGTCCCCGCTGGACATCTTCAAGGTCCGCAAGGACGACGTCTTCGACATCGCGGCATCCGTCAACGCGTACGTCAAGAAGTATCTGCTCCTCGACACCCCCGACGTCCCCGAGCAGTCCTCGTGATCATGCCGGTCCCTGTAGGCCTCGGAGATATCCGAGTCCGTCCAGTAACGTCTTGATCCCTATTATTATCAATAATATACCGCCGAGGGTCCCCGCATGCCTTCCGAAGCGGTCGCCGTAATGTCTCCCCAGTACCGCGCCCAGGAAGCTGATGAAGAACGTGATGACCCCGATCAGCACCGCCGGGAGAAGGATCTCGTCCGATTCCATGGACATCGAAACGCCGACAATCAGCGCATCTATGCTGGTGGCGATAGCGAGCGTCACCATGGTCATCGTACCGAGGCTCCCGTCCTGGTCCTCATCGCCGAAGAAATCCTCGCGGATCATGTTCGCTCCGATAAGGAGCAGTATCGCGAAGGCCACCCAATGGGCGTACTCGGAGACTATGTCGTAGACAGCCGAGCCCAGATAGAACCCGATTATGGGCATTATGGCCTGGAACGCCCCGAACCATATGCCGGTGGTCAGACCGACTATCACAAGCTTCTCCTTCGACATGAGGCCCTTGCAGACGGACACCGCGAAGGCATCCATGGCCAGGCCTATCCCTATGAAGATCACTGTGAGGAGGTCCATGCGCTGGGCATGCTGTGGGCATATTTACGTTATGACAGCGGCTGGATCGGAATTATGGCAGAAGATACATTTCTGTCACTTTCGGCCTACCCCCCTTCTCAGCTTTATATATTATCCAAACCTCGTATGTTCATGAAGGGAATCTCTGCTTGGGAACGCACATCTTCGCTGAATATCGCTGATGATTACCGTATGGCCGAGATAAGGGCGCAGTACGGCCGCAGCATCCTCTGATCGGAAGAAGTCGCCGATGCGGGAAACCTCGCGCGAGGACAGCTCCACTATCTGGTCGCGCGGGGTAAGGGAGCTCCAGAGCATCTCCGAGTCGTCGGAGTAGAGCTTGCCGAGCCTCCTCCCGGGATCGCGGTTGTTGGCGTAGCAGTAGACACAGTTGTGAAGGCAGGTGTCGTACTCGCCGATGTCTATGCATTTGACGCAGCCACAGCGCTCCCTGGTCTTGTATGAGGACGATTCATAGGGGATATCGAGCCTGCGGAACGTTCCCGGGTCCAGGCAGGGACGGGACGTTATTCCGAATTCGGAGAGGTCCTCCTTCTCGCAGCAGCTGGTGAGAACGATCCCGTATTCATCCGCGGCCTTGGAGGCCATGCGAGCGAACTCCCTCATCTCGGCCGATGAGACGTCCCTCAGGATGCCTTCGTCTGACAGCCTGTGGAGCTTCCCGTAGATGTCCACGAAGCTGATTATGCAGCGGTCGGTCCATTCGGACGCCTCGCGGCACATCATCTCGAATTTGCGCCGGTGATAGTTCATATCGATGCGTCCGTTCAGGATCACGGGGTCGTAGCGCCATGTCATCCTGTCCTTCCCGATGCGGTCGGCGATGCGGATGCAGCAGTCGTTGATGTCCGCCTTGAAGGGCACGCCGGGCTCCAGATCCTTGCCGTAGGGGGTCAGCGTGACCTGCATGATGAACATGTGGCCCATCCTGGAGATCTCCCTGAGGCGGTCCTCCATCGGCATGGGGTTCTTGGTTATGAACACCAGGCAGTCCACGTTGGAACGGGAGAGGTCCACCCTGTAGACTACGTTCTTGCTGATGGGGTTGCGGACCAGCACATATCCGGCGCGCAGCCTGTTCATCAGCCATTCCGAATGGAAGGCGGGTATGTCGGTGCGGCGGCTGGCGGAGACGATCACAGCCGGTGATGACCGTAGGATGTAAAGACGTTGTCCATGGGAACAACCATATGATCTGGACTTTGGCTGGATTTAAATACGGTTCCGTCCGATTCCGGACTCGTGTTCGGGCCCAGGATATTTTCCTATCTCACACTGATAGGCCGCATAAGCATCACCGAGGATGGCGATGGGCGCATTACCGGCGTGTACCTTCCAAGCTCCAACCTTCCGGCCATGGAGGAGGAAGAGACCGATGCCATAGCCGAGGCTGCGCGCCAGATCAGCGATTACCTGTCCGGGGCCTCCAAGGAATTCGATGTGGAGGTGGCGATAGACGGGACGGAGTTCCGCCTGGATGTGCTGGCGGCCATCCGCAGCATCCCATACGGGGAGGTGCGCAGCTATTCGCAGGTGGCGGAGATGGCAGGCCATCCGAAGGCGTTCCGTGCTGTGGGGACGGTGTGCGCCGAGAATCCCGTCCCGATAATCATCCCCTGCCACAGAGTGGTCCCGTCGTCCGGAGGGATAGGTTCTTACTCCGGCGGGACGGCACTGAAGAGGAAGCTCCAGAACCTGGAGTTGATGTTCGATGATCGATCACCGGGCCAGGCTCATGGAGTTGAGCGACGGGGACAATGCGCGTTTCGTCGCCAAGCTGGTCCCGGGGAAGGACAACATCCTCGGGGCGAGGATCCCCCAGATAAGGGCGCTGGCGAAGGAGATATCGAATGATGATTGGCGGGCCGTCCTTGCACAGGAGCCGCTGTGCTTCGAAGAGGAACTCCTGGATGCCATCCTGATAGCGACGGTCAGGATCCCCGTGGAGGAGAGGATATCCCTGATCGAGGGCTTCCTGCCGCATTTCGACAACTGGAGCACCTGCGACACCTTCTGCACCACCTACAAGGTCAAGGAGGGGGACAGGACCGCCGTATGGGATTACTTCGCGTCCCTGATGGAATCGGGGGAGGAATTCCCCATGCGCCTGTCGCTGATAATGAGGATGTCCGCCTTCAAGGATGAGGCCAGCATCCGCGCCCTCCTCGAGGACATCGCATCCCATGACAACGAGGGATACTACTACAGGATGGGCGCCGCATGGGCGGTCTCGGTATGCTACGTCCGCTGCCCGGAGGAGACGGAGCGTCTCCTGAGGTCGGGACGGCTCTGCGACTGGACTCAGAACAAGTCCATCCAGAAGATACGTGAGTCCTACAGGGTGTCCGCCGAGGACAAGGAGAGGCTGTCCGCCCTCAAGCGCAGAGCTCTCTGACGATCCTCTCGATCTCGTCCGCGTTCTCGCTGCCGACGCGTGCCCCCTTGCGCTCGAGGAACACCCAATCCCTGGCCTCGCACTCCTCCTTGAAGTCGGGGCTGGTGACCGCGACCACGCATCCCTTGCGGATCAGATCGGCGTCGAGGAACAGCTTGAACATGTCCTTGGGGATGCAGAAGACGACCAGGTCGAAGGGCTGCGTCAGGTAGGATATCTGCTCGACGTACTGCTTCCTCTCCTCGCACTCCTCGTACCCTGCCTTGTCGGACATGACCTCGTCGTATCCGGTGATCATGTAGTTTCCGGGGACGAATCCGTACTTGGTGGAGATGATCCCGAAGGACACGTCGCAGAGCTTCCTCCCCTTGTCGTCGGTTGCGGTGTCGAGGCGGGCGACCAGGTTCTTGACCTCGGTGACTCTGCCTTCGAACATCTCGAACGCCGACAGCACCCTGTGCTTGGCGGTGAACACCGTGGAGTCGTTGGTGATTATCAGAATGCGCCTGTTCAGGACCGTCTCGGTCATAAGTTTCGTCATGTTCACAGCCTCTTGGATCCCAGTCTGTATGCTATGCTGCAGTTACCCTCTGCTGAGACCATGCACGGGCCCATGGGGTTCATGGGCTTGCACACCTTGCCGAACATGGGGCACTGCTCGGACTTGATCAATCCTCTCAGGACATCCCCGCACTTGCATCCGTTGGCCTCATCGGCGACCTCGGGGGTCTTGGCGAGTATGTCCTCGTGGACCTTGGTCGCATCGTGGTCGGCGAAGGCGGGCTTGAGCGCCAGAGCGCTCTTCGGGATGAGGGGGAAGCCTCTCCAGTGGCGGTCCACCGGGGTGAAGGTATCCTGCATGAGCTTCATGGCGACGGGGTTCCCTTCCGGACGGACGAGGCGGGAGTATTCGTTCTCCACCTCGGCGCGTCCCTCCTTGAGCTGCTTGCAGAGCATGTAGCAGGACATGAGCACATCCAAGGGCTCGAATCCGGAGATCACCTGGGGGACCGGCCTGACCTTCCCGAACTCCTCGAACATCCTGGTACCGGTTATCACGGCCACGTGTCCGGGCTGTATGATGCCGTCGATCCTGTTCTCGCCCAAGCTGAAGAGTGTGTCCAGTATCGGCGGGCAGATCCTGTGGCAGCTGTAGACGCTGAAGTTCTCGGGGCAGTCGTCGCTGTGGAGGGGGACGCATGTGGAGGGGGCGGTGGTCTCGAATCCCACGCCTATGAAGACCAGGGGCTTGTCGGGCTGCTCCCTTGCCATGGCCACGGCGTCGTCTATGGAGTAGACGATCCTGACGTCGGCGCCGTCGGCCTTCGCGGAGAACAGGGAGCCGATGGTGGTGGGGACGCGCATCATGTCGCCGAAGGCGGTGATGGTGACCCCGTTCCTGGCCAGCGTGATGGCGTCGGCGACCTCGTGGCTGGTGGTGACGCATACGGGGCATCCGGGGCCCTGGGCGATCTCCACGCCGACCTCGTTGAGCATCTCCTCCAGGCCGAAGCGGACGATGGTGTCCTGATGCGTGCCGCAGATGTGCATGAACTTGTAATCGACATCCATGGCCCTGATCCCGTCGAGGATCTTCCTGGCCGTCTCCTCATCCCTGTACTTGTACATCGTTCTCTCTCCTCGATGTCTATGTATTTCACCGTGCATGACTGGCCCTTGGTTATCCTGACGGGTCCCCCGCACTCCGGACAGGCCAGCACCGGTATCGAATGTGAATCGAAATCCGGGTCCTCGAGGATCTTGGCAGGTCCCTCGAATCCGCAGGAGTCGCAGAGGAGCTCTATGCCCTCGTGCTCCACGATGAACTCGGACCCCTCGAGTATTGTGTCCCTGGTGACGATCTCGTAGGCGAAGCGCATCTGCTCCTCGCCGAGATTCGTCAGGTCGCCGATGACGGCGGTCACGCTGTTGACCTTGACCACATCGTACTTCTCCAGCTCTGAGATGATACCCCTGGCCATGTTAGAGACGACCGACACTTCGTGCATCAGCGTCTGTATCCGTAATCGGCCTTAAAGTTATAGGGGGGCGTCCTGGCGGTTCTCGCGGAAGTAGCGGCAGTACCGGGTGACGCTGCACCTCTCGCAGTGGGGGCGGTTCGGCTGGCAGACCACCTGGCCGTGCCTGACGATGAACCTGTTGATGTCGGACCAGTGTTCCCTGGGGGTGATCTCCATGAGGGCGAACTCCGTCTGCTCCGGGGTGGACGTGTCCACCAGGCCCATGAGGTTCGAGATCCTGTGGACGTGGGTGTCTACGCATACGGAGGGGATGTCCATGGCGTACGACCTCACGCATGCCGCCGTCTTCCTGCCGACCATGGGGAGCTTCATCATCTCGTCCGTGTCCTCGGGGACCTTGCAGCCGTATTCGTCCCTAAGCATCCTGCAGCAGTCGACGATGGCCTTCCCCTTCTGCTTGGGGAATCCTGCCGGTCTGACGAGCTCAGCGACCTCGTCGGGATCGGCCTCGGCGATGAGCTCTATGGAATCGTAGCGGTTGAAGAGGTTGTCCGACGCCCTCCTGGTGTTGTCGTCGCGGGTCCTCTGGGAGAGGATGGTGGCGATGAGCACATGGAACGGGTCGCAGGGCCACTCGGGGTTGAGCCCTTCGGAGTTCCTTCCGGGGTACGTCCCGTCGTTGTATTCCTTGGAGAGGGTGTCGAGGATCAGGCAAATCTCTTCTGAAGCCATTCCAGCGCCTCCTCCGCCATGCGGAACGATCCGGTTACGAGTATGTTGCAGTCGTCCCTGGCCTCCATGGCCTCGTCAAGCGCTGAATCCACATCAGGGAATACGGAAACATCCCCGTGATGCCTCTTCACGGCCTCGGCCATCCTGAGCGCATCAGCGGCCCTCGGCGAGGCCGGGCTGGTGACGAACACCTTCGTGGCGACGGGGGCGAGCGTGGATGCCACCCCGTCGAGGTCCTTGTCCCCGAGCATGCCGATGACGAGGAGGACCTCCCCGTAGATCTCCGATATGTCGGAGGCCAGGCATTTCGCGCCTGTCACGGTGTGGGTGACATCCAGGATTATCGGCATGGCTATGAGCTTCTGCATCCTGCACGGCCACGATACCGAGGAGAGGCCGTCCAGGACATGGGGGGCGATGGAGTCCTCGTATCCCTCCATCAGGGAGACCGCGGCGATGGCAAGGACCGCGTTACCCGCTTGGAATCTGCCCGGGAGGCTGACCGTTATGAGCTCTCCGCGGTAGAGCATGTCGATGGAATCGGGCTTGCTGGAGACGACCTCGGCCTCCGAGGCCGATACCTGCGTGAGCCTGGACCCTATCCTCTCCGCCTGGGCCATTATGGTCTCGAGGGCCGGGCCGTCGCAGATGGTGACGCAGGGGACTCCGGGCTTCATGATGCCGGCCTTCTCGGAGGCGATCTCCTCGATGGTGTTCCCGAGGAAAGCGGTGTGCTCCATGCTCACGCGGTTGATGACGGTGACCTCGGGCTCGACCACGTTGGTGCAGTCCAGCCTCCCGCCCATGCCTACCTCGATTATGGCGACATCCACAGAAAGCATCCTGAATAGGACCAGGGCCATGGCGGTCAGCACCTCGAATCTGGTGCAGGCCATCCCCTCATCGGCCATGGCGTCCACATGGGGACGCACCACGGCAATAGCGTTCTCCAGGTCGTTGTCGGGGACCTCCTCGCCGGATATCCTGATGCATTCGTTGATGCGCAGGATCTCGGGAGACGTGAACATCCCCGTGCGCATGTCCGATGCCCTGAGGATGGATTCAATCATGGCGCATACGGAACCCTTCCCGTCGGTCCCTGCCACATGAACGGTGCGGATGCCCTTCTGCGGGTCATCCAATCTTCTCAAAAGCTCCCTTATGTTGTCGAGGCCCGGCTTGACTCCCCTAGCGGCGAGTGCATCGAACCAGGCTCCGTTCTCATCCGGATTCAATCAGATCTCCGGGTTCCTCGATTGGCGCACGCGTAATAAAAACTTGCGGATGCGCGCTCACATAGCGTTTCCGCCCCTTTCCATGCATCATTGACAAATACCGCCGACCTCATCTGCAA
>Ga0310696_10003430_pt1 | contig 19820 bp, 13 predicted proteins | sample AusTroGonzalo_MG_4_FD_203885 | JGI IMG/M metagenome (GOLD analysis project Ga0310696, IMG submission 203885) | Bovine rumen microbial communities from tropical cattle in Woodstock, Queensland, Australia - Gonzalo_02 (v2) (version 2) | ecosystem: Host-associated > Mammals > Digestive system >... | reverse complement strand
TGCCAGGTCACCGGCAACTATCCCGGCCGTGCCCGCAACGCCGACGAACTCCGCGCCGACCTCGACGTCGCCATGAAACTGCTCCCCGGCACCCTGAAGGTCGGCCTCCAGGGCCATCAAGTCGACAAGATGTTCCCCGGCGTTGACCGCGACGGCTTCACCATCGACAACTTCAGCGCCTGGCGCGACTGGGCCGTTGCCCGTGGCATCGGCATGGACATCGCCCCCTGCTACTACTCGCACCCCAAACTCGACCACGGCTTCTCCCTCTCCCACCCCGACCCCGCCATCCGCGAGTTCTGGATCAACCACGGCATCGCCTGCCGTAAAATCGGCGAGGCCTTCGGCAAGGCCACGGGCAAGGCCTGCATCTGCAACTTCTGGATGCCCGACGGCTTCAAGGACACGCCCGCCGACCGCTACGCCTACCGCCAGCGCATGTTCGATTCTCTCGACAAATGCTTCGCCTACCAGGCCGACCCCAAGTACCTCCGCGATGCCGTCGAACCGAAGCTGTTCGGCATCGGCGTGGAATCCTGCACCATCGGCTCCAATGACTTCTACCTGCTCTACGCCCAGTCCCACAAGAAAATGATGTGCTTCGACACCGGCCATTTCCATCCCACGGAATCCATCGCCGACAAACTGTCCGCCATCTTCTCCTGCGGCATGGACGAGGTCCTTCTCCATGTCAGCCGTGGCGTCCGCTGGGACTCCGACCACATCATCGTCCTCAACGACGAACTGCTTTCCCTCGCCAGGGAATCCGTCGCCTACGACTATGTTGACAAAATCAACTTCATGCTCGACTTCTTCGATGCCAGTGTCAACCGCCTCGCCGCCTGGGTCGTCGGCGCCCGCAACCTCCAGAAGGCTCTGCTCATCGGTCTGCTGGAGCCTGCCGACGCCAAGCAGGCGGAAGCCAAATTCGACTTCACCGCCCGCCTCGTCGCCCAGGAAACCGCCAAGACCCTGCCCTGGGGCGCCGTCTGGGACTACTTCTGCGAGAAGAACAACGTCCCGACCGACAACAACTATCTCGCGGTAATCCGCGCCTACGAAAAGGATGTCCTGCTGAAACGGTAATCACTGCTGTAAACGCACAAAAGGACACAATGGCCGAGCATGCTCGACCATCCCACGCCCCCTAGGCGTCTGCGTGAGTAATCCCCCACAGACGCCTTTTTTGACCTTTCGCCACCTACGCAAATGCCCTTCTTCCTGGCCCAACCATTCCTGCTGTTCGGGCTGGCCATCCTGGTACCCATAGCCCTGCATCTGCTGCACCGGCGGCGCCCGCGTCCGCGCAGCTTTGCGGCCGTGCGCTTCCTGCGGCAGGCCCTCAAGGCCAACCGCCGTTCCCGCCGTCTGGTTCAAGGCGGACTGCTCCTGCTGCGCATCGCCATAATCATCCTGCTTGCCCTCGCCTTCGCCCGCCCCATGGTCAAATTCGGAAGCCTCCTGCCAGGAGGCGGGCGCACCGTCATGCTCGTGCTGGACACCAGTCCCAGCATGCAGGTCGTGGAACAGGACGTCAGCCGCTTCGAGCAGGCACGCGCCTGGGCCCTGGACATTCTCGCCGGACTTCAGGACGGCGACCGTCTGGCCATCCTCGCTCCCGGAAGCGAATCACCCCTGCTGCTGTATCCGCCTGTCTCCTCGCTCCCCGAGGCCAGGCAGATCCTGGGCGAACTATCGCCCGGCTGGCGCACCGCCAAGGCGCAGGAGTTCACCCTGGGGCTCCTGAAACAGGATTGTCCAAGCGGCTTGGAAGTCCACATCTTCAGCGATTTTCAGGAAAATGACTTCAGCCAGGCCGCCACCAAGACCCTGGGCGACCTGCTCCGCCAAGGCCGGGGACGGCTTTTCCTCAACAGCGTCGCCAGCCACCCCGTAAGCAATGCCGGCTTCCAATCCGTACAGTTTCTGCCGCCGGCCATCCTCGGCGACAGCAGCTTCTCCGCCCATCCCAGCATCGTCGCCACGGGAGGCTTCGCCGGCGGCGACAATCTCCACCTCTTTTTCGGCGAGGCGGAACAGACCAGCCAAATGCTCGAGTTCGCCGACGGCCAGACCGCCAAACCTGCCATCGTCTGTCCCGTCCCTCCTGGAAGCGAGGATGTGAGCGGAAGGCTTGAACTCGGCCAAGATTCCTACGCGCCAGACAACCGCTTTTTCTTCTCGCTGCCTCGGGTCGCCGGCCTCCGTGCCATGCTCGTGGACGGCAACGGCGGCAATTCGACCTTCTTTCTGGACAAGGCCCTGCGCCCCAACGGCCAACTGGCCACGCTTTTCCGTCCGGAACCACATTCCTGGGAGGAATTGCTCACCGCCGACCTCGCCGGTTTCTCCCTGCTCCTGCTCTGCGACCCGCTGGAAATCGGCAGTGGCCTAGCCGACCGCCTCAACCAGTATATCCACGATGGCGGCAATCTCCTCATCTTCCCCGGACGCAACGGCACCCTCAGCCAGAAAACCCTCGCCCTGTTTCCCGCCCTCCACGGTCTGACCGTCACCGCCAGGGAGTTCCCCGAAGAGCAAACCCGTCGCCTCACGACATACCGCCAGGACGAGGAAATGAGCCGCCGCCTCACCACCATGCTCCCCCCGCCCTGGCCAATCCCTGTCCGCAAATGCCTAGAACTGAAAGCCCCCGATTCGCGGCAGCAAACCTGGCACTACGAGGACGGCGGCCTGTTCGCCTTCCGCGCCGGGCACGGCCAGGGGCAAATCTGCCTCCTGTCCCTGACCGCTGACCGCGACTGGTCCGATTGGCCAGTCACGCCACACTACCTCGTCTTTCTCCACGAACTGCTGCGACAAATCGCCGGACACAAGACACTCGCCCTGCAGCTGGAAGTCGGTGACACCCTTGCCTGCCAGCCCGCCGATGCTTCGCCTCAGGCCAATTTCAGCGTAACCAGCCCCGAAGGAAAGCTCTCCAACCTGACGCTGGAACGCTCCTCGCCGTCCCAGCCGTTCCGTCTCGACTGCTTCAAGAACCCCGGCCTCTACCAGGTTGAGTGTCCGCCTTTCCACCACCATGTCGCCGTCAATTCCCCTGCTGCGGAGGCCGTCCTCGCCTGCCTCCGCCCGGAAGACCTGGCCAGAATCCCCCTGCCAGATTCAATATCTTGCCCACAAAGCCGCGACGACCTCAAAAAACTCCTAGCCGCCTTCCGCGACGGACGCCCCCTCTGGCCCACCCTAATCCTCCTCGCCTTCCTTCTCTCCGCCGCAGAACTCCTGTTTGCCAATCTCAAAAGCCGCGGAAGACGCCCAGGAGAGCAATTTTGAGCGCAAATCAACTTTTTTTTGCAAAAAAAGGAAAAAAACATCTGTATAAATTTGAAAAAGCAATAAATCTGGCTTATATTAATGGAAATGTTGTAATTTTCATAGACATTCTCTAATCATTTTAGTTCACTAATAATTCCAAATCACACAAAAAACAGCAAAACGGAGACCACAATGAAAAAAATGTTCCTCGCCCTGTTCTGCTCTCTGCTCGCGGCCGGCACTGTCCTGGCTGCTGACTTGAACGCAGAATCATTCCTGGCCATGAGCGCTGACGCCCAGGCCGCCGCCATCAACAACGCCTCCCCGGCCAACTTGGTCGCCCTGTTCAAGGGACTGGCCGAAAAGGCAACTCCCATGCAGAAGTCAAACGCCACCGACGCCCTGCTCGCCCTCCTCAACAAGAACAAGGAAACCGCAGCAGCCGATACCGAAGCCCTCGTCGCCCAACTGAACGACGCAGTTGACTTCCTCAACATCGTCAAGAACTCCGACGGCATCTACATCAACCAGGCCCCTGGCCAGGTCAAAGCCGGTGAACCTGGCGAAAAGGGAATCCAGGAAGGCGCTCCCGAAGAAATTCCCGAAGGCGTTGGCGACTTCGACTTGACCCTCTTGGACCTTGATGAAACCATCACCAACGTTGACCTCAACATCTACGGCCACGACACCCCCATCAAGGGTGGTGGTGAAGAACCCGAACCCGGCCCCAGCCCCGAACCCGGCCCCGGCCCCGAACCCTACCCCACCCCGACCCCCCGCCCCGGACCCTGGCCCCCGATCAGCAAGAAAGCTTCTCTTGACTAAGCGACCCTCGGAACCAACCAGTTGACATTAACCTTTTAATAAAAGAAAGGAATAGCAATGAGAAATACAATTAGCAAATTCGCCGCTGGTTCCCTGGTCGCAGCCTGCATGTTTGGCTTCCAGGCCATGGCTGCCGACTACACCCTCAGCGACTTCTTCACCGCCGCCGCCTCATACACCCCCAACAAGCTGAAAGCCTCCGTCTTCGCGGAAGTCGGCTATGACGACAACATCCACAACGCCGTCCACAAATACGAGCGTGACTCCCTCTACCTGAAGGCCGGTGTCTCCGCCGACATCTACCGCACCAAAGGCGACATCAGCTACGGTCTGCTCGGCCAGGTCTCCTTCGACTACTACGACCACGACGCCCATGATATGAACCAGTTCGAGTGGAGCCTGGCTCCCCACCTGCTGGGCAAGTTCGAAGTGCTCGGCAACGACACCCTGATGATTAGCCTCCGCTCCCGCAACAAGAAAGAGAAAATCGACGCCGCCGATACCCGTTATGCCCGCAAGATGGTGAACGGCATCAGCCTGGCCTACGACATCAATCCCCATGACAAGTTCGGTTTGGCCATCGACAGCTCCTACGACAACACCTACTACTCCCAGAAAGAGTTTAAGGATCACAACAAGCAAGACTTTGACGTGGCGGCTACTCCCTACTACAAGATCAGCGAGAAAGTCAAGGCCGGTGTCAGCGTCGGCTACTCCACCACCGTCTATGACAAGCACGATACTTACTCTGACTCCAAGATGCTCACCATCATGGGTATGGTCGACTACCGCATGACCGACATGTTCGGTGTCAACGTCAAGGCCGGTGCCCAGAAGAAATATATGGCCGGCAGAGCCCGCGACTGCAGGTATGACCGCGATTTCAAGCCCGCCGCGACCATCGCTTTGCGCTACCTCCCCAACAAGAGCATGGTCACCGAACTCCGTAGCCATTACGGCCTGGACGACGGCTGCTCCTCCCGCGGCATCCGCACTGTCTGGGAAAACAGCTTGGGCATGATTTGGTCCATCACCGAGAAGATCACCCTGGCTCCTCGTACCGGCTACTACATCCACGATGAGAAAGAGAGAGTCGCCAATGGTCTTGACACCGCTGAGTTCTTCATCAGCACGACCGCTGAATACAAGTTCAACGAGCATTTCCTGACCTATCTGACCTACAAGTACAACAATACCCAGTACAAGTACGACGATGACCGTGACTACGACGTGAACGAAGTGAAATTCGGCGTCAAGTACACCTTCTAATTGAATCAGACAAAGCCAAAATGCCTCGCTACCCCCTGGCATTTTGGCTTTTTTTCTTCTAGGGGACTTGACCTGAATCCGCAACAAGCCAATGATGCGGGTTCTTTTTTAGAATGGCAGTAATCAATAGTTTGCGCACAGGGGTTCCAGTACTCAAACTATTGACTATTGGCACAACCACAAACAACTACGGATACTGAATACGATGAAAAAGATACTGCTCACCGCACTGTTCGCCATCGCCACCCTTGCCGCCGTTGCCGACTCAGATGAATGGAACGCCTCTACCTTGAGGCCGGGCGATGTCCTGGACATCCGCGTCTTCAGGGTCAACGAGTTCAGTAAACATGTGCGCGTCGAAGAAGACGGGTGCTTCAAGTACCCGCAGTGCGGTGAAATCAAGGCAGCAGGGCTTACGCCGCGCGAAGTCGCCAAATCACTGGAAGTCGCGCTGGCGAAGCAAATCACCGATCCGCAGGTTGATGTCTTTGTGTCCGAGTGGGCTCCCCGTACGGTCTACATCCTGGGCGAAGTCAATTCCAGCATGTCCATTGCCCTGCCCACCTACGGCAGGATGACCGCCTTGCAGGCCATCAGCGCCGCCGGCGGCTTCAAGGCCAGCGCCGATCTGAACAACGTGGCCGTCTTGCGCAAAGACGAAACAAATTCCGGGCGTCTGCAGCGCATCAAGATCGATGTCTCCGCCTTGGTCTCCAAGAGCGATGGCGGCGACTCTTTCCGCCTCCGCCCCGAAGACACGCTGATCGTCCCCAAGGCTCCGCCGGTCTACGTTTCCGGCGAGGTCAAGAAGCCGTCAATCCTGTTCATCGACACCCAGCGTCCACCCATGTGCTCGGAGGTCATCATTCTGGCCGGCGGCATGAACATCGGAGCCGATGTGAAGAATGTGACTGTCATCCGCAATGACGAGAATGGCGAGCGCGTCCTCCTGGAGGCCTCCCTGGCTACTCTCCAGCATGGCGGCTACGAAAATGACATCCAGATCCAGGCTGGCGACTATGTGATGGTGTCGAGCGCGGCGGAAATCTACGTGCTCGGCGAAGTCAAGAAGCCCGGTCCTTTGACTCTGGCTCCCAACAAGACCGTCACTGCCAGCCAGGCCATTGCCCTGGCCGGTGGCTTCACAGGCGTGGCCAAGCAGAATGACATCACGCTCATCCGCAACCACACCATGACCACCATCAACCTGAAGAAACTCTACAACGACGTTGACAACCTTGAGCGCGACCTGGAACTTCAGCCCGGCGACATCGTTTTCGTCAAGGAATCGATGTGGTAGTCACAACTGGCTGGGGACAATTACCTCGCTCTCATAATCAAATCAGCCGACCAGAACAGAGAACTGACAAGATGCCTCAAGAACAAGCCCAGAACCCGACAGCCAGTCCTAAGACACCGGCCCTGAACCTTGCCGATTCCCAGGACGACAACCTGCTTTATACCATATTAGGTTATTACCACACCTTTGTCCAACCATATCTCTGGCTGTATCCGCTGTCCGTGATTCTCTTCCTCATCGGTGGCTTCATTTTCCTGCGCACTGCCATCCCCATCTACCAGTCGCAATCACAGCTGCTAATCAAGAGCCAGGAAGTCAAGGCCATGGACGTCAAGGGCATCGGCGAGTCAAATTCCCGCTATAGCTACTACAATAGCACGTTCCTGTCCACGCAGATTTCCGTCATCCAATCGGATGAAATCATGTCGAAGGCCTACAAGCGGGTGGAATCCCTTGGCAGCGACTCTTCCATCTTCAAGGGAGTCCAGGTCAAAAATGTGCGCGATACCGACCTTATCAACATCCTTGTCCGTTCAACCAACAGCGAGGCAGCCTCGAAGCTGGCCAACGCCATCGCCGAAGTCTACATTGAGTTCAACGAACAGCGCCGTTCGAATTTGTCGCACACCGGCATGGAACTTCTGCGCGAGCAGTTGAAGGATGTCCAGGCCAACCGCAACAAGGCAGTCGAGGAACTCTTCAAGTTCAAGCAGGATCACGGCGTATTTGACCTGACCCAAAGTTACGCCACGCTCAACGACCAGTTGAAGGAACTAACCGGCAAACTCTTCGAGGCGTCTCTAGACCAGGATGAAATCGAGATGACCTTGCAGGAAGTTCGTGCCAACCGCGAGATGGCCTCCATCATGCTCCCCTACCTTGTCGGCCAGGACAATTCCAACATGGACTACCTCCAGCGCCTGAAGCTCACCCAGGAGATGAAGCTTCCGGAACTGCAAATTAACTACGGCGAGCAAAGCCCCGCCATCAAGACCCACCACCATGTCAACCAGATGATTGACGAAGCCGCAGAACGCGAAGTCGAACGCACACTCAACGGTCTTGAACTGAAGAAAGGGCGCATCATCAAGCGCAAGGCCCAGATTGAAACGCAGATCAATGAAATCAAGGGCAAGCTCGTTGAACTCGACCGCATCGCAGGCGATTTCCGCGTCAAGGAAGCCACTTGCACTACCCTCGACACCACCCTTACCCGCATCGCCAACCGCATCAATGAAATCCAGATTGCCGATGCCACGACCATGGCGAATTTCTCCATCTACAAGGTCAATGACGCCAAGCCCGCCAAGAAGCCTGTCTATCCCCTGCCCAAGACTGTCCTGATGGCCTCTCTGGCCGGCGGCCTTGCCGTCGCCTTCGTCATTTGCTTCATCCTGGTTTCCGTCAACACCCAGATTACAGGTACCGACCAGATTATCCAGATCCTCGGCAAGAATGTCTCCATCTTCGGCACCGTTCCATATTTTGAAGAAGAAGAAACCAAACTTCTCAAGAGCGACGGCAACGCCACAGTAGACGAAGTCTTCCGCGACATCCGAACCAGCCTGAACCTATCAATGCTGACGCGCAACAGCAAGATATTAGGCGTTTCCAGTGCAGTGATGTCGGAAGGCAAGACCTTCACCATCTGCTGCCTGGCACGCAGTTTCTCCAGGGAGAACAAGCGTGTGTTGCTGGTTGACCTCGACCTGCGCAAGCCGGAAATCCACAAACGCCTGGCCGCCTTCCTCAAGCCAGAAGACAGCAAGCGTGGCATCAGCAACGTACTCGTCGGCGATTGCAAGCTCGAGGACATCATCATTCACATCGATGAATTGAACCTCGACGTTGCCCTCGCCGGCCCGGTGCCCCCGAACCCCAATGAACTTCTCGGCAATCCTTCCTTCAACGACGTACTGGAAGAGTGCCAGAAGAAATATGACCTCACTCTGATTGACACACCGCCTATCATGCCTGTGTCCGACACCCTCCTCATCGCCTCCCGCAATGTGCCCATCCTGCTGGTTACCCGCCTGTTCCGTCTGACCAAGCCAGTCCTGGCCAGCCTGAACAACCGCCTGCATCAGCTGAACATAAGCCCCGCCGGCCTCATCATCAGCAACGCCGATCTGCCCAAGAATCCCAGTTACGGCTACGGCTATGGCTACGGCTACGGGAAATACGGCTATGGTTATGGCTACGGCTATGGCTATGGCAAGTATGGCTATGGCTACGGTTATGGCTACGGCAAGTACGGCGAGAAGCAGAAAGAAGAAGAAAAGGCGAACAAAGGTTTCCTGGGCAACTTGCTGAACAAGCACCAACATCATCATCATTCACAACACAAGCAATCATCCCAGGACGACAAGAAAGCCTGACATACACACCGTTCTTTCCAGCCCCGTCCCCTGCGGATGGGGCTTAACCTTTATGGTTTCCCACTAGTTCTTGAATTGCGGCTTCCGGAGCAAGGCACCGGCAAGCCAACAGCCAAATGCTCATCGATTTCCATTCTCATATCGCACCAGGTCTAGACGACGGTGCCCAGACCCTGGATGATTCGCTGGAACTGGCCCGCCAAAGCGTCGATGAAGGCGTCACACATATCGTAGCCACTCCCCATGGTTCCTCTCACGGTCTGGCAGGCTTGCTGGACAAGCGCGAAGTCGCCCTAACCACCTTCCAGGAAGCCTTGAGCAAAGAAAACATTCCCCTGACTGTCCTGCCGGGACTGGAATATTATGCCGACGGCAATTCCGCGACCTCAGCTTTGAACGATCCGGCCTGTCGCTGCGGCGTGCCGGAGGCATTAGGGCGCCCTATTCTCGTCGAATTGCCCATGTCGCTTGATCTGTCTTTTGCCGGCGACTTGCTTTTCAACGCCCAGTTGCGTCAAGTCCCGTTGGTGCTTGCCCATCCGGAAAGATACAACAGATTCAAGGACAAACTGGATTTTCTGGAATCCCTGATGGACAAGGGACTTTATCTACAATTCAACTCTGATGACTTCTACACGAGCCTGTTTAGGCATTCCCTCTGCAACGCCATGCTAAGGCTCATCCGTCACAACCCACAACAGGTCGTCATTGGCTCGGATTGCCACAGGCCCAACTGGCGTCCGGCAGGACTCTCCTGCTCGCAAGACAAAATAACCGATGCCCTGGGAGCCGATGTCTGGAAACTAGTCACCCAGGATACGCCAGCGGCTTTGCTCGGCCTGAATATCGAAAAATAAGGCTATGCCGCTAAAAATGCGGCAGTGTGTGGTGTGCGCGCGAGCGCGACGCGAAACCTTCGATTAGCGAAAGCCACATTTTGTTGCCCAAACTTGCCATCCCCTCATTGGGGGGAATCAGCATTTTTCCAAACTATCATCCTATTCACTGCCCAACCGATCATTTGCCATGAGACTGACCGCCGCGAATTTCTATGTGACCCTGGCCATCGCTTTATTGCTTTCACTCATCATCTGCTATCAGATTGGGAGCAATCAGCGAACCTTGGCCGACAATCGCCAAACAGTCGCCCAATTATCATCACTGGAAACCTCCTGCCAGCAGCTTTTCAGCACAGCAGTGGCCCTGCAAGAAGCTCGCAGGCTGCGCAATGCAGATAAAGAATACCAACTGTCGCAGAAACTGTCAGACCAGGACAGCGAACTCCAAAAACTACTGAAACATCTTGCCGAACAAAGCCCAAATGACACACAAAATACTTCAGGCTATTCCCTGCTCGTCAATCAGGCCAGACAACTATCTTCGGAAATCCGCGCCGGACGCGAAAGTTTGAGCAACCTGAACCGCTTGGATACCCTGGCTCGCGAGCAACTGCCCGCGAGCCTAAAGCCATTGCTTGCCGCCCTGGACACGGAGTTCCACGGTCTGAAACATCGCAGTTTCTGGCTGGGTTGCCAGGTTTTCCTGCTACCCCTAGCCAGCCTGCTCTGGCTGTTTGCCTGCTGGAGCAAAGAGCGTCAAATCCTTCGGAATACGATGCTTAACCTGCTCAACAATTCCGGCACTGAAATCACCGGCGAAACCGCCCTTCTCCTGGGACGGGAACAGGCAACCATGATGCCGGAAAAGCAACTCGAACTGTTTGTCGGACATTTTCAGAACCTCAGCCGCAAGAAAGACAATTTCTTTGCCGTGATGAGCCACGAAATCCGAACCCCCCTCAACGGCCTAATCGGCTTCCTCAGTAATCTCGGCGAGACCCAACTCAACGATCAGCAGCGACAATATTTCCGCATCATCCACTCCAGCGCCAAAAGCCTGCTCCACGTCATCAACGAAATTCTCGACTTCTCCAAAATCAACGCCGGCCAACTCACTCTCGATGAAGTCGCCTTCGACCTCCGAGGACTCGTCGAGGAACGCCTGTCCCTGGCCAAATCTGGCGTCAAGCAAAAGAATCTGAAAATCCATCTCGACTTCCCTGGCGAAGGACCGCTAATCATCCGGGCCGACCCCGCACGCCTCCGCCAGGTTCTCGACAACCTGCTCGGCAACGCCGTCAAATTCACGGAACGCGGCGAGGTCATTTTGGAAGTCCGGGCCATTCCCGAAGACAACGGCCAGTCCCCTGCCCTCAAACTAGATTTCGCCGTCAGAGACAGCGGCATCGGAATCCCTCTCGACCTCCAGAAGGACATCTTCAATTTCTACGCCCAGGCCGACCGTTCCATCTCCAGGCGCTACGGCGGCACGGGCCTGGGGCTCGCCATATCCTCTTCGCTCGTCAACTTGATGGGAGGAAAACTGTCCCTGCGCAGCCGCCCTGGCGAAGGCTCCTGCTTCTATTTCACCATCCATGTCAAGACCGCCAGGCCGGAAGAGCAAATCCATATTTCCGACCTCTACAGCATCGACCTACCACGCAACGAACTGAAAAAGCACTGGGCCCTGCTCGTCGATGACACGCCCACAAACCTCTTCCTGCTCGAAACCATCTGCCAAACCGTCGGACTCCCCTACCGCACCGCCGAAAACGGACGCGTCGCCGTGGAACGCGCCAAAGAACAGAAATTCGACCTCATCTTCATGGACATCCAAATGCCCATCATGGACGGATACACCGCCTCCACGGAAATCCGCAAGCTCCCCGGCTACAACCTGACCCCCATCATCGCCCTGACCGCCTCCGCCTTCCCCGAAGACATCGACAAGGCCTTCGCCGCCGGTGCCTCCGGCTTCATCCCCAAGCCTTTCGAGCGCGGACAACTCCTGCTCAGCATCGCCGAAGCCCTAAATATCGAGCCGGAACGGCACCTACGTGAAAACGAGACGCTCCGCGAATCGCCGGAAGCCGCCATCGTCCGCCAAATGCACGATTTCATCCGCGACCAATACCAGATTTCCCTCGGCGAAATCAAGATGATTCTCGCCCAGACCGTCACCGACTGGCGCCCCCTGCTCGACAATTTGCTCGCCTATTCCCAGCAGAGCAATCCCGAGGGAACCATCGCCATCCTCCAGCGTCTCAAAGGGCAACTGGCCGCCATCGGACTATTGGAGTTTTCCGAGCAGACAGTCACCATCATGCAGGCCTTCCGCCAGAACGACAGGGAACGCGCTCGCAACCTGACCGTCACCTTCGTCCAGAACCTGTCCCGCATCTTCAAGGCCCTGGAGCAGGAAGTCACAACAACCACATAATTTGGCGGCTGACTTCGACGTACGACGTGGGACGGGGGACATGAGGCGCGGGCCAGCACCTACCCTCACGGAGGAAAGAGCCTTGGGAAAAAATTTGACTTTTTCCCTAGGTGTATTACAGTATTTATTTCCCATAAAGGAAGCCTGATTTTCCGCGCTTCCCGAGTTATCGTTTGGCCTTCATAGTATCGAGTTCACAATGCCTACCTACGAGTACAAATGCCTTGATTGTGGCAAACATTTCGATGTTGTCCAGAAAATGACCGACCCGCATTTGGAGAAGTGCATCCACTGCGGCGGACGCGTCCAGCGCCTCATCGGCGAGGGAGCGGGGGTCATCTTCAAAGGCTCTGGTTTCTACTGCACCGACTACAGCCACAAGACTTCAACACTTTCGGCTCCCCCCAAAAAAGCCGAAAACAAAGATTGACCATTCGCCCTAGTGCCCATCAGGAGATTGCACCATGCTTAATTGCCCGAAATGCGGAACTGATAATCTGCTGACCGCCGTGTTTTGCCGAGGGTGCGGAGAAAAACTCGACCTGAACGCCGTAAAACCTGAAACCATCCTCGCGGACGACAAAAGCAAGAAGAAAGGCAGCGACACCGCCAACCTGGTCGTGGGCATCGTCCTCGCCGTGGTGATAGTCGTCGTGGCCGTCGGCTGCCTGTTCCCCGTCGGCGGACGCCTCCCCGGCTCCGACAACCAGGCCGCCCTCACCCAAGGCGAAAAACTCCTTAAAAGCCTGAAAACTCCCCTGACCTTCAGCGACGAAGAGGCCAGCGCCTTCATCAACAGCAAGCTGGAGAAATTCCAGGGAGACGCCGGCGTTCCCACACCGCAGTACATCACCGTCCATTTCCAGGAAGATCAGACCGTCAAGCTCATCCTTTCCGCAAAACTGACCATCCTGCCCCTGCATTTCACCGTCATTTCCAGGCCGACTGTCCCCAACCGAGGCAACCTGAACCTCGAAACTGTCTCGGCGAAAATCGGCCTGCTGCCGCTCCCCGAAGGCCTTCGCCCGCAGTTGCTCGGCAATTTCCAGACAGTCGCCGACCAGACTTTAGGCAACTACAAGAAAAACATCTCCAAGTTGACCATCAAGAACGGCAGCGCCGATATCTATACTTCCAAAAACGCGAAATAAGCAATGGCCGCCACCGTTGACATCAAGGCTTTCTCGGACATTCTGGAGAACCGCTCCCTGGTTCTGCGGGAACTGGCTCAGCGCGTGCTTGATGCCAAGGCGGAAAACTTCACCCTGACTAGGCCGTTGCTGAACATCATCCAGTCGGAATCCAGCCAGCTGGAAGAACTGCTCGACGCCTACCACGCCAAAAACAACACGCAGTGGTACTGCTTCCGCCTCTGCATCGCCACCCTCAAGAATTTCAGTTCCGCCGGCTACGAACTTGTCCATCTCAAGCACGCCTGCCGAGGCTATGATTTCCATTCCCTGCACGGTAATTTTCTCAGGGACACGCAGGATGCCATCCACTATGTGTCCTCCCTGCTCTATTGCAGTCTGAACCGCCTGCTGGAGCTCAGCGGCAAAATGGGCTGGGAGGCCGTTGAAAACCTCGGCATGGATTTCTCCGAGGAACTGCCGGAGGGCCTTCTGCCCCGTGACCGCCAGGTGCGCCATATCCAGTCCTCGCAGGAGCGGGTCGTCAAACTGGCCACGAATTTCCTGAACAGCACCGAGGATGCGCGCTTCCTGCAAGCCGCCGCCCGCGCCAAGGGGCCGAAATGGAAGTCCCTCAATTTCGAGCAGTTGAACGAAGTCTCCATTCGCGCCGAAGAAGGACGCTTTCACAACCTCCAGTCGCAGTACGACACCTACATCAGCGACAGCGACACGGAAAAATCCGACGAAGACCTGCGCAAACTGCGCGGCCACATTTCCAGCGTCCTGCATCTCCTACGCGTCACCACGATTTTCATCCACGTCTACGAACGGCATTTCATAGCCGACGCCGAGCAGATCTTCTCATGCAAGAAATGTGCCCTCACCGGCGACTGGTTCCTGAACATCCTCACGCATTATCTGGCCAAATACTGCTACGAATTTCTCGAATCCGCCCGCGACCTCTGCCAGAAAATGCTGAAGCGCTACGCCGTCATCGACACCATCGAAGTCTCAATCCCGCCGTTCTTCGGCTTCCATGTCCGCCCCTCGACGCTGATTTCCACCATCGTCCACCACTACGGCAGCGAAGTCAAGATGATCCTCGACAAGGAATATGACGCTGGCGCGACGATGAACCTATTCCTCGCCAACGAATGGATTAACCAGTTGAAACGCAATTTCGTCTTTGACGAACTGGGCAAAATGGACTTGCAGCAGTACGAGGATAAAATCGCCGAGGGCGAAATCTCCGTCCTAGACGGTGTGCTCCGCGTGATTCGCGAACTGGCCGGCCGCCAGGTCATCCGCATCCTCAACTACCCCCTGCCCATCGAGGACCTTGTCAACAGGACCCGCGGGACCCTCCTGGAAATCTGCCAGGCGGTCATCGTCTACATGCACGCCCACCGCCTGATGACAATCCCCTACGAAATCAAGGTCAAATTCCAGGGTGACGTCCGCGTCCTTGACGACATCCGCCTGCTGGCGGAAAACGGCTACGGTGAAAACGAGTTCGGCGCCAATATCGCCCTGCCCGCCCAGCTCGACTATCTCCAATACACGAGAAAGAATTCCTGACGACGCGCCATGCTCTTCCCACCTGGCATCCGAACGATTGGTCTATTCTCCCCCGCCTTCGCTCCCAGCCAAGAAGAATACCGACGCGCCTGCGCCCTGCTCACCGACGAAGGCTACCGCCTTTTCCGCGCTCGAAACACCCCGCAGGCCCAACGCTATCTCGCCGCCTCCGACCAGGATCGCGCCGACGAGTTCCGGGAACTCGCCGCCAACCCCAAAATCGACCTGCTCCTGGCCACGCGCGGCGGCTACGGCTGCGCCAGAATCCTGCCCCTCATCCGCTGGCAAGACCTGCCGCGCCGCAACCCGCCCCTGCCAGTCGTCGGCTACAGCGACCTGACTGCCCTGCACCTCGCCGCCGCCAGTCAAGGACGCCAGGGGCATGTCTGCGGACCGATGCTTTGCAGCACCCTGGGCAATCTCAAACGGGAACCTGTCATGAGGCAGAACTTGGCCTCCTTGCTGGCTGCCCTGTCCCCGCGTTCGCGCCAACTGCTGCCCGCCGACGCCAAACTGACCATTCTCCGCCCCGACACGGCCACCGGGCCGCTATTTCCCGCCAATCTGACCGTCCTGGAAAGCCTGTTGGGAACCCCCTGGCTGCCCGAGTTCAGCGGCGCCATTCTCGCCTTGGAAGATGTCGGCGAAGCCGCCTACAGAATCGACCGCGCCCTCAACCATCTGCGCCAAGTCGGCATCCTGGACAAACTCGGCGGGCTCCTCTTCGGCGATTTCTCCGACTGCGAGCATGAGGAATATCTTCCGGAAATCCTCCAGGAATACGCCAAACTTATCCATGGTCCCGTGCTCAGCGGACTTCCCTTCGGCCATGAGGATTTCAGCATTAGCCTCCCCGTCGGCAGAGTCGTCACCCTGACCACCGACCCCTTGAGCATGAAGACCGCCCCGTGTGACTGAGGGTGCGTCAATCCCGTCCCATGATATCTTGCCCCGAACACATCACGCATATTCTCCAGACCCTGCAGGCGCACGGCCATCATGCCGTCCTGGCCGGCGGTTGCGTCCGTGATAGTCTTCTGAGCAAAATCCCCCACGACTGGGATGTCGCCACCGACGCCACGCCGGAACAGGTCGAAAAGCTCTTCCCCTGCACCTACGCCGTCGGACGCCAGTTCGGCATCATCGTCGTCCACAGTCACGGCGTCGATACGGAAGTCGCCATGTTCCGCGGCGAGGGAGACTACACCGACGGACGCCACCCCGGACAGGTTTTCCAAGCCCCGATGGAAGAAGACGCCAAGCGCCGCGACTTCACCATCAACGCCATGATGTATGACCCGCTGCATGACAAGCTCTACGATTTCACGGGCGGACAGGAAGACCTCCAGCGGAAAATTATCCGCACCGTCGGCAATCCCGACCACCGCTTCCAGGAGGACAAACTGCGCCTGCTCCGCGCTATCAGATTCGCCGCCAAGCTGAAGTTTTCCATCGACAATGATACCTGGCAGGCCATCAAGCACCACGCCCCAGAAATCGCCGCCGTCTCCGAAGAGCGCATCGCCCAAGAATTGACGAAAATGCTTCTTGGCGGACATTCGGCAACCGCCTTCGACCTCCTGCTCTCCTCCAGCCTACTGGCCCAACCCGCCGTGCTTCCCGAAGTCGCCGCCATGCATGGCGTCCCCCAACCGCCGCAATTCCATCCGGAAGGCGATGTCTGGACCCACACGCTGCTGATGCTTCGCGACCTGGACAAAACCCTCGCCGCCTGCCGTCTGGTCACAGAACCAGACAATTCCCCGCGCTTCACGCCACAGGGACGCCTCGCCTGGGCCACCGAAGACGAATTGACCGCCCTGGCCTGGGCGACCTTGCTCCACGATGTCGGCAAACCGCGCACCATGACCGTCACCGACCGCATCCGCTTCAATGCGCACGACGTTGTGGGAGCCAGCATGGCGGCAGGCATCCTTCGCCGCCTCAAGCAGTCCACGGCGCTTGTGGAATCCGTTCACAATTTGGTGCGACAGCACATGCGCCCCCCGTCCTTCAAGGACATGCGGCTGGCGCACAGACGTCGTTTCCTGCAAGAGCCCTGGTGTCCCCTGCTCCTGGAACTGTTCCGCCTCGACTGCGCCTCCAGCCATCACAAGATGGACCTCCACATCGACCTGGTGGCCTCCCAAATGGCCGAAGCCAGCCGCCCAAAGCCCCCGGCTCCTCTGCTCAACGGCAATGACCTCAAGCGATGCGGACTGAAGCCTGGCCCCCAATTTCGCGTCATCCTGGAACAGGCCAGAGACCTTACTCTGGAAGGGAAACTCCGCACCCGCGACGACGCCCTCGCCTGGCTCCAAGAGCATATCCACCACTTCCAGTGACCAAGCCGAGAAAAGGCGTTGGAGGGCGCGGCTCCGTCCGCGCCGTTGTGCCCGTAAAAATGCGGGAATTATATACACTAGTTTCCGGAATTTGAAAGAAACGGACCATATTGGTCGTATAACCAATGAACAAAGGAGATATGACCAGTATGAAAGACAAAGTTACAATTTCGCTTTTTGAACTTGCCTCGAAGTTCCCTACGGATGATTCTGCCAGAGTTTTTCTGGAGGAACAGAGATGGCATGGACAGCCAGTATGCCCTTACTTTGGTTCAAAGATTCATCAGCACAAGCACCATCACAATAGAGAGCAAGGCTACTACCACTGCTCCACTTGCAATCAGGTCTATACCGTCAGGACTGGTACTATCTTCGAGAGAAGCCACATTGGTCTTGCCAAATGGCTGTTTGCATTGTATTACATGCTTACGGCAAGAAAGGGTGTATCGTCCTTGCAGTTGAGTAAACACCTCGGAATTACTCAAAAGAGTACTTGGTTCATGCTTCAGAGAATCAGGACTGCAATGAGTGCTGGAAGCATTAAACTGTCTGGCACTGTAGAAATTGACGAAGCCCACATAGGTGGCAAGGAGAGCAACAAGCATGATTCCAAGAAACTGAATCAAGGTCGTGGCTCGGTAGGAAAAACTCCTGTCATGGGAATTAAAGAACGTAGTGGAAATGTTGTTGCTACAGTAGTTGAGAGCGCCGATAAGAAGACGGCAGAAGAAGTCATTGAGCAGAATGTTGCTTCTGATGCCACTGTAAACACGGATGAATCCTCAATCTATAACGGCGTTTCTGCAAAGAGAAAGCATGTTAAGGTCAATCATAGTGCGAAGGTGTTCGTAGATGGCATGGCTTCAACTAACAGCATAGAATCAGTCTGGGCAGTGCTCAAAAGGATGTTCTATGGCACTTACCACCAGTTCAGCAAGAAGCATCTCCAGAGGTATGTAGATGAATGCACCTTCCGTCTGAATCAGGGAAATTGCAAGATTCATGTATTGGAACGCATGAACAGCATCATTACAGGTGGATTCCAGCATCATATCACCTACAGTGCATTGGTTGCATAGTCATTTTCTATTTATTCTTGTGAGTATAATAGAACAATTGCTTTTGATGTTTGTTTCTATTATAACAACAAGGAGAAAATGAAGATGAACAAAAACGTTAAGATCGCGAAAGAACTAGTCAAGATTGCAAAAAGTTTGATTGCGAGGAATAAATCATTAAAATCTATATATGGTGATATAGAAAAGAAAATCGAGGAGGAATATCCTGGTGAGTTTTCTTTTTATTATCATAATGGACATAGAGGCGACGGATACCATAGCCTAACATGCAAGCCCCAAAACTACGAATGTGCAACAGTTATTGTTTCTATTGAGGGAAACGATGAAAATCGCATTTTTTATTGCATTGGGAGTTGTCCTGGTTGGACAAAAACATTTAAGTGTACAAATGAAAACGACATTTTAAAGAAATTTGCAAATGCTTATGAATATGCAACAAGCAATAAAACTTTTGTGAAATAATTTTGTTGTAACTACTTTATCCATAACCATTTCAGCCAAGGAACTTCTCCGTTGAGGATGGTTCTGGGTGAAACTGGTGTTGCGACTTGAAAATCTTGCAAAATGCGTCATATTCATATAGTATTGCGTGGGCAACAAACAAAATGACAATTCAACAAAGGAGTTTGAGATGAATCAGGACAATGATGCAATTGAGAATCTGGAAGAGAAACTGAAGGCAACACGTTTTCGCATGTGCTTTGATTGCGAGCATTTCAACAAGGAAAAGTACACATGCGATGGAAAGAGATTATGGAATCCTTTAATGTTTCAAGATTGCTGGTATCAAATGACAACTTCGCATCATCCGATTGGATGCAAGAAAATTAACGACAAGTTTGCTTCAAACCAGAAAAAACGAGATTTTGATATCTGCAAGAATTGCAAGCATTTTACTGGCAGATACGATGGTGGGTGCTTTTGCTGGAACACATTTGACTATCGTGCTGGACAACGAACTTGGTGTCGTGAAACAAATGAAGAAGTATCAAAAGAGTTGTTTGAAAAGGCAACGTTTGATATCTGGAATAAAGAAGAATGCTATTATACAAATGGAGAACATTTGATTTTAACGGAGGATGATAAATGAGTTCACGCATTAAAATGGCTAGAGAATTACTTAAGATGGCAAAGCAACTGATAAATGCAAAACCGGCTGGAACTTATGACAGTTTCGATAAATTAAGTCAATCAAATATTGAGAGAGGATATGCCAAAGAGGTTTCCGATGATTTCCCTTGGGATTTATTTAAAACAGATGAAGAAGTAGAGGCTTTTATAAAGAAGAAATCAGAACTACATCCTAATTTGTCTGAAGTAATTTCAAAAGAATCGCTGAAAAATCTTCTGACTAA
>Ga0310696_10003429_pt1 | contig 19831 bp, 13 predicted proteins | sample AusTroGonzalo_MG_4_FD_203885 | JGI IMG/M metagenome (GOLD analysis project Ga0310696, IMG submission 203885) | Bovine rumen microbial communities from tropical cattle in Woodstock, Queensland, Australia - Gonzalo_02 (v2) (version 2) | ecosystem: Host-associated > Mammals > Digestive system >... | reverse complement strand
AACACCATCTGTAGAGACATCTCCTTTCGTCCCTGTTGACGGAGGCGGGGAGAATTTGGTCACGTCACTGCCATAGACAAGCGCATATCCAACAAACGGACGAGTGTTGCTGACAGTCACATAGACTTTGGCGTTTGCGACCCTGATTCCCTCAATCTTCGGCTTCGGAACATCCGCCGCTTCGAGTTCATACGCACCGGCAGAAACACCTTCTTTTGCCGTTGCCGTAGCAAACTTGCCATCAGAAGTGGCAACAGATGCGACAATCGGAGCCTGAACATTCTTAATTTTTGGCTGACCCTTATCATCAAGACCAGCTGGCTTGCCGCCATTCGCAAAGTCGCGCGTATCTGTTAGATAGACGCTCCACGAGACGTACTTTGAAGCCTTTTCCTTGTCCACCATATATACAACTGGCGAACACTTACCCGCAGTCAGCGTCTGATAGTTAAGGACGATTTCCGTATTGCCTTTGGCATCTGTACCGACTAGCGAGTAGCACTCGCGCTCCTGTACGTCGGTGCCATCGGCATACTTGTCAGGCCCAGGAGTGTAGAACGAAATGAGCAAATCGTCCATTCCTGCAAATGCGACCGCCGAAGCGAACGCAAAGAGAACTGCTATTGTCTTTTTCATTGTTGTTTTTCCTTTAAGAAGTTTACTTCAGCACAGGAGTGATCGTGTAGGTTCCAGCTGTAATCGGAATCTTAACCGAACCAGCATCGTAATACTTTGTCTCAGAGCCACCTTCAACCTTATACTGCACCGCTGACGCCTCATTCGCACCAGTAACATTAACAGCAAGAGTAATTTCATCCTCATCCTCATCCGTCCCAACCGGAGCGACCGCGATGTTGGCAGTTGGCTCTGTCATATCAAGACCAAGTGCCTTGCACACAATCTTGCTCAAGCCATTTGCTGCAACAGCGCCTACTTCCGCAACTGTGCCATTCGAATCGACAGCCTGAACAACCGCCGTCGGATCGGCAACACTTGCCGCCTTCGCAGCCGCCGTTGCCTCGGCGATGGATCCATATTTCTTATCGGCGTACGCTGCAACAGCTGCTTCAAAGCTGGATGCCACCGTACCTATCTTGCCGCAACCCCACACATCAACATGTGCAAGAGAGGAAGCAGTAGCAGCAAGGTTAAACTCGTTCGTGCCATTCTCCGTAAGATACCCACCGTCATAGACGAACTTAACCTTACCGTCGCGATAGTTGAGTTCAAGCTTGAAGTCAATCGCCGTCGTTTCGACCGTGCCGGGAACAGTACCATCAAGAGCAAGCCAACCTCCCGCTACATAGCCATAGAAGTTCGTGGTTGCACCATTAACACCGACAGCGAAACCCGTCTTTGCGCCATCAATAGTCTCAAATTCGTTCGTGTCGCATGGTGTCAAAATTGCACTTACCGAAAGAGTGACAAGGCCGTCGCTCGTAGCGTCACTGTTAGCAGTAGGCGTGAACACAAGAGCATCGTCCTTTTCCAGATCAAGTTCAATGAAGTCGTTGGCAACAGTAACAGCCGCACCATTGGTGTTAACTGTCGTCGTCAGCGTGAGCGTCGATCCCGACGGTGTCGCACTGAACCATGTATTAGTCGTGTTTGCGAATGCAGAGAATGATGCGCACGCACCCGCGCACGCGATCAACCCCAGTATCGTCTTTAGTTTCATCCTTTTCCTCCTTTAAAGGTTTGCGCATATTATACCCCATTTGGGGGATATTCGTCAAGGGGGAAAAGTAAAGTTTCTTAATTTTCTCTCTTGATTGTCGATAAATCGCGATTTCTTATGTTTTTTTACGGTTATAAAACCGCACAATTTCGCAATTTTGCAAATTTTAGACACGCGAACCATGTTTTAGGGTGAAGAGCAAGCCTATCTCTCTTCGTTCCAAGCCAGATCGACACAGTCGAAATCACCACCCTCCGCGACGAAGAGTCTGGTCTCCACGCGCTTGTATCTCGAGGCGAATGGAAGCATCGTTGCCTTCCTTGCCAATTCGGACATTTCACGTTTTGCCTCGGACTTCGACAAGGCGAGTTTCGCCTCCCCAACAAGCAATGCGTCACCATCGGGAGACTCAGCAACCACATCGATCTCCATCGGCTTGCCGTCAAGTCCGACTCCCCACCATCGCGCCGGATTGCTCCACCTGAAATCTTCGTTTGGAAGCGCTTTGTGCTGCAACGAATCGCGAACAAGCGTCTCCCACGCCTGACCAAGGAACACGCGAAATGGATGTCTAAGAGACTTGATGTCGGACTTCTCCTCGCCAAAGTGAGGATCGGAATAATGCGGTAACGCGAACGTGTACCAAAAGCGCAGGAATGGATCGCAAAGCCTGTATAGCGACCTTTTCCCACCTTTGGCGTCCACGCCAAACGGAACCTCGCGCGCGACAAGTCCAAGCCCCGTCAACCTTGCAAGCGGACGGGAAAGCGCCGTCTGCGGCACCTGAAGCCGCGCCGCCATCTCCGACGGGCGAGAGACGCCTTGCCCGACAAGGGAAAGCACGCTCGTGGCCTGGGCGGAACCTTCCAGATCGTCCTTTAGCACGAACGCCGGTTCCTCATGGAATAGCCCATTACATGAAAACACCTCTTCCCTCACCACATCCCAGAGTCCACCCGCACCCTTTCAATCTTAATTATGCCGCAAAAGTATTATACCGATGATGCATAATTCCTCTTGCGCATAATTCGTGACATATTATACCATAATTTTCTGGCTACAGGGCGAGAGACCTTGCGGAGGTGGAGATGAGGACGTCGGCATAATCGCGCGCGGACGAGTTAGTCATCCATAGGAAAAATCTATGGAGTAGCAAAAATTTTTCCAATAGCCAGACACCTCCGTATTTTGCTATACTATGCGCGGGTGCAGCGGGGGGCTGGCCTGACGGTTTTTGCCCCCGATTCGTTGCCCCCCAGCGAATCGGGGGCTTTTCTATTCCCCGACCTGGAGCGACGGCGAGACGTCGATCCGCATCGCACATTCCCCAGTCACGTTCGCACGGTAGTACGCAAGCCCCGCGATCATCGCTCCGTTGTCGCCAGTGTATTTCGGCTTCGCCATGAGGAGCGGCACTCCCGCCTCCGCGCAGACCTCGGCGAGGACCGCGCGCACCCTGCTGTTCAGCGAGACGCCGCCGCCGAGCAGCAGCGCCTTGTAGCGGCCGCGCGCGAGCGCGGTGCGCGTGCGGTCCGCAAGCGCGGAGACAATCGCCTCCTGGTACGACGCGACGACGCGCGCGACGGCGGGCGTCACCTCGTATCCGCCAAAGTCTCGCGCCCCTTCGCGCGATTCGACAAGGCCCGGATTCGCCTGCACGTGCCTGAGAAGCGCGGTCTTCAGTCCGGAGAACGAGACGCAAAGCTCGGCGGGGAGTCCGGCGAGCGCCGTCACCCCGTCGCGTGGCCGTCCCTTTGGAAACGGCACGTAGTCGGCTGGACGTCCCGCCGCCGCGCAATCCTCGGCGTATGCCTTCGATATGCGGTCGACCTTGAGTCCGCCAGGATAGCCGAGGCCAAGGAGCTTGGCCGCCTTGTCGAACGCCTCGCCCGCCGCATCGTCCAGCGTCTCGCCGATGACCTCGTACCTGCCGTACTCCGGCATGTCGATCCAGACAGTGTTCCCGCCGGAGACGGCAAGCCCCAGCGCCGGACAGCAGTCCTCGGGCGAAAGGCACGCGGACGGAGCCTCGCCCGAATCGTAGAGGAACGGCGTGTGCAGGTGGGCCTCGATGTGGTTTATGCCGAAGAGCGGAACACCAAGCGCCTTGGCAAGCCCCTTCGCCGCGTTCAGTCCGACGATGAGCGCGGGCGAGAGCCCGGGACCGTACGTGACTGCGACCGCATCGACGGCATGTCCGGCCATCGCGTCGCCGACAACCTGCCGTATTTTCTCGATGTGCGCGCGCGAGGCCACCTCGGGTACGACGCCGCCGTAGGGCTGGTGGAGCGGAATCTGCGTATAGACGACGTTGGAGAGGACCTCGCGTCCGTCTTTCACGACGGCCGCCGCAGTCTCGTCGCAGCTTGTTTCTATTCCTATTATGTTCACTTGATTTATGATTAGCCGTGTAGAAGTGTAGAATGTAGAACTTGATTTATGATTAGCCGTGTAGAAGTGTAGAATGTAGAACTTGATTTATGGTTAGCCGTGTAGAAGTGTAGAAAATGTAGGAGCGCTACAGGATCTACATGGCTGAACTGGAATGCTTTACAACTGGGTTGACTGTGTGTATGCCGACGGGGCCGATTAGGCCGGATGGCGTCAGCTTGGATTCCTTGGTGAAGTAGTTCCAGTCCGTGAAGCACTTGCGGCCCTTCGACGGACGCGACGCGATGCCGCTCTTGAACCAGTCGGGGAAAGATTCAAGATACCATCCACCAGGATAGACCGCCTTAACGAACTTGCAGTCCGCCGGCTCCTGCTCGTCGCCGATGAGCCTGTTCGCCCACACGTTGGTGAACTCGATCTCGAGGGTGTTCTCCCCTTCCTTCAAATCACCCGCCGCGAGGCGCACCTCGTACGGCGCGCACCACACCGGCTCGTATGCCTTGCCGTTGACGATGACCTTCGCAACCTGGTTGTTGCAGTTGCCGAGCGAGAGAATCAACGATCCGACATTCGGCGACTGACGATTGACGACAAAGCACGTACGGTAAACCGCCGTGCCGCTGAAATACTTGACGTCGGGGTCGGGGTCGGCAGTCCAGTCCGCAAGCTCCGCCATCTCAACCGTCTTGCCGCCAAACGTGACGCGCCACGGTCCCGCGACGGGGATCGCGTCGCCGCCCGTGAACGGCTTTGCAATCTTCTGGTAGTAGTCGCTGTCCGCATTTGGTACGAGCGACCCTGCTGGCTTGCGGAACACGAGAAAACCCGTGCCGCAAGGCGGAAGCTGTATCGGAGCCTTGCCGTTGACGAGGGCGAGCGGGGCGATCGTGCCCGAAACGGGATCAAACCACTCCGGCGCCTTGCCGATGTTCGGAAGACCCATGTTCATGGATGCGGAATGGTCCGAATGGTTCATCACAAAGAAGACGACCGTGCCGTCCGCCTCGCGGGCATGGGCGGTGAGCGGCGTGCCACGCGGCGTGATGTCGTTTCCGATGATGCGGATTTTGCTCGGCTCGCCCCACTGGAGGAGCGCCTGGCAGCGGTTGAGGTACGTGTAGAACCCCTTGCCGCTCTTCGCCCACGTCTGCGTACGTCCGAAGTGCGTGCCCCAGCGTCCCATCACCTTGCCGGGCAAAAACTCGTCGCCCCAAGGCTGGTGCGGACACGTATGCAGCGTCATGCGGTTGATGCCGCGGTAGAACTGCGTGTCGCCGGCCGCCTTCAGGAGATACGGCGTCTCGACCCAGCTGCACGCGCCGGGGCCGCCCGTGAACGCCTCCGCCTCGACGACGTTGTGGCGCTTCCCGCCGGGACCGGTCCACTGGTCCCAGCCGAGGCGTCCGGGAACCTTGCGGTTGAGGTTCGGCCTGTACCAGAACTCGGTCATCAGTCGGTCCACGTAACCCGCGCACATGCGCGTGTCGATCGGCCCGCCGTACGGCTCGCAGGCCATCTCCAGTCCGACTGCGGAAAGCTTTTCGTGGATGATCTTGAAGAACACGTCGCGGTAGAGCTCCCTGATGGTGAGCTTAAAGTCGTCGCGGAACTTCTTTTCAGCCGCCTTGTCCTTCGCGACGGACACCTTGAACCCGCCGAGAATCGGCAGGTACGGGAGCGGATCGTACCCGCGCCGGGCCTTGAACTCCGCGCGCATGTTCGGGGTCCATGACGGCCATCCGGCCTCGTAGCTATCCAACAGCACGAACTTGAGTCCGCGTTCGATCTGGTCGCCGACGTACTTCTTCATGTCGCCGATCACCTTGTCCATGTGGAACGCGACGGCCTCCGGGTTCATCTTGTCGCACTCCCATCCGAACGCCTCCCACTGGTTGGGCTGCGTGAAGGACCCGATTGGGATGTGCTGCACCTTGACGCCCTCGACGACGGCGATCTCCTGGACGTCCGTGCGCCGCTCCGGGAAATCAGGTTTGTCGAACTTCCTCGTGTCGGCGATCTCAATGGGGTATCGCGCATTCGCCTTGAGCGCGACCTGTTTCTCGGCGTTCGTGACGTTGAACACGAGCTCGCGCATCGAAAGACGAGGGGGAATCCACGGGCCGCCCGTCGAGGTGTAGCCGGGACAGTTGTGCACGCCGATCTCGATGCCGCGCTTCTCCGCCTCCTCGCACGCGAAGCGCACGAGCTTCCACCATTCGGGCGTGAACGCAATCAGCCCCTCGTTGGGGCTGTTCTTGATTTTCGTCGCCCACGGCGAGCAGACGTCCGCCATGCCGAAGATCGTCGCCGCGCCGATGCCGGTCTCCTTGAACCAGTCGAGGTCCTTGACGATCCCCTCCTTCGAGACGTTGCACCCCATCCAGTGCCACCACACGCCCGTCTTCGCGCTCTGCGGCGGATTGCGGAACACCTCTTCCGGATCCGGCGCGGCCGGGGCCGCGAATGTCGCGGCGAGTGCAATCGCGCCTGCCAATGCTGCAATGCTTGTCTGTCTCATATTGTCTTGTCCCTCATGTTTTTTATCCTATTTCCTACTCTCCGCGCATCCGGACGGAGAGCCTGTCCGTGATCATGACAGGCGAATCCCACATCGGGATGTCGCTCAGAATCGTGGATTCATTCTCGTACTTCACGCTCTCCGCCGGAATCTCGAACACGCGACCCGTGATCATGTCAACCCAGACCGGATCCTTCACCTTTCCCGGGAAGCGCACAGCAATCCGGTCGAACTCGAGGAGCGACGAGGGGCGCGAGTCGGAGAACCAGAGGAACCGCAGCGTCTTGCCGTCGCGCACGAACCGTACCGAGGTGAGCGTGCGCGCGCTGGTGTCGCGCGGGTCGGCCCTCTTCGCCACGTTGTAGTTCGGCTGCACCACGATCTTGTCGGAACTCGCCTCGTCGTCGAGTAGTCCGAAGACGTTCTGCATCGCGAAGTACGACGGGCGGCGGTAGACGAACTCCTTGAGAGTGTTGGAGCGCACGAGCCCGAAGCTCTGGAGCATGAAGGTGTACTGGAGGTCGATCATCGTGAACACGTTGCACGGGATGTTCCGCGCCGCGTCGCCGATCGTGCGCCTCAACAGCCACTTCGCCTGCGCGTACTCGCTCCACTCGATGTTCTTGAGCGCGTGGCCGAACTCCAGCTGCGCCGGACACCCCACCTCGCCCTGCATGATGTCAAACGTGTCGCTGTACGACTTCACGAGCCTGCGCAGGTTCGGCACATACGACTTGTACGTGTACGTGGTGTCGGGATTCGGACTGTACGGATGGTAGATGAAGTACGAGCCGAGGTCGAGCGCGTCCTCCTTCTTCAGCTTCTCGAGGACGCACCTGTAGTCCTTCGGAAACCTGATTGCCGTGCAGTACAGCTTCGCGTTGGGCTGCACGGCGCGGATTGCCTTGCCCGTGCGGTAGAACATCTCCGCGTATTCGGGCCCCTGCCCGAACGGCTCGTTCCAGATTTCCCACTCGTCCACCACGTCCTTGTAGCGCTCCACGCACGCGACGCAGTACCTTATCCACGCGTCGAACGCCTCCGGCTTGTCCGTGACCTGCCTCACCTTCATGCCGAGGCGGAAGTCGCTGCCATAGACCGGATTGCCGTAGGCGAGGCATATCCAGGGCTTGACGCCCATCGCCGCCATCTCGCGCACATGCGGGTCGAACCACGAGAAGTCGTACTTGCCCTTCTCCTGCTCGGTCTTGGCCCAGCCGGAGAAGAGGCGTCCGTGCTTGACGCCAAGCGGCGCGACGAGGTGCTTGTAGGCGTTCCAGTCTGCGTAGTCGCGGTCCATCGTCTCGAAACCGACGGACCACTTGGAGGACTTCACCTCCTTAGAGTCGCGCACGGCGAGGCGGCCGACCTCCTTGAGGCCCGGGTCGAGCGAGTTGAGCTTCGCCCACGTGACGCACTTGTGCTCCTTGCGTACCGTCGCGGCGGCGTTCGTCGCGCCGGGCGGCGCCTTGTCGTTCCACGCGTCCCACGACTTGATCTTCGCGGCGTCCTTGAACGCCACGACCTCCGCGCCAAGCATGGCGGGTGCGACGGCGGCGCACAGCGCCACCCCTGCGACTGACATTGTCTTCATCATGCGCGTATTATACCATAATTTCGTGGCTTGGCCATCGCATGACCTGGATGAAATATGGTATAATGTGCGGCAGACAACCAAAGGACAAGTATGACAGGGAGCATACCCACATGAAGCAAGCAAAGTTTACCGTCGCCGCAGTCGCGGCGGCGTTGGCGCTCGCGGCCGCCGCGAAGCCCGCATCGGAGGTACACGTCACGGCGGACAGGGTCGCCGCCGACAACGTGACGGGCGCGCTCGCCGCGTCCGGCCACGTGCAGGCGGTCTCCGCGCCGGTGATCCTCCGTTCTGAGTCCGTCACGCGCGACGAGGACGGCGAGTTCAAGTTCTCCGACCCGACGCACGTCACGACGTGCACGAACGACTGGGACCACCTGCACTGGCGGGCGTCGGGCGAGGTGCGCTTCCGCGACAAGAAGTACGTCCTCCTCAGGAACGCATGGCTGCACATGTGGGGCGTGCCCGTGATGTGGCTTCCGTTCTGGTACTATCCGATGGACACCGACTACGGCTGGCGCGTGATGCCGGGGTACACGTCCCGCTGGGGCGCGTACGTCCTCACTAAGTACGTGTACGGCATATGCGGCAGCATGGCCGAGGGCTCGTACGGGCTCGCCGGCAACACTCGTCTCGACCTGAGGATGAAGAACGGCGTTGCGCTAGGGCAGACAATCAAGTGGAACGTCGGCGACTTCGGCACGGGCAAGTTCAAGGTGTACTACGCCTGGGACGAGGACGCCGACCGGTACGACCGCCACTGGAACGACCAGAAGGAATGGCACTACAGCAACTGGGGCAACGAGGTGGAGAAGGAGCGCTACGGGTTCAGCTTCGAGCACCGCGCGGACTTCACCGAGCGCGACACGTTCTGGGTCAAGGCCGCGTACTACAGCGACTCGCACTTCCACCACGACTTCCTCAGGAAGGCCATGCTGTACGACGGCAACATCTTCGCGACGCACCGCGCGAACGAGCTCGCGTGGGAGCACGTAGAGAACTCCGTCTCGGTAGGCGCGAGCGTGTCAGGTCCGCTCAACGACTTCTATCCCGGCGTCGCGCGCCTCCCCGAATTCTACTTCGACGTCAACCCGCTACCGGTACTGTCGCTGCCCGTGAACTACGAGTCGCAGACTCGCGTCGGGTACCTCGACCGCGACTACGGCAAGTACGGCAAGCGCGGCACTCCGGTGCAGTACCGCTACACGCCAGGCCCGTGGGCGAACTACAACGCGTTCCGCCTCGACACATACCACAGGCTGACGCTGCCGATGAAGTTCGCGGACGTCCTTTCGACCGTGCCGCGCTTCGCGCTGAGGGGGACGTACTGGAGCGACTCGGGCGTGCGGGCTACGGAGGTCGAGCGCGCGGGCTCTTCCGGCGACGACGTGTGGCGCACGATCGTGGAGGGCGGCGTCACGTTCTCCGCACGCGGCACTGCGGAGGTCTCCGACGGGATGGACCACGTCGTGGAGCCCTACCTCGACGTCCTTGCGCAGGAGGCGGGCATCTCCGGCCTCGACCGCAACGGACGCATCTACCAGTTCGACAGCATCGACGCGAGCCGCGACTGGCTCGACCACTTCGCCGGGCGCTCGCGCAACCTGCCCTACTCGTGGTACGGCGTGACGCCGGGCATAAGGAACGCGCTTCGGGTGGACGCGGAGGGCGGCACGACCCGCACCCTGCTCGACGTCGACGCCTACTGCTCGATCCAGTTCAACGACACTTCCTACACGTCGCGCGACAGGCGCCACCGCCTCGTCCGCGACCTCGAGGACCCGTGCTACGGCGATGACGCGCCGTTCTTCGTGCCCGGCGTGCGGGCGAGGTGGATACCGACGAAGGGCGCGACGCTCTCCGGGCGCGTCGAGTACGACACTGACGGCGACAGGCTCGCCTACGCGAGCGTCACGTGGTCGCACAGGCTCGACGAGAAGTTCAGCTACCGCGTCTCCTACTTCGGGCGCGACCACCGCCGCTGGGACTACGCCGCGACCGTGTACGACCGCGAGACGATGCGCGAGGACGAGTTCAACTGGGCGCGCTACAGTTTCCTCGAGGTCGGGTTCGAGCACGAGGTCTGCGACGCGATCGCGTGGAGTCCGTACGTGCGCTGGGACTGCCGCGAGGGCGAGTTCGACGAGATCGGCACGTGGATCGACTTCCGCACGGACTGCCTCGGCTTCCGCCTGAGCCTGTCGTACGAGAACGACTTCACGCGCGTGGACGGTTCGCGCTACGACCACGACTTCCACGCCGGGTTCTACATCTACCTGCGCGCGCTCGGGCCGTCCTCCGGCAATCCGTTCGGCGGCGACTGATCGGGGCGGCGGGCATGGGCAGCGCGCCGGCGACTTCGATAACCCTGCTTAAGGGCCTTGCGAGCGGAACGGACAACGCCCGCTGGCTGGAGTTCCACCGCATCTACGAGCAGCCGATGCGCTCGTTCCTCCGCGCGCACTATCCGTCCATCGACGAGGACGACGCGCTCCAGGAGACGATGATCGCGCTCACGAAGCGAATGCCGTCGTACCACTACACGCCCGACACGAACGGACACTTCCGGTGCTACCTCTTCGGGATACTGAAGCACAAGGCGGAGGACGCCATGAGGCGGCGGGCGCGGGAAAGCGACAGGCTGGAGCGCCTCAAACAGCTCGCCCCCGAGAAGCCGCAGGAGGACGACGCGGAGGACTGGCGGATCGCGGCGATGAACACCGCGCTCGAGCAGCTTCTGTCGGACAAGACGATAAACGCGAGGACGCGCGAGGTATTCCGCCACGTGGCGGTGATGCACGAGCCGCCAGAGGCCGTCGCCGCCGCGTTCGGCATAACGCGCAACAACGTGGACCAGATAAAGAAGCGCCTAATAGACCACCTCTCGCGCCTCGTCGCCTCGATGACCGAGGAATAGGGCGTCACGAGAGGAGCGCGGCGATGTCCTCTGCCGTGAGGCGCTCCATGACGGCGGAGTCGGTCGTGGAGACCGTCGCGGCGATCACCGCCTGCTTGCGGCGCTGCATCGCGAGGACACGCTCCTCAATCGTGCCGGACGCTATCATCTTCATCACGTACACGTTCCGCGTCTGCCCTATGCGGTGCGCGCGGTCCGTCGCCTGGTCCTCCACCGCCGGATTCCACCACGGGTCGTAGTGGATCACCATGTCCGCCCCGGTGAGGTTGAGTCCCGTGCCGCCCGCCATCAGCGAGATCAGGAAGACGGGAATGTCGCGCGAGCGGTTGAACTTCGAGCACTCCCCGAGCCTGTCCTTCGTCGAGCCGTCGAGGTAGCAGAACGGAATCCCCCTCTCCTCCAGTTCGTCGCCTATCGCCTTGAGCATCTTAACGAACTGCGAGAAGACGAGTATGCGGTGTCCTCCGTCTATCGCGCCCTCGAGCTGGTCGAGGAACGGTTCGAGCTTCGCGCGCGACGCGATCTGCCTGAGCTTCATCAGCATCGCGAGCAGCTCGAACCTGGACTTCGCGAGCCCCTTCGCGCGGATCGCCGCGCCCGCCTGAGCGCGCGTGGCCGCGAGCGCCTCAGCGTACTCGCGCTGCGCGTCCTCGTCGAGCGGACAGTAAGACACCTTCACGATCTTGTCGGGGAGGTCCTTCGCGACGGACTTCTTCAGCCTCCTCATGATGAACGGGTGCAACTTGCGCCTGAGCCGCGCCTGCGCGTCCTCCGCCCCCGCGCCGCCGTCCGCAATCGGCTCCTCGTATCCGGCGCGGAACGTCTCGTAGTCGCCGAGGTACCCAGGCATGAGGAAGTCGAATATCGACCAGACGTCCGCCACGGAATTCTCGACCGGCGTGCCGGTGAGGACGAGCCTACTGCCCGCCTCGAGCAGCTTCGCCGCGCGCGCGTTCTTCGTCTGCCTGTTCTTTATGCGCTGCGCCTCGTCCAGCACGACCGCGCCGAACCTCACGCCGAGGTACGCGGCCTCGAAGTCGCGCTGCAGAAGCGCGTACGACGTCACGACGAGATCCGCCGAGCGTATCGCGGCGAAGGAGTCAGCGCGGTCCGGACCGGACACGACGAGCGTCTTCATCCACGGTGTGAACTTCTTCGCCTCCGCCTCCCAGTTCCTCACGAGCGACGTGGGGCAGACGACAAGCGACGGAAGCCTCTCCCCAGCCTCGCCGATCCTCGGCAGCGAAAGCCACGCAAGCGTCTGGAGCGTCTTGCCGAGTCCCATCTCGTCGGCTAGGAGTCCGGAGAGCCCTGAGCCTTCGAGGAAGCGCATCCAGTACACGCCCTGCTTCTGGTAGGGACGCAGCACGTGGTCGAGCGGGCCGAGCGCGACGGGCTCGAACTTCGCGCCGCCCTCGCGGTTGCGCGCGGCGGCCGTCTCGCGCCAGCGCGGCGCGGACTCGTCGTCGAGGTCGATGCAGTCGAGGAGGTCGAGCGACGACTTGACGTACGGCGCGTGCACGGCGTCCACGCGGAACCATCCAGCCGGCGCGCCGTTCTGAGTAGTCGCGCAGTCGCGGAAGATGGAGTGCATCGCCTCGATCGCGGAGTTGTCGAGCAGGACGACGTCGCCGTCCTTCATGATGTATCCGTCGCCACGGTTGAGCGCCGCCTGGACCTCTACTGGCGAGACGTCCCGTCCCATCGCGTCGAACGTGTACGACACGTCGAACGCGCCGCCGGGCGCGTCGCGCACCGTGACTACGGGGACGACAGACGGCATGGCGTCTGTGAGGTCCATGAGCCTGTCGTCGAGCTCGATCCTCCATCCGCGCCGCCTGAGCGCGGGCAGCCCAGCGCCGAGGAAGTCAAGCACCTTCTGCGGATCGGTCAGGTAGAGCCTCAGGTCACCCTCGCGGTAGCCAGGCTCGAAGCCCCACTTCTCCACGGACTTGACCGCCTCGCGCTCGGCCTTCATCGAACGCGTCCGCCTGACGAGCGGATCGTCGGGATCCTCCATCCACACCGTGCGCGGACCCTGCGGCGAACATGCGGGGAACTCCACCTCGCCGTAGTGCGCGTCGATTTCGACGGAGAGCGACACGCGCGACCCGCGCATGAACGCGGAGATCTTCGGCGCGGCCTCAATCTCGATGAAGTCCTCGGACTCTAACTCGCCGCCGCCGTCGCGATCGCCGCCGTCCGCGCCAGCCCCTGGTTCGTCGTCCTCGTCCATCTCGATCACGGAGAGCGCTATGCCGATCGCGGTCACGTGCTGGCACACCATGCCGAATCGGCGGTTCTTGTCGCACGGGCAGTGCGACTCGATGCTGCCGCCGGCCTTCAGCCTGAACATGACGGGCATCTCCCATCCGCCGGGCTGCTCGATCTTGCCGCGCACCTCGAGGGTGTCGTCGTCGTAGGCGACGTCCCTCACGTCGCCTGCCGAGACGAGCGCGAGTCCCTGGTTGAAGACCTCCGCGCCGCCCCAGTCGACTATCTCGTCCCTCGTTATGCCCGACTTAACCATGTGCGCCCTTCCCATTGAGTTTGGACCTGTCGAGCGTTGCCGTGGCCGCGGCGGGTTCGCTGGTTTCGCCATGTTGCGGCGAACCATCCGGCGCCTCCGCCGTCATGTACTCTGCGGCGCGTTTCTCCCGCGCCGCCGCCAGTCGCTTCAGCTCTGCGGCAATCGCGCCGATCTCGCGCCCGCGCCCACGCTCATAGTCACCATCAGCCATTCGCCACCCCCCTCCTGTCACTTTCTTTCTGCATTCTTATTTCCCTCGTCCTTCTCTATTTCCGGTGGCAAGGTTCCTAACGCGGCCTTGATTTTAGACCGAACCTCAGCAAGCTGCGACGCGGACATCCCGCGCTTTGCCGAAGGATACCACCCCTTTTCTATAATCGCCTCGCAATTCTGCAACCCATCTCTCAATTCGCTGAAAAGCGCATCCATGCGAAATCGGGCAGCAGGCACTCCTTTTGTCTCAAGTCGACCTATCCGCATATCCAGTGCCTTTTTGTACCTAATGGGAGAGTCCAGAAGCAAATCCCACATCCCGGGACTCATGGAATCCATTTCGCACAACAATGAGAACCCACATTCAGCCATTTCATAGTATGACGAAAGATTAATCCATATAACTCGCGCTGCATCTTTGTCGTCAAGCGGCGCGTCTATTGGGAAATCGAGACATAGTACGGCATTGGTGTAACTTGACAAGCAACGCCGCCGCGCGGCAGTATCGCCAATAGTGCGAACATTATCGCTGATGTTGCTGATCACAAGTCTTCCTGCCTCCCATTTATGCGGACAGTTGAGCCATTCCGGCAGGCGATGTATGGATTCCATGATCTTGCCTTCAACGTTTCTCGCCGCATCATCAACACAACCGCCTTGGACTGCATCGCCTGGTTGGCCAGCTTTCGCCTGTTCGGCCTTCGTGTCCGCCTTGACTTGCTCAAGCGTTCCTATAGGACAGCCGGCAAGGTTGATGACGACATTTTTTTCATCAAAACTTAACTTGGCTTTTTCTATAAACTTTTTCACAAAGCGTTGTTTGTCAAATCTGTCAAGTTTCCCAAAATAGTTCTCCAATGGCCTTGACGACACTGCCAGTAATCGCCGCCTGCACGTAATTACGGCATTATTCCATTCCACAAGTAAACGGTGCCTCTTGGACACCTCTGCTATGTTTGGCGTTGTCCTCCGTTTCAGAAGAACAGGTGTCGGCTGGATTTTACCTTCCCTTATGAGTTGATCGTCTTTCTTTATTGCCTCAAGCGACTCTCTCGTAAAATTGTTTGTCGACACAGGGCAAACCATGGACATATACTCGGTAACAGACCAAAGAATGCCTGTGCTGCAATTGTCGTCGCACCCAGTAAAGGCATCTCGAAAAATTATGTATGCTCTTTCAAATGCGTCGCCGAAACCTCTCGTGTCCGGGGACGGAACAACAACACTACTCCCATTCGGAAGCGTTATGGTGTCCGTGCCTCCGATTACTGGAGTTACGGCAAGAAATGTGAATAAAGTAAATGCCAATAATGTTGTCTGTACCACCTGTGACTTCATGGCGACCAATCCTCCGTTATATCTCGACTTTGTGTTCGTTCATACTTTCTTACACTGACAGTCCCACCTTGGTTAACTGAATTGAAATGAATGTTACTGTGGAGATTGTTAGTAACGCTGCTTCCTGGCACAAACCAGATCATCGGGATTTCAAGGTCAAACGAACCACCATCCAGGAATGGCCTCAGGTTTGGATCTAAACCAAAAGCGACAGTGTCTCCGTCTACCAATTCATTATACGTCCCGATTCTCGTTGTCTCTTCTATTGAAACACCGTCCCATGCACCCTCTGTAACGCCATGATCTAAATGCCCCTGGAATATGGCGTTCGTAAAAAAGCCCTGAACATTTTGGGCGCAGGCATGCCCTTCAGCCAACCTTATATTGGAAAAAGAGACATAATCTGGGATCAGTGAAAGGTCCACATGCATAGCCGAGCCAATGCATCCATTTGTGAAGGGTTCTATTCCAACTCTATTAACAAACTCGTCGTATGTCGGTCGTCTTACGGCATCTACACGTAAGCTTTCATTGGGGAAGATAGTTGTGAATAGGATTGAAAGCTCGGCATTGCCATATCGCGCCATTATAGAATACTCGCCACAACACACTGGTATTTTCACTTCATGATATCCATCCCCGCCTGTTATACTCCCTTCATTTGCCAACAATACACTTGATGGCAACACCTCACATTGAATGGGCACACTGCTAACTTTCACCTTCTCTGCCGGACCAAAAACATGACGACGTCTGTTTGTAGGGAAGTTGGATTCAGCAACTATCGAGACTTCCACAGCAGTGATGAAGGCTGATGCCGTGCATGAAGTTCCACTACCACCTGACAGCACGGATGCCGACACCGAGATGTCGTCCTGACAATCGCTGTGCGTTTCCGCCTCGTACTCAACCGAAAACGACACGCCGCCATGCGGTGGGACGAATGCCGTGTACGGGAATGACATTGCCCTTCCTCCGGTGCGGACAAGCTTGCCGATGTTGGAGGCCGATACATGAAACATCCCACCTGATTCCCCGCCGTATGCGGAAACTGACAGCACCGTGTTCGTCGAATGCTTGGCGACCACGTCGTTCGGCGCATTCGTGTAGGCGTCCTCGTAGAACACGACGGGCTTGTCGAACGAAACGGAGACCGTGGGCGCCGTCGGCGGTTCGTTCGTGCCACCATATCCGGAGGTGCCGCATCCGCACCAAATGGACGGCATGGCGAACGACGCGCACTCGACTGAATACGTCCCCGCAAGCGAGCAGCCATTACATCCACAGTTGCCGCCAACGCCGCATGAAAAACCGATCCAGTTGCCCACGGAAGAGTATGCACACACCGATCCGCTGCGAAGATTTAGACCTCCGTCCTCCTCGCTCCACGAGAAATCTCCGCCTGGATCGAACGGCATAACCTCCACCTCGTAGCCGCCGCCGGAGGCGACGAGAATGCCAAACGACAACGGCCATTTGACGGAGAAGGAACGTCCGTCGTTGACGCCCGCGACAGACACGTCAGCGTTGTCCGGCGCCGATACTGTTATCGGTACAGTGGAAGTGACGGAATACTCAACACCCATAAGGAGCGGGACATGGTTTGTCTCGCCGCCGCACGCCACGACGACGGGGTTGCCGAGGCGCGAAGCGCGGTCGCCGGTGAAGTAGATTGGCGCAGGGCCGTCAGACGCCACAACGTCCACAAAGTAGTAGGCGTTGGAGTTTACGCCATCCTGCCATGACAACGCGCCACCGTCGCCCTCCGCCGCCTCGAACAGGTTGGAACACACGACGTTGTACCACTCCGCGTTCGTCCCGTGTGCGTCCGCGCCCGGCACAAGTGGCTCGGGATCTACCGAATTCTCAAGTCCGTCGCCATCCCAGTCGAACGGCCACACACGTTCATGCCGCACAGTGCGGTCCTCATAGCGATAGGCGAAGCCGCCGTCGGAGAACAGTTCGGCCTGAAAACTTACCACATTCGTCGCAACGCGTCCGAGTGCCGCGTTCCACCATGTCGTGAGCAGAGTGTTGGACGGCGTCGCGGCGTACCAGAACACGCTCTCCTGCCGCCCTTCCGGGAGAAGGTGCCGGCTGGCAAGGGGAAACAGCGACAAGTCTTCCTCGAACGCGCGCGGGAAGTCGTGTTCGCGGATGTCCGAGCGAATCTCGCCGAGTGAGAAGACCGTGACGCCCGAGGCGAACGGATAGGACCAGCCGTCCGCCGGGATGCGGACCGCATCGTCGTGTGCGCCGCGAAGCCGCCACCGCTCGTTCGTGACGACGCCGGACGGAGGTTGCGCGAACGGCCCCGCCGCAGTCTCCTCCGCCACGCGCCATCCATTTGAGATGTCCTCTGCCGTGACAACCTGAATCGTGGGCGGGATGAACTGCATCAGGTGCGGCCCGCCTACGCCATTCACCCCATTGGTGTTCTTGCCGGAGAACAGCGTACATACGGCCATTGCCACAGATACTGCGACCCATTGCGCGGAGGCGACCCGTCCGCCGCATCTGTTGCGACAGCTGCGGAAAACCAGCAACAGCGCCAATGCCGCAAGACTCGCGCCGAGCAAGGGCGCGAAGATGCACATGAGCGTCTGCCGGATTATCTCGGCTATCACTACCATCCGTCACCTCACGATCACGGAAAGCGGGTCTGGGAGTATCCGCACCTCAGGCAGCGCGGCGGAATCGGCAAGCCCGCGCCCCGTTAGGCGAATCACGTTCCATTCTCTGCGGTAGAGCCTTGCGACATCCACCCCAGCAAGCACAGGCACGCCGTCAACTGTTACCTCTGCGGACACAGGCGTCGCCGCTCCGGGATTCAACCGCACCACACAGGCAAGCGTCTGCATGTCGTTCGCGTTGCCGCTGTGTTCGATCCGCTCGCCGTCGAATCCGTACTGAACGAACCACGCTCCGCAGTCCCAGCCGACGATAAGGTCGCTCTCCGAAAGAGACAGGGTTCCGTCGCCGTCGATGTCCGTCCCGAACGCCATCTGCACATTGTTGGTGGGAGTCGTTCGGCACGTCAAGTATAACCTGAATCTCCCTGGGCTTTCCTGCCACGCCGAGAACGGGACGTTTGTGGAAGTCTCGGTATCTGCATACGCCACAGGCGGGAGTGATGGACGTACTGGCGGCAACGCGAACGAAGGCAGCGCGGCGGCGACCACCGCAATCATGCAAACTGCGTTTCCAACTTTCACCATTCCCTCCTTAACGGCCATTTGCCAGTTCGCACTAAAAACAAACGCGGGTTCGAAAACCCGCGTCTGAGCATTCATCAATGCTTTTGCGCCTTAGGCGAGGACTGCGTCCTTCGCGGCCTTGCAGAGGCGGAACTTCGCCTTCGTGCGGGCCGGGATCTTGATGGTCTCGCCGGTCGCGGGATTGCGGCCAGTGCGGGCCTTGCTCTTCGCCTTGAGGAGCTTGCCGAGGCCGGGGAGCATGATGCCCTTCGGGCCCTTCGCGCCTGCATAGGCGATGTTGAGCAGCGCCTCGTACGCGGCGACGGCCTGCTTCTTGCTGATTCCGGCAGCCTCTGCGATGGCGGCCATGATCTCCGACTTGGTGGCGGGTGTTTTCTTTGCCATTTTCTTGATCCTTGTTTTCACTAGTGATGCACTCGGAAACCTTACCTCGTGCTTTGGCGTATAATATACCAAGTTTTTGCGCAAAAATCAAGGGGGTAATTGTATTTTTTTATTTACCCCCTCCACAACCTGTTGTGGAGGGGTTCGCCGATTCTGCGAAATGGGTACACATCCTATTGAAGTCAGCGTATCGCCGATGCGCAAGATGTTGATATGCGAGAGGCACATTCAGGCGTCGCCTTAGGGCATCTCGGATGAAACGCGCAGCCGCTCGGCCAGTCGGTTGGCGGAGGGACTGTCCCCGGTATTCCGACGAGCGGGGAGTCCTTCGGAAGGTCAAGCCTCGGCACAGCGGCGAGAAGTCCCTGCGTGTAAGGATGCAGTGGCTGTCCGAGCACTTCGGGGACTGTCCCCCTCTCCACGATCTCTCCGGCGTACATGACGTTCAAGTACTTGGAGTATTGCGCGACGAGTCCGAGGTTGTGCGTGATGAGCAGCACAGCAGTCTTGCTCTCGTCCGCCACGCGTGCGACAAGGTCGAGCACCTCCTTCTGCGTCGTGACGTCGAGCGCGGTCGTCGGCTCGTCCGCGACGAGGAGGTCCGGCTTCTGCGCAAGCGCCATCGCGATCATCACGCGCTGCTGCTGTCCGCCCGAGAGCTGGCACGGATACTTCCGCGCGGTCTCCGGCGGAAGCCCCACGGAACCGAGAAGCCCCTCGACCTTCGACGCCGGACGCGCTGCGTCATCCCCGCCCGCGCGGCGCACGCCCTCCTCGATCTGCGGGCCTACGCGCATGACGGGATTCAGCGACTGCATCGGATTCTGGAAGATGTACGCGATGCGCGGCGAACCTTCGATCGTCCCCGATATCTCGGCGCGGTCAACGAGCCCGCCGATCGCGAGCGCGGTCAGCGACTTTCCGCACCCCGACTCCCCGACGAGCGCGACGCGCCCGTTCTCCGGTATCTCGAACGACACGTCCCTCACCGGGACGGAGAGCCGTCCCTCCATCTTGAACGCGATGCGCAGATGTTCAACTTTCAGCAGC
>Ga0310696_10003428_pt1 | contig 19833 bp, 14 predicted proteins | sample AusTroGonzalo_MG_4_FD_203885 | JGI IMG/M metagenome (GOLD analysis project Ga0310696, IMG submission 203885) | Bovine rumen microbial communities from tropical cattle in Woodstock, Queensland, Australia - Gonzalo_02 (v2) (version 2) | ecosystem: Host-associated > Mammals > Digestive system >... | reverse complement strand
GCTTCAATGTCAAGGCCGCCGACGTGAACGGTGACGGCAGCGTCACTCCCGCCGATGCCATAGAGGCGCTCTACATCTACTTCAATGACGGCAGCCAGAGCAACGCCCGCCAGATGCAGCAAACGCTTGACCCGCAGTGATGATACTATACTTATAATAGTTTTAAGTCTGGAAAGGAAGAATAATCTAAATATTTAGATATGAAACAATTATATTTCACATTATTGCTTACCGTACTCATGAGCATGGTCGGAGCAAAAACCTTCGCCCATTCCATTGAAGTGACTAATGCCGACGGAGTGCCCATCTACTATGATTACAATGGTTCAAGAGAGTTGGAGGTGACTTATTATTATAAATATAATTTTTACTATGATGAATCTGGAAATTGGGTAGAAGATTATGAGCAGCGTCCATACTCAGGGAATGTGGCTATACCCTCTACAGTTACGTACTATGGAACTACATACACCGTGACCAGTATCGGTAACAATGCTTTCTCTGATTGCAGCGACCTGACTTCAGTGACCATCCCGAACTCTGTAATGCGCATCGGCGACTCTGCCTTTTCGGATTGCATCGGCCTGACCTCGGTGACCATCCCTTCCGGCGTGACTTACATCGGCTACAACGCTTTCGGTTACAATGATTATACCGGTACCGGTGAAGATAGTAGCCTATCATTGGTAAACGTGAAAATGGAGACACCTGCTGAAATCGACTCATCTACATTCCCCGACAGAACTTCTGAGACGCTCTGGGTTCCTAAAGGCTGCAAGGCAGCATACGAAACCGCTGACTACTGGAAAGATTTCATGGAAATAATCGAGATATCAAATATTGACTTTGCTGATGCAAAAGTTAAAGCTATTTGTGTCTCCAGCTGGGACACTAATGGCGATGGAGAACTAAATGATATTGAAGCTGCACAAGTATATGGTCTATGTTCTGGAGTGTTCTCTGGCAATAAGAGTATCACATCATTTGACGAACTACAATACTTCACTGGACTTCATAGCATTGACAACGATGCCTTTGAAAACTGTAGCGGTCTGAAATCGGTGACTATCCCTTCCTGTGTGACCAGCATCGGCGACGAGGCTTTCTCTGGCTGCAGCAGTCTGACTTCGGTAAATATCCCCTCTGAGGTGACCAGCATTGGTGACGGCGCTTTCAAAAACTGCCGCAGCTTAAAAGAAGTCAATTACGATGCCACTAACTGTACGAAGATGGGTAGTAGTAGTTATTATAGTAGTAAGGTATTTGAGGGATGCTCTTCGTTTACCACCCTAAGGATAGGTGAGAATGTACAGACGATACCAAGCAATGCTTTCTATGGCTGCTCTGGCCTGACGAGCGTTAATATCGGGAACTCTGTGACCAGTATCGGCTCCTCTGCTTTCTATAACTGCTCCGGCCTGACGAGCGTTAATATCGGGAACTCTGTGACCAGTATCGGCTCCTCTGCTTTCTATAACTGCACCGGCCTGACGAGCGTTAATATCGGGAACTCCGTGACCAGCATCGGCTCCTCTGCTTTCTATGGCTGCTCCGGCCTGACCTCGGTTAACATCTCTGATTTGGCAGGTTGGTGTAAAATATCTTTCACTAACGCTTCAGATAATCCTCTCTATTATGCTCATCATCTTTTCTTGAACGGAGAGGAAATAACTGATTTAGCTATCCCCTCGAATGTTGAGTACATAGAAAATTATGCTTTCTATGGCTGCACCGGCCTGACCTCGCTGAGCATTCCTTCCAGTGTAACCAGCATCGCATTCGGAGGCTATTATGGAAATGCTTTCTATGGCTGTAGCAATCTTGGCATTATAACCGTTGATGAAAACAATAGTAAATATGACTCCAGAGACGATTGTAATGCCATCATAGAGAAAGAATCGAACAAGTTGCTTTATGGGTGTAAGAATACTGTTATTCCTTCGAGTGTGACGAGTATTGACCAGTACGCTTTTAAAGGTTGTAGTTCTCTCAGTTCTTTATACATCCCCGGTAGTTTGAAATATATATATTCTATTGATTTCGGAGGTTGCACTAGTTTAACATCAATCACTGTTGGCGAGGGTGTTAAAGGAATAGGCAGCTCTGCGTTTAATGGCTTAAAAAATGTAACTGTCACGCTTCCCAACAGTCTGACAAAAATAGGCTCACAAGCATTTAGCGGTAGTTCTGGTTGTACTGTCATCATAGGTGCGGGGATACAGCAATTGAGCGATGCTTTTTATAATACATACGGCATGACAATATATATCCATGCTTTCGAAAGGCCTCAAACCAGTTACCATTGTTTCTACATGTCTAATAACTGCAAGTCTTACGTACCTTACGGGCGTGGGGAAGCATATAGTAATGGCAGTGGTTTAGAAGGTGGCAGTTACTGGTGTAGTGTGTCTGAGATGCCATACCCCGCATTGACAATAGGCTCTTCTGGCTATGCCACATACTGCTCCAACAAGGCTTTGGACTTCTCTGAGGTTGAGGACGTGAAAGCCTACGTTGCAACAGACTTCATAGCGTCTTCAAATACGCTTATTTTGACAAGGGTGGATAAAATTCCAGCTGGCGAGGGCATCATAGTCGTTGGTAAGCCGGGCACATACGACATCCCAGAATGTACGACAGACCTCACCTATAACAACCTGCTAAACGGAATGAGCTATCCCGATTATGTTGAACCTACAGACGGAGACTATACAAATTTACTTTTTACAGACAGTAATGCAGAATTGTCATTCAAACCTATGGAGGATGTCACACCGTTTTTTGCTGGCACTGCATACCTGCACCTCCCCTCTGACTGCTTACCTGTAGATGCCCAAATTGTGAACCTCCACTTCCAAGAAACAGATTGTACCGACATCTCTCTGTTGGACAATGCCATCTACATCGAGCCGGTGGAAGGGCTGGTGGGCACCACCATCGACCTGTGCGTGAAGATGAAGAATGTACTGACACCCGTGGGCTGCTCGTTTATGCTGACTCTGCCGGATGGTCTGCGGCTGCAGAAGGATGAGGACGGTGATGTAGTTTATCAATTGGGTAGCCGCGCCAAGAAAATGTCGCTGACCAGTAAGGACTGGAACGACGGTACATATAACTTCGCCCTGATGCCATCGACGAGTACGGCAACTATCTCAGGTAGCGACGATGTGATTGTAACCTTCAAGCTCCCGATACTCGAAGACATGGAGGCTGACGAATATAAGCTGAAGCTGACGAAGTGCCTCATCCAGAGCAAGGCCGACGGTACGACGATCGACTATCCGCTGAGTGACGTGGTGACGACGCTGACGGTGGAGGACTACGTGATAGGCGACGTGAACGGAGACCGCAAAGTGACTCCCTCAGACGCCATCATGATACTCTACCACTACTTCGATGTGGAGCAGACGGGCTTCAATGTCAAGGCCGCCGACGTGAACGGTGACGGCAGCGTCACTCCCGCCGATGCCATAGAGGCGCTCTACATCTACTTCAATGACGGCAGCCAGAGCAACGCCCGCCAGATGCAGCAAACGCTCGACCCTCAATGATAAAACATATTTATTTAACACATAACAAAAACCAAAAAAACATGAAAAAGAAAATTCTCTTTGCCGCATGTGCCTGGATACTATGCCAAGGCCATGCATCTGCTGATGAGTTTATCATCAACGACATCACCATCCCAAAGGGAGGAACGGCAGACCTCACCGTGGGCTTCAACTTCACTTCTACCACCACCAAGGTTGGCTTCACGTTTGCACTCGGTCTGCCAGAGGGCATCTCACTGGTAAAGGATACTGATGGCGACCCCATCTATGAGAAGGACGAGACAAGCATTGCAAAGCTGGACATTAAAACTGCTGGTGAAGGAAACTTTGCTGGGCAGCCCTCCAACGAGAATGCTACCATCAAGGGCACATCGGGCACGCTGCTCACCCTGCATCTCAGTGCCGACGCTTCACTGGCCGTCGGCAGCACGCATGTCGTCAATGTGACAAAGGCCACCTTCCAGCAGAAGGTGGAAGGCAGCACGACGGACATCAACATCCCTGACTTTACCTTTAACATCACCATCAGCGAGCCTGCCGACACTCGTGTCGTGCTCAGCGAGACTTCGACCACAGCCCCGACTGCTGCGACGGGCGTGGATGTCCGCGTGAAGCGTACCATCAACGCTGGTGAGTGGAGCACCATCTGCCTACCCTTCGCCATGACGGAGGCGCAGGTGAAGGCAGCCTTTGGCGACGACGTGGAGCTGGCAGACTTCAACGACTACGAGTTTGACGATGTGGAAGGTACTATCAGCGTGAAGTTTGTGAATGTCACAGCCACTGCGGCCAACCACCCCTATATTATAAAGGTGGGTGAGAAAGTGACAGAGTTCACCGCCGACGATGTGAACATAGACCCGCAGGAGGCCATTGTTGACTTCGACACGAGCCGCCGCAAGAACCAGCCGCGGCAGATGGTGGGCACTTACGTGGCAAACACCACGCTTGACTGGGGAACACTGTTCCTCAGTGTCAGCCAGTTCTGGTACTCCACGGGCTCTACGAAGATGAAGGCCTTCCGCGCCTACTTCAACTTCAACGACCTGCTGGCCGATTTCGAGGACAACTACGAGGCACGGCGCATTACCATGTCTTTCGACGAGGCCACCTGTATCAGCGCTACGCTAAATGATAAAGGAGAAATGATAAATGATAATGCCGTCTACGACTTGCAGGGCCGCCGCGTGGTTAATCCCGGCAAGGGCGTGTTCGTGAAAGACGGAAAGAAAATAATCATCAAATAAACAAGGAAGGATTATTATGAAAAAGACATATCAACAGCCATCTGTCATGGTGGCAAACATCAGAACAACAATAATCATCTGCGGTTCGAAGGGTATCACCTCCGACAAAGGAATCGGCTACGGCGGCGTGGACGAGGAGGGCAAGGCTGACCCAGCCTCACGGCGTTACCATCGTGATGTGTGGGAGGACGATGAGGCCGCCGAATAGAATCGACTTATTCTTTCAGATAATCCCCGAATCATTTTGTGGTTCGGGGTTTTTGTCATCTAGAAAGGCATTCCTACAGCGAAGTGGAAGGCATAGTCGCGGCTGAAGCGTGGATGGATGATGGGGAAGTGTTCTTCCCTCACCATTGACCATTGTCCATCGACCATTTCGGACTCGTAAGCCGGATTCACCGCCTTCATGCCTAGGTCGAAGCGCAAGATGAAAAAATCGAAGTTCAGGCGCAGTCCCACACCGTAGCTCACGGCCAGCTGGTCGAGAAACTCCGAGGGGCGGAACTGTCCACCAGGCTGTGACTCATAGCTACGCAGTGTCCAGATATTCCCCGCATCGATGAAGGCGGCTCCGCTGAACTTCCAAAACAGGCGAGAACGCAGTTCGGCGTTGAGGTCAAGTTTCATGTCACCCGTCTGGTTGATGAAATTGATGCGCCCGTCACGCTCCTTGTAGCGGCCTGGTCCCAGTGTGCGCACCGTCCATCCGCGCACGCTATTGGCACCACCCGAGAAGTAACGTTTCTCAAAGGGTAGTACCGTAGAGTTACCGTATGGATAGGCGATGCCCAAACCCACGTGGAGCACGAGCTGGTTGTCACGGTCCAGACGAAACGTGTGGCTCAGGTCAAAGTCAACCTTCGCATACTGGGCGAAGGCAATGTTGAACAAGCGGTAGTGCCCGTTCTCGTCTTTCTCGGCACCAAAGGTCTTAGCGCCCAGCAACAGCACATTGCCCGATGTCTCGATGTTGGTCTTCAGGGCCGTGCCACCACGTGACCAGGCATATCCAAAACCGATCTTGGTGATAAACAGGTCTTCGTAGTTGTAGCGCAGAATGGCGTTACGGCTATTGTCGTTGTCGAGATACTCCCTCTTGAACGTTTCCGAAATCCACGGCATGAAGACATAGTTCAGGTCGAGCATGTCCAGTTGGAAGCGGTCGTGACGGTGGGGAAAGCTCCAGCGATAGCGCCATGTGGCGGAGACCAGACGACGGTGGAACTCCGGACGGTCCTGAAGGTCGTAGAGCAGTGAGACCTCGCTCGTGGTATTGGCAATGCTGCGCAGGTCGTGATAGACGAAAGGCATGAGGAAGCGGGGGAACTGTAGCTTCACACCAACGCTGTGCTCCAAGAAGTCCTGATTGGAATAACCCTCCAGTCCACGTATAGCCTCGTAGGCACCGCGCAACTCCACAGAGAGCACCTCGCTGCCTCGGAAGAGGTTTCGGTTCTGGTAGGTAAGCGTGACTGCCGCACCCAAATCACCGGCGGTGTTCGTACCCTCAGGTTGGAAGGAGATGGTAGAAGGCTTGTTTGTCTGAATCTGGATGTGGCAGTCGAGGGAATCTTGTACTGGACTAAGCGTAATATTAGTATACTTCACTGCCTGCAAACGTCCGAAGTGGTTGTAGGTGTTCTGTAGTCCCGACGAGCTGTAGTGGTCGCCCTCCGCCAGGTGGGTACACTCCGTGAGCACATGGCGGCGCAGATGGATGACGGAGTCCTGGGGATTGCCGCTGGAGTAGCTAATGTTCCTCATCCAATAGCGTTTGTGAGCCTCCGAGGCTCCCTCCGAGTCCCCCTGGGGAGAGAGCGAAAGTGATAGGTGGAGGGTAAGGTCTATCTGTCGATTACCATCACTATCACCTCCTTTGGAAAGGTCGGGAGAGGTTGCACGGTAGGTGATGTACTCTTTATGGAAACGGTAGTAGCCGCTGTCGGTGAGCAGTGTGGTGATGCGCTTTCGCTCTTCGTCAAGGGTTGCCACATTGAATGTCATGCCCTCACGTAGCAGTCGGTGGACGCTGTCACCGGCAAGCATCGTGGCGATAGCCGTATCGGCAATGACGTAGCGCAGACGGCCGATGGTGTAGGGCATGCCTGGATGCAGGTGGTAGGTGACACTCTTCTTCTTTCGTCCATGTTGGCTCACTGTCATGTCCACCTTTGCCTTCAGGAATCCCTCGTTGCGCAGCTGTTGCTCCAGGTCGGCGCAGGTCTGCAGTGCGGAGAGACTGTCGAAGAGCACCGGCTGCTCGCCCATGGCACGCAGCGTGCGGTTAATCCATTTTGTAGTATCGTTGCCTGATAGTGAGTAAGTGGCCAGGGGTAGCTTGTAGAGCGAGAACCATCGGGCGTTGGGTTTCTGTCGCACATAAGTATTGTAAACGTAAGGACTTACTTTATGTATGTCCGTTCCATGATGTGTGTCCAGCGAATCTTCAACTTTTATCTTCACCCTCGAGAGAAGGTACTCCCCATCGGGCACGTACTTCGTGGTGGAGCACGCGGAAAGCAACAGAATAATCAGCGACAGACAGATGAGGCGAACAATCTTCATGGCCCATCGGAAATATTTACGAATTACGATTTGCAGGGGCAAAGTTACGAACTTTCCATGAAACGACCAAGCAGATACAGGTAAAAGTAAGTCTTTTTGGTTGAAAAACGTGAAAACATTTGGCGGTGTTACTGGATTTACTTAACTTTGCCAAAAATTGGAGACCGTTTTTTGTAATTTTGCAACATCATTATTACGGCATGAAGAAAAAGACACGCTGAGATATGGATAAGAATACTATAGCAGACTTTGAGATAATGGCACCAGTGGGCAGTCGCGAGTCGCTCATGGCGGCGCTGCAGGCAGGTGCAGACTCTATTTATTTCGGCATTGAAAGGCTGAATATGCGGGCGGGGTCGGCATCGGCGTTTACCATCGACGACCTGCGCGAGATAGCCGAGACGTGCCGCGAGCACGGGGTGAAGTCGTACCTCACGGTGAACACGATTATCTATGACGAGGACATGGAGCTGATGCACCAGATTGTCGATGCAGCACGGGAAGCGGGTATTTCGGCCATTATTGCTAGCGACGTGGCGGTGATGCAATATTGCAAGTCCCCCTGTTTAGGAGGAATGGAGGTGCACCTGAGCACACAACTGAATATATCGAATGTGGAGGCGCTAAGGTTCTATGCGCAGTTTGCCGACGTAGTGGTACTGGCTCGTGAGCTGCGGATGGAGCAGGTGGCGGAGATTCACCGTGCCATCGTAGAGGAGAACATCTGCGGACCCAGCGGGCAGCAGGTGCGCATCGAGATGTTCTGCCACGGAGCTTTGTGCATGGCCATCAGTGGCAAGTGCTACATGAGCCTACACGCAGCCAACCGCTCGGCCAACCGGGGCGAGTGCATACAGGTGTGCCGCCGCTCGTACACCGCCACCGACAACGAGACGGGCTACCAGCTGGAGATTGACAACAAGTACATCATGAGTCCGAAAGACCTGAAGACCGTGCGCTTCATCGACCGTCTGATGTCGGCCGGTGTGCGGGTCTTCAAGATTGAGGGGCGTGCCCGTGGGCCGGAATATGTCTACACGGTGGTGAAGTGCTACAAAGAGGCCATACAGGCCGTACTCGACGGCACTTTTACTGAGGAGAAGAAGGACGAGTGGGATAGCCGACTGGCGAAGGTCTTCAATAGAGGTTTCTGGGACGGCTACTACCAAGGACAGCTCATGGGCGAATGGAACAAGAACTACGGGTCGAACGCCACGGAGCGGAAGGTCTACATCGGCAGGGGAGTGAAATACTTCTCAAAGATAGGCGTGGCAGAGTTCACCGTCGAGGCAACGACGTTCAGCATCGGCGACAAGTTGCTGGTCACAGGTCCAACGACGGGCGTGATGTATCTGACCGCCACGGAGATTCACGACAACGACGGGAACCCCGTGGAGACAGCACCGCAAGGACAGCGCGTGGCTATACCAGTGACGGGCAAGGTTCGGCCTAGCGACAAACTGTTTAAACTGGTTTAGAAACTGACACTAAATAAAGTTGACAATTGGAAACGATGTTTTTAGTAAAACAGATAAATACAACAAAGACAGATAAAAACAAAAAATAAAACCATTTGACTACTTAATTAAATCACAGTTCCTTAGAGTTGAGATTTGAGAATGATGAACAAGCAATCGATACGAGAGAGTCTGAATGGCTGCCAAGGTCTCAAGCATTTCCTTGACTACTTAGTGATGAACCAGCGCGATGCCCGTCCCCGTTGGTACATACGTCTGCTGGCTCCGCTCTACCAGCATCGTGGACGAGGGTCGAAGATTTACTGGTCGGTACGCATGGACACCCCACCCTATCGCCGTTTCTCCCTTGGCCGCAGCAGCGTGGTGGAGTCTTTCTCGTGCATCAACAATGCCGTTGGCGACGTCGTCATCGGCGATCATACGCGCGTTGGGCTTCACAACACCATCATTGGTCCGGTCACCATAGGCAGTCATGTGAACCTGGCACAGGGCATCACCGTGACGGCCCTGAATCACAATTTCGCCAACACCTCACTGCGCATAGACGAGCAGGGAGTGTCGACGAAACCAGTTACTATTGAAGATGATGTGTGGGTGGGGACCAATGCCGTCATCCTTCCGGGGGTCACCGTAGGGCGTCATGCGGTCATTGCCGCCGGAGCCGTGGTGACGAAGGATGTGCCACCTTTCTCCGTCGTAGGAGGTGTCCCCGCAAGAGTACTTAAATAAGCGACATTCCCAATTCCTTACATTCGCGTCGCATATCGTCGGGCCAAATGCTGGCCTGAATCTCACCCACGTGGGCTTTGTGCAACAGTACCATGCAGAGGCGACTCTGTCCGATTCCTCCGCCAATGGACAATGGCAGACGGTCGTTGAGCAACTGTTGGTGGAAATACAACTGTTCGCGCTGCTCCTGCTGTTCAAGCTTCAGCTGGCGCAACAGGCTTTCCTTGTCCACACGAATACCCATCGATGACAGCTCCACGGAATGTTCCAGAACAGGGTCCCATATCAATATGTCGCCGTTCAGTCCGCGCCGTCCGTCCTCGGCCACAGTGCTCCAGTCGTCATAGTCGGGAGCACGACCGTCGTGCTTCTCACCATTGGCCAGCTTGCCGCCGATGCCGATGATGAACACGGCGCCGTAAGTCTTGGCGATGGCGTCCTCGCGTTCCTTCGTGCTCTTTCCGGGATACATGGCCAACAGTTCCTCAGAGTGTATGAAGCGAATCTTTTCTGGAAGGAAAGGCTTAATCTGCGGATAAGTCTCACAGACGAGATACTCCGTGCGGCGTATGGCAGCATAGATGCGCTCGACAACGTTCTTCAGGAAAGCCACGGTACGGTCTTCACGACTAATGACGGCCTCCCAGTCCCATTGGTCGACGTAGAGGGAGTGGAGGTTGTCAAGCTCCTCGTCGGCACGGATAGCGTTCATGTCGGTATAGATGCCGTAGCCCGGCTCAATGCCATACTCAGCCAGCGTCAGCCTCTTCCACTTGGCCAGCGAGTGAACCACCTCGGCACGGGCATCGCCCAGGTCCTTGATGGGGAAACTCACGGCACGCTCCACACCGTTGAGGTCGTCGTTGATACCCAGACCCTGGAGCACGAACAGCGGGGCGGTGACACGGCGCAACCGTAGCTCGGTGGAGAGGTTTTGCTGGAAGAACTCTTTTATCAGTTTGATGCCCTGCTCCGTCTGACGGGGGTCAAGCAGTGGGCGGTAGTTTACCGGCTTTATCAGTTTGCTCATAGCATATAGTTTTGGAAAATTGCGTGCAAAGGTACATATTATTATGTTAATTTGCAAACAAAACAGCAAAAAAGTTTTTCATTTTGCTGCAAATCCTTGATTTCTGCTAACAAAAAGTGAAATCCAGCTAGTTAATGATGGTCAATGAGACGTGGGTGATGCGATGCAAGACATAGATGTCTGTTCAGGCCGTCCTTCATTTGTCACTGTGGTGAAATTTGATGCCAGGCTTTATCTTCAGCTTGTGCATCTGGTCGGTATCGGTAAAGGTGAAAGTGCAGGAGAGGTCTACTTGCTTGTGCTGGTTCACGACACGGCCTGTAGCCTCGGCACCGTCGCTGTTGATGGTGGCCAAGAGATTGTGCAAGGCTATGGACTTATAATGACACTCGCTCACCTCGGCCTCGATGCTACCGATGGGCAGCTTGCCACCCTTCTCCTGACGCACCTTTGCCGTGCGAGGCTTGGAGATGTCAAAGCGGAAGTCGGCACTGCAGACTATGCGCCCCAGGTCTTTCATGTCCATGATACGTCCCAGTTGCAGCGAATCGGTGGCGACCGTTCCGCTGAGGTATTTATTGTTATCGTCGACAGCGAACTGGAAGTTGATGTTGCCATGCTCGGTATTCAAACGTCCAGCGAAAGACTCCTTCTTGTGCACCACGTCGAAATGGCCCTTATAGCCGATGTGCCCAAGAGCCAGCAACTGCTTTATCATGAATTTCTTGACGGAGAAATGATTGATGATGTGCTCTGCCATCCCACCGGGGACGGTCATCTGACCGACATCGAAATGTACGTGCAGACGTTCCTTGTCGCGTAATTGGCGTATGTTGCCCGAGGCATTGATGTGCAGACGACGGTCGGTGCTTGTTACCTTCACGTCCTTGAAGTCCATGCCATCGGCATCGCCACTGAAGGCACACTGCACTTGCAGGGGCGTGGTGAAGTTCTTTAGCGCCGGGGCGAATGGCTGGGCAATGTCACGAATCTGGGTGGTGGCAGTGAGCTGCGGCACGTCATAGTGAAGAGTACGGTTAGCTGATGAGTCGGGCAGCACTACCCAGCCTTCGGCAAAGGAGAGACTGGTGTGGGGGAGACGAATTTCCACGTCGCTCAGGCGAAGGCTGTCCTTGTCAATGTCTGCCTGCAACAGGATACTGTCTACCTGAAGGCCGGAGCCACGGTCTTGAAAATTGAGAATTGAGATTTGAGAATTGAGAATTGAAGATTGGACGCCGAGTCTGAGCTTCATAGCCGTACAGATGTCCAGGTGTCCGGCATCGAAGGCTCCATGGTGGGGCTTGCCCGTGTTGCGACGCGGACGGCCGTTGTCCGTCGTGAAGCAGAGGCTGTCGACGTCGATGGTGGCGGTAGCAATGCGGAAAGCAATAGACTTGTGATGCCCATCTGCCCCATTAGACCTATTCGCCCCATGTGACTTGAAAGCTTCGACAAGGAACTGGTAGTTTGCCGTGCTGTCGGTAGGCGAGGCCGGTTTGCAGAACTGTGCCTTGAGACCACTGATATTGGCTTCTGTGATGACTACCTCATGCCGCCAAAGGGCATTGAGGGAAAGTGCAGCGGTGAGATTATCCAGGCGGAGCATCTTTCGCCCCTGACGGTCGTCTACCTCCACGTCGGTGAGCGTCACGCTTCCCTTGAGGAGGCTCACGCTGACATGTCCCACGCTCACCTCTGTCTGTAGCTGATCCTTCAGCAGAACGACGGCACGCTTCATCAGCCAGTTCTGCACACTGTCAGTGTTAAGTAAGACTGTCGTTGTCGCCATTAGAATGACGACAACGGCAACAATAATGCCTAGAACTTTCAGCAGCTTTTTCACTTTCTACTATCCTCGCTTAACCTGAATTATTCATACTCTTTTCAACAACGGATTTTACGGATTACACGGATGTTTTACCATATTGCCGTGTTAAAGTGTATTCATTATTTTAGTTTGTCGTCCTAGCTGTTGGCTACCATTTCGTGGTGAAAATCTTGGGCGAGGCGATGAGGGAGAACCATCCCCAGCGCAGACGGTTGTTCTCGTCGGCACGCTGCAGACGCTGCATCGACTCGGTGCCGACCATATAGGAGAAGCCTGCCGAGAAACGGACATCCTTCATAATCTGATAGGAGGCCTCAATGTCTATGTCGTGGCCCAGTGTCTTGTCAATATCCTTCAGTGTGGTGGTCATGGCCATGTAATGATAGGTGGCCCTCAGTTTCAAGTCCTTGAAGGGGCTATAGCCGACACCGGCATAGAGGTTCTGCAGACCTGGGGTAAAACCGTTGAGATAGGTCTGCACGTAGAAGAAGTCCATCATGCCATAGAACTTATGGTGAGAACCGTAGAGCGGGTTGAAGCCACGGACAACATCGTGCTTCACCAGTCCCAGACCTCCTTTCGGCGGCACGGCGAAATACTCATCCCCGCTCAGGTAGTCGTAGCCGCAGAAGATTTGAGAATTGAGAATTGAAGATTGAGAATTGAAAATTGAGAATTGCCAGGTAGCCTTGAAACTGGCCATCCAGGCATCTATCTTGGCGTTGTCCTCGTTGTGGCCCATCTGGCGGTAGTAAGATGCCTCGGCGGTCAGCGGGCCGGGGTTGTACGACACGTATCCACCCAGCAGCTGCTGAAATCTTGTGTGTGGCTCGTCATTGTATAATCCACCCTTAATTCCGCCCTGCATACCTATGTTCATAAACAGCACCGAGGCACCTAACGGAATCTTGGGAACATCGTAGTGATACCAGGCAGTCATCATCGTCTTGTAGGGCTGTGCCCCGTCGGCATAGTATGTTCCTCCATGGGTGTTCTCTGCATTCTGGTTAAAACCGAGAATGGCATGGGCCTTGTGCCCATAGCCCTCGTAGCCCATACGGAGCACGTCGTGCGAGAGGGCGGCCATAGCCCAGTCATTGGGGCCGATGATACGCTCGTCGTCGTACGACAATGCCTGGCGGCCCAGTTGTGCGAAAAGGCCGTTCTTGGCCAACTTCACCCATGCCTCGTAGAGGTTGAAGCTGCCCTGTCCCTTCTGTCCCCAGATGCTTGAGTGCTGAGCCGTTACCTTCGTCTCAAGACTTGGGCGCTTGTAGTCCACCGTCAGGCGCGACCTCTCCATCAGGAAGTAGGCCTCATTCAGGTCATCATTATTTTCGGTTTCCGACGCATCAAAGCCGCCGACGCGCGCTTCACCATGCCCCAGCATGTTCAGGCTGACATCAAGCTGGTTGACGCCCTCATTCTGGGCTAAGGCCGCGTTGACAGTGACGAAAAAAAGAAATGCTCCCGCTACTCTGTTGAAAGAGTCGCTCATTCAAATTCAAAGAGATTGATAAATCCCGTGAGCCTGAACACGTCCTTGATGTCATCGTTCAGGTTCTTGAGGATGACCTTGCTGCCACCAGCCTTAGCGCCTTTGAGCACGCTGATGAGGATGCGCAGTCCGCTCGAAGCAATATACTCCAGCCCTGTGCAGTCGATGATAACATCCTTTCCATTACTGTTGTAGAGCGGTTGCAGTATCTGCTCCACGTCTGCGGCAGCTGCCGTGTCGAGTTCACCCTCTAGGGTCACAAAGAATTTGTCTTCCAGTTGTTCAATCGTTGTCTTCATTGTCGTAATTGTTTATTGTTTATCGTTTATCGTTTATTGGTTATTGGTTATTGTTTATTGTTATTGTTTATTGGTTATTGTTTATTGTTATTGTTTATTGTTTATTGTTTTCGTCAGCGTCAGGACGTTCTTGCCGCCTGTACGTTCATAATTGATGGAGTCCATCAGCTCGCGCACGAGCAGGATGCCAAGACCGCCTACGGGCCGTTCCTCTGCCGAGAGCGTGGTGTCGGCCTTTAGGGCCTCCGTCGGGTTGAAGGATATGCCGCTGTCCGAGATAACAAACCTCAGCCGTTTCCCGTCGAATGTCACGCGGATATTTACGTCTCCCTTGGTGCCAGCTGGATAGGCATACTCCATCACGTTCACCACAGCCTCCTCCAGTGCCAGGCGCAGCTTGCTGACCAGCGATTTGCCAATGTTCAGGCGCGCCAACACGTCCTTGACGAAGCTGCTCAGCGTCGCCACCTCCTTCACATCATTAGGCAGCGTCAGCGTCTCGTCAAGGACATACTGTTCTTCCCTCGGCGTATAGCTGACGACCAGCAGCGTCAGGTCATCACTTTGTTCGGTGTTGCCGACAAACTTCTTACACTGGTCAATAACACCTTCCACCAACGCTTTGGGGGCTGTGGCACCGGCAGCGGCAACCAATTCCATCACGTGTTCTCTTCCGAGTAGTTTCTTCTGCTCATTTTTCGCCTCCGTAAGTCCGTCGGTGTAGAGGAACAGCATGTCGCCCTTTTCCATATACATCTCCTGCATCTCATAGCTGAATTCATCGAAAATACCAATGGGCAGGTTGCTGAGCACAGGCAAATTGTTAATTTGCAAATTGTCTGATTGTAAATTGTCAAATTGTCTAATAATCATGGGTACCTCATGCCCTGCGTTGCAGTAGCGCAGGTGTCCCGTGGGCAAGTCGAGGACACCGATGAAGAGGGTGATGAAGATGTTCGACTTGTTGTTTCGACAGGCGCCCTGGTTGAGCTCACCCATGATACGTGCAGGATTGCTCTCACGCCCTGCCACGTTACGGAAGAGTGTCTGCGTGATGGCCATGATGATGGCAGCCGGGATGCCCTTGCCAGTGACGTCGCCTATGCAGAAGAAGAGCTTGTCGTCGCGGATGAAGGCGTTGTAGAGGTCGCCACCCACGGCCTTGGCGGGAATCAGCCTTCCCTCTACTATCACATCGCCCACGCCCGTCAGCTTGTCCTCATCGGAAGGCAGCAGCGCTTGTTGAATGTCGTTGGCAATGCGCAGTTCACCGTCTATGCGCTCCTGCTCCAGACTCTTCTTCTTCAGTTTCTCCTCGATGCGGGAGAAGATGTAAATCATAAAGAGCAGGATGCCGAAAGCCGCCAGCATCAACAGCAGCAGACGGTAACGCAGATACAACAACGGAGCATACACCTCGTCATCGTAGCACACCACGGCCAGCTGCCAACGGGGCTTACCCTTCATATTGACATAGAATACGGTGCCATCCCTTTCGTCGGTGTCAAAATAAATCACCGTACTCCTTCCGCTGCTACTCTTCTTACGAGCCACCGTACTGTCGTTGATCATCGTGATGATGCGTTCCGTAACCTCCCGGCTGATGCGTTCCTCATTTGGCTGGATGATGGGCTCGCCGTCCTCAGTGAGCAACAGCATGAACGACGAGGGGTAGATATGCCGGCGGTCAATGGTGTCCCTGAGCCATTCCAGCGACACGTCGATAACCGCCACTCCCGCCAGGTTGTCAGCCTTGTCGTGGACAGGCTTACCGTAAGTGATAATCCTGTCCTGCGCACCCTCCTTGTCTTCGTAGGGTTCTACCCATACCCCCTCGTCAAGAGAGATGGTCTGCTTGTAGAAACTGCTCAGAGTATAGTCGTGCTCGGGCCCTGCCAACTGGCACAAGACCACCGTGTCGCCTTCATTCCTGGCGTAAGGTTCATAAAGCCTACCCTTCGAGGGATAGTAGTCTGGCACGAAGCACACGCCGCCACCCCTCAGGCGATGACTAACCATCATCATGCGATATACGGTCTCAGCCACAGAGTCAGGATGATACAAGCTATTGCGGATGTCCCAGAGATGGTGCTCCAGTACTCCCTCAGCAACGGTCAGCGAGCCCTTGATCAGGATGGCCTTCAACGTCAGTTCGGCCTCGGCACGCTTCTCCAGTTGATCCTCCAGTAGCTCGTGCGTGAAATAATATTGTGCACCAGACAACAACTCCAGTAGCACGGCCGCCAATATGACAATCGACAGTCCCCTGCGCATACCGAACAGTTGCTTTATCCTATCCTGTATTTTCATAGTTGATGCAAAAATACAACAAATACTCCGAACAGATAGCAAACCCAGCTAACTATTATGTCATTTTAACATTCCCCTACGCTTGAATTACCATCATCCTGCCTCCAAAATTTCCATCAAGCTTGGATTATTCATACTCTTTTCAACAACGGATTTTACGGATTACACGGATTATACAGATTATATGGATTTCACAGATTTCTTCTAAATTTGATGGTAAGATAATAAATAATTCGTGAAAATCCGTGAAATCAGTTTTAATCCGTTGTTTGATAAGACCCTCTGTGTTTTCTGCGCTTTCCGTGTGACCTAAGAATCGTAATTTATGTTAATTCTAGCGTTCCGAACAGCCTTTTGGTTACAGCTTCGTTGTAACCACTGATTCTGCACATTACGTAATTTCGCACTCGATAGGGGGAGGAGTGTGTCCTCCCGCAACTGTTAATCAAAAAAAAAAAGGAATTATGATGAAAAACAAATTCGAGCGCGAGTTAGCGAAGACCATCCTTGCCAAGGTCAAGGAGCCTGGCGCAAAAGGACGTGTGCGCCGCATGTCGGCCATCGGTCATTTCAACCGTATGATTTTCATGCCAGAGGTGTTCTTGGAGATCAATTTCATGATGTTCGTCCGCTTCATGGTGAACCTCAGTATGGAACTCCCGCACAAGGAGTTTATGAATCTATGGGACCACATCGGACAGCGGATGGAGAGCATGGCCGACCTCCAGGGAGACCTGTTTAACAACCTACACAAACGGAGTCATGGAGGCAAACATTAATCCCAAGGGCCTGGTGCTGAACGAACTCAGCCGGGCCAACGACGCGGTGCCTGTCTCTCCTGCCCTACTTTCTTTGTGCGAACACCGCATTACGCCGGAGAGCAATCTGCCGCCCGTGGAGTTCCTGTTTCGTCTCTTCAACCGCCCTTGCTTCCCACGTGGCGAACTGGTGGGCGTGGCGGGAAAGGCGAAGAGCGGAAAGACGCTGTTCACGTCGATGCTCATGGCGTGCTGCCTCACACAGAAAGTGCTGGCACTTGAACGTCACACGCAAAGCACAGAAAGCACAGAAAATGTGGAAAGCACGGAAAGCGTAGAAAGAACGAAAAGCGCGGAAAGGCTGCGCATGTTCTGGTACGACACGGAGCAGAGCGAGTCATCTACTCTGGAAATCCTGCGCGATCGCATCCTGCCGATGGCGCAGCTCTCCCCTCCTTGGGAGGAGGCGGGGGAGGTTTTCAACGTGCGCTCCGTCCACTGGAGCAAGCGCATGGAGCTGTTAGAGGAGGGCGTGACCTACTTCCGTCCCGACCTCGTAATAGTCGATGGCATCCGCGACCTGACGGACGACATCAACAACGGCGTGCAGGCGCAGGACACCATCGAACGGCTGATGCGCTTAGCCAGCCGCTGCCACTGCTGTATCGTCTGCGTGATCCACCAGAACAAGGGGGCCGAGGACCGCAACCTGCGCGGATGGATAGGCACGGAACTGATGAACAAGGCTTTCGAGGTCTATTCGTGCGAGAAGCTGATGCCGGAACGTGTGTTCTCCGTCGAGCAGACGTTGACTCGCAAGTACGACATCGACCAGCTGATGTATTTCCGTGTCGATGAGCGTGGGCTGCCCATTGCCTGTGAGCCACCGGCTTTTGCGGCCAACCGCGAAGCCACCTCGTCTGCCGAGGGCAATGGCCCGCTGAACCGCGACTATATCATCCCCCGTCAGAACGGGTTCGATGTCGATCTGCGCAAGCTGTTCCATGAAGTGCTCAAGAACGGGCCGCGCTACTACACAGACCTTCAGACGACGGCCATGCGTGAGCTGAACAGTTACGACACTGGCTTCTGGAACAAACAGTTCTCCCTGGCACGTGACCAGGGCATCATCGTGCGCACCTTCAACCGGGAGAACAAGAGCGTGTGGACGCTGCCACAACCGCAGCAGCAACAGCCCAGCCTCTTCGACGGCGACAAGGCGAATGGCGACGACGCTCCCCCCTTTTAGAGATGCCCCTCCTCTTAGGCCCCCTATATAGGGGGGCCATAGAGGGGGGCAGTCCTGCTTCCCCCATAATGGCAATCTGTTTCCGACATGAAGCTGAAAGATGTTCTTACCCCTTCGTTCCGTGACTTAGGCCGCGAGCTTGACCTGAAGGTCGAGGTGTTCGATGGCCGGCTGGTCATCATTGCCCCGATGTGGCGCAAGGCACTCTCTGTAGAGAGCCAGTTCTGCCGCGCCGTGGTGGCTATCGGCTATCTCACCAACGAGCAGATGCGCCGCGCCGCCCGCCGCTATCGTCTGGGGGCCACCAAGAACGGTGGCGTCATCTTCTGGCAGATGGATGCCGAGGGTGTCATCTACGACGGTAAGGTGATGTACTACCGCGAGGACTGTCACCGCGACAAGCTGCACCATCCCACATGGGTCAGCACCCTGCTCACCCGTCGCCACCATTGGCCCGATGCCGACCGTCTCACCACACGTCATTGCTTCTTCGGCACACATCTGCTTGAGCGTAGGAGCGTCGACATTCCTGCCGACCAACGAGGCAGGTTCTATGGAAGTGAAGGACGAGGAATCGCTGTCGTGGAATCCGAGAAGTCGGCGGTAATCCTGAGTGAGCTGTTCCCGCACTACCTGTGGTTAGCTACCGGTGGCATGGGCAATGTGCAGCCGGACAGTTTCAGACCGTTGCGGGGCCATCGTGTGGTGCTGTTCCCGGACACCGATCCTGACGGCACGGCCTACCGCCGTTGGTACGTGGCGGCACAGACAGTGATGCTGCAACCTTTCTGGGAGGGTTCGCCGCCCATCACCGTCAGCCCGCTCATAGAGCTTCACGCCACTCCGGAACAGAAAGCCGCCAAGATTGATATTGTAGACTTTATTTTCGACCAAAGATGACACCAATCAAACGTTTATTTATGAGTAATGCTGGTCGTTTGCAGCCTCCAAACGGTTCGTTTGCAGCCTCCATTCACCCCGTTTGCAGCCTCCAAACCTTCCAGATCCGATGGGAGATAATAATTGGAAACGATGTTTTTAGCCTACATTATTCACGGCAATATGGAAAAACAACGGATTAAAACTGATTTCACGGATTTTCACGGATTATTTTTATTTCCTCATCGAATATGAAAGAAATCCGTGAAATCCATTATAATCTGTATAACCTGAATTATTCATGGTACCGCTTCGCGGTGTTACGCAAAACCCCATAAAACCAAACAAAACCAAATAAAACCTATATTAAATTGTTTTTTCTTGTTTTTTTTTGTTTTATTTTTTTTTG
>Ga0310696_10003426_pt1 | contig 19838 bp, 21 predicted proteins | sample AusTroGonzalo_MG_4_FD_203885 | JGI IMG/M metagenome (GOLD analysis project Ga0310696, IMG submission 203885) | Bovine rumen microbial communities from tropical cattle in Woodstock, Queensland, Australia - Gonzalo_02 (v2) (version 2) | ecosystem: Host-associated > Mammals > Digestive system >... | reverse complement strand
GCCTGTGTTACATGCCGGGCTTTGGTATTGCCGAGGCCGCCACCACACTGGTGGGACAGAGTTTCGGTGCCGGCAAACGCCTGCTGACACGCCAGTTTGCCCGCATGTCGGTAGGACTGGGTATGCTAGTGATGACGCTGATGGGACTGTTGATGTATGTCTTCGCACCGGAACTGATGTCGCTGATGACGCCCGTCGACGAAATTATTGCGGTGGGAACGAAGTGTCTGCGCATAGAAGCCTTTGCCGAGCCGATGTTTGCCGCAGCGATTGTCTGCAACGGCGTCTTCGTCGGTGCCGGCGACACGCTGAAGCCCGCCATCATGAGTCTGCTGTCGATGTGGGGTGTCCGTCTGACGCTGGCCGCCGTCCTCGCCGTCACCTATGGATTGCCTGGTGTGTGGACGGCGATGGCGATAGAACTCTCGTTCCGCGGTCTTATCTTCCTTGGCCGCTTGTTCCAAGGTGGATGGATGAAGAAACTGGCATAAAAAAGAATAGGAGGCGCAGACCTCCCATTCTTTGTCATTAGCAGTTGTTGTATTTGGTATGTTTTGTGTGGTTACTTGATGACCTTTGTGGCGATGGATTTGCCGTTTGCCAGGCGCTCTACGCGGATGTTGACACCCCGCTGGGGCTCAGCCAGACGACGGCCGTCGAGTGTGTAATATTCCGTGGCAATCGTGGCGGACGGCGCAATCTGTTCGCTGATGTCCGTCGTCTGATACTTCAAGGTTGCTCCGGCATACTCTGATACTATGCTTGGTATGTCGCTGTAGGGGGCAACGGTATAATCATAGGGCACGGTGACGGTGGAACCCTTCGAAGCTGGCAGGCTGCTGGCCTCGGCAATGTAATTGTCGGATGTCCAGGTTACTGCTGTGGCATCGTTCTGGCTGTAATACTTCTTGACACCTTTGTCGATGTAGTTGCCCTCGATGAGGAATTCGGAATTCTTACGCGGGTTGATGCAAGCCGTCAGGTTGCCGGCACAAGAGTAGTAGTTGTTTAGCAGGTGAATCTTGCCTACACGGGCCATCGGCATACGCGCACGGCACTTTTCACCCCACCAGTTGAAGGCGAAGGTGGTGTTCAGATAGCCTTTGGTCTCGCTGTCGCTGCTGCCGATGAGGTTGGTGTTCTGGTGCATATACGAACGGTCGGTATAGCTGAAAGTACACCAGCTGACAGTATGGAAATCGGCCGATTTCGTGATGTCGAAATTGCCGTCCATGCCGTCCACGAATGCACAGTGGTCAACCCAGCAGTACTTGGCACCTGTGGAGGATATCAGGTCGTGACCACCCACGTCAACGGAACCGGGGCCGATGAACGTGATGTTGCGGATGATGATGTTCTGGCATTTATTGTTAAGTGAAAAGATGCCCGACTTGCGATATGCCTCGCTGTTGTCGCCCGTCAACTCCATGATAATCTTACGCGTGTTATACTCAGCTTCCTCAGTGACCGATGCACCGTTGGGCAGCGTGCCTCCACCACTGCCGGTATTCATATTCAGTACACCGGCGGCATCCAGAGCAGCCTTGATCTCGTCGGTTACTTGCCACTTGGTGCAGAGGCGCGCGTTGTTGATACCCAACAATGTCTTATTGGATGTGCTTACGGTAATGCTGCTTGACACAATGAAGTCGCCCTCAGAACCGTCGAAGATGATGATCTTGTTGGCACTGTTCTTGATAGTACTCTCGATGGTACTTCTCATGTCCTGACCGTTGGATTTCAAGACTACGACTCCTGATGTGCCTTCTGGTACGGGATAGGTATAACAGCCACCACCGGTGATGTTGTATGTGCTGGAAGCGTCAGTACGCGAGGACACGGTACAGAAACCAAAGGGTTTGTTCTGGTCATAGCTGTTCTGTGCAAATGTCAGCATACAGCTGAAAGTAGCAGCGAATGTCAATAGATATTGTTTCATATTTTCTTTATGATAATTTCTTAACTTCTTACCTCTTACTTCTTACTTCTCCTCCATCATCTCCATTTCGAGGGAAGCCCAAATGAACGGACCTACGCCTTTGGCATCGTTGTCGCGGATGGGTTCGGAGAGGTAGTATTCATAGCTTCCGTCGCGTTTTTTGTTCTCCTTGACGGAGCCCTTGGGGTTGACTTTCTTCATGGCTGCCTCCACCTCAGGGGTAGCAGCCGGACCGAGACCTGCTACAGAGCAGCAGTTGGTGAGCGAGATGGTTTTATCGGCATTCACCTTGATGAATTTCTCGATGATGCCATTGTATGCTTTGATGCCTGCATCACGATATTTTTTACCGACATAACCCTTGCGGGCAGCTTTTAGTAGTGCATAAGTGAACATAGATGAACAGGTGGATTCCAGATAGTTACCGTCGCGGCCAGGCTCATCCATAACCTGATACCAGACACCCGATTTCTTGTCCTGCCATTTCAAGATAGCATCGAAATCCTTGACCAACAGGTCGATGACTTCCGAGCGGCGGGCATAGTCCTCGGGCAGAGCGTCGAGCACCTCGATGAGTGCCATTGTGTACCAACCCTGAGCACGACCCCAACAGTGTTGTGAGAGACCCGTCTCCTTGTCGGCCCAGAAGGTCTTGCGCGTCTCGTCGTAGGCGTGACGGTTCAGACCGGTCTTGGGGTCGAGGGTGCGCTGATAGGTAATCTTCAGCTGGTTCACTGCATCGTCGTAGATGTTTTGAATTTTGACATTTGAATTTTGACGTTTATGATTACCTTTTTCTTTTACATTTTCGGTGATGGGTGCTGTGAGTACGCGGAAGGGCAGGCCCATGAAGATGCCGTCGAGCCACACCTGATAGGCGTAGATGGCCTTGTGCCAGTAGACCTTGTCGGCAATGGTGCGCGGCTGGTCCTGCAACTGCTTCATCATCAGCTGCATGGCTTTCAGATTCTTCGCCTCGGGCCACTTCTGATACATGCGCGTCACGAAATGACCGGTGCGGATGTTGTCGAGGTTGTAGTCCAGAATGTCGTAGCCTGTGATGTTACCCTCTTCGTCAATCATCTTGTCGGTATACATCTTACAGTATTTCAGAATGTCGTCGCCGCCATATCTTAAATAGGTGTCGAGCATGCCTTCCAGTTCAATACCCATCACATACGACCACTTGGGCTGGGTGGAGAAGTCGAGCATGTAGCTCTTGGGTACACGTTTCATTTCAGAGTAGGTGAGCCACTCGGAGTAGTGCTTGTAGGGCTTCTCCTGCAGCACTAGCGAGCCATTGATCATGAGGTTGTCGTAAACGACATCCTGTGCAAGGCCTATCTGATGGATGGGCTTGTTGTAGACACCATTGAACTGGCAGTTTCGGACGGTGATGTTGTTGACGGTATAGGCCAGTTTGGGGTCTTCGTAACCCACAATCATCACACCGTATTTCGACTTCTGGCAGGTGACATTTTCCATCGTGACGTTGCGTACCGTGGGATAGAAACCACGACAGCAAATCTCGCGCGGCTCGTAGTCGGTATTGATCTTCAGTACGGCTTCGCCACACTGGCCAACCTTGATATTGCGCACATTGATATTCTCGATGATGCCTCCGCGACAAGAATTGGTCTTAATGCGCAGCACGCGGTCGAGGTTGGGGGAGTCCATCTCGCAGTTCTCGGCATAGACGTTCTGGCATCCACCGCTGATCTCAGAGCCGATAACCACGCCGCCGTGACCATTTTGCATCTTACAGTTACGGATGATGATATTCTTCGAGGGAGTGCCGGCAAACTTGCCCTGACCACCCTCACGACCGTCGTTGTTGCGGCCAGACTTGATGGCGATACAATCGTCGCCAGTGTTGAAATAGCAGTTCTCGATGAGCACGCGGTCACACGCCTCGGGGTCGCAGCCGTCGCCGTTGGGACCGTCATTATTAATATGTACGCCGCGCACGGTGATGTCCTTCGAGAGCAGGGGATGAATGACCCAGAATGGCGAGCGCAGCAGGGTGACATCCTCGATGAGGATACCCTCGCACTGATTTAGGTTAATCATCTGCGGGCGCAGACCATCGGTAGGACCGAAGCGACGCTCGTCCATAGGAACACCGTCCTCGGCATATTTCAACAGGCGGGCGCGGGCTCCCTGATTCTGGGCTATGCCGCCCTCCTTCATGCCGAAACGCTTGTTGCCGCACCAGGGCCACCATGTTTCGTTCGATCCGCCGCCGTCGATGGTTCCCTTGCCCGTGATGGCAATGTCTTTGGCCTGATAGGCGTAAATCAGTGGCGACAGGTTCCAGCAATCAAGGCCTTCCCAACGGGTAGGAACGATGGGGTAGAGCTCGGGTTCGAAGGCAAACTCCAGCACGGCACCCTCTTGGACTTCCAAGTTGACACCGCTCTTCAGCTCGATGGCGGCAGTCAGAAATTTCTGTCCGGCAGGAACGACAACGCGTCCGCCACCTTTCTTCGAACACTTGTCGATAGCCTTCTGGATGGCTTTCTGGTTTTGGGCTGCTGTATTGCCGGTCTTGGCGCCAAACTTGGTGATGTCGTACACTTTGTCGGCAAACTGTGGCATGCGGATGCTCTGCTCAATCTGCCTGTACTCTTGCTCTTGCCAACCCTTGGCCTGCATGCCAAGAACCACGAAGGCGAGGAACATTACGCTCTGTAGAATTCTCTTCATTTTCTTATATTTGCTTTAGTAGTTCGCTGCTTTTGGCTGCAAAGTTACGAATAAGTGTGGGAAAAAACAAATATTATTGATGTTTTTCGAGCGCAATCGTTTTAGTAAAAAGATGGGACAGGGGAAGAAAAGCGTAGAAAATGGAAGAAAACTTGTAAAAAATTTGCATTTTACGGAAATAATCCCTAATTTTGCCGCCGATAAGCTTCACGAAGACCATTTGTCTCGTTGCTTATCTTATTTATAAATCGGAGGTTGGTAGCGTCCTGCACCAACCTCCTTGTTGTTTTATTTATCCGTTATGAATTGTCATCAGATTTCCCAGCCGATGGCCGATGCTCCGAGTACGGCGGCAGAGGCTCCGTCGAGACCACTGATAAGGAACTGTGCCTTGTTCTTGAAAATGTTCATGACATGCTCGTTATAGCTGCGCTTGATGGGCTCCATAATCAGGTCGCCGGCCTTGACCATACCTCCGAAGAAGATGAAAGCCTCGGGACTTGAGAATGCTGCGAAGTCGGCACACGCCTCACCGAGCATGTTGCCGGTAAACTCATAGATTTCCTTGGCCAGCTCGTCGCCCTTGCCAGCGGCAATAGATACGTCGAGCGAGGTGATATCCTCGGGGTTCATCTCGCGAAGCAATGAGGGACGATCGGTCTTTGCCAACAGCTCACGGGCTGTACGGGCTACACCTGTTGCCGAGCAGTATGCCTCCAGACAACCTGTGCGTCCGCAACCGCAGCTGCGTCCTTCTGAACCACGAACCATGATGACATGACCCAACTCACCGGCAAAACCGTCGTGACCATAGAGCAACTGGCCATTGACGACAATACCTGAACCTACGCCCGTTCCCAGCGTGATGACGATGAAGTTCTTCATGCCGCGAGCCACGCCATAGACCATCTCGCCGATGGCTGCTGCGTTAGCATCGTTGGTGAGTGCCACGGGGACGCCCAACTGGTCGCTGAACAGCTTTGCCAGGGGTACTACACCATTCTTGGCCCATGCCAGATTGGGTGCAAACTCGATGGTGCCGTTGTAGTAGTTGCCGTTAGGGGCACCAATACCCATCGCCTTGATTTTCTCGATGCCGCCCACCTGTTCGATGATGGGTTGCAGAGCCTCTACAGAAGCCTTCACATAGTCCTCGACATTGGTGTAGCCACCAGTCTTGATGGCTGTCGTAGCCTTGATTTCGCCACGAGCATCAACGATGCCGAATACAGAGTTTGTACCTCCTAAGTCTAAGCCGATTACATACGGTTTGATTCCTTGTTGTTCCATTGTTGTTATGTTTTAAGTTTGTGTTTATTTAAGATTTTGCCCACAAAGGTACAAAAATAATTTGGAAACTACCCACACTTTCACATTTTTTTTGTACCTTTGCACCGATTATGGTATTTCCAATACATATTAATATTGTCGACTTGGTGTTCAAGGGCATGCTGATTGGCATGATAGCCTCTGCTCCTATGGGACCTGTGGGCATCCTTTGTGTGCAGCGTACGCTGAACAAAGGACGTTGGTATGGTTTTGCCACAGGTATCGGTGCTGCTGTCAGCGATATCATCTATGCCGGAATTACCGGTTTCGGTATGGCCTTCGTGATGGATTTCATCAACAACGAACAGAACAAGTTCTATCTGCAGATTGTGGGTAGTGTGTTGCTGTTGGCCTTCGGAATCTATACCTGGCGCATGGACCCTACGAAGAATATGCACCAGTCGGGTCAGCAGAAAGGTTCGTTGTGGTATAATATCTGGACGGCCTTCCTCGTCACCTTCTCCAATCCACTCATCGTCTTCCTTTTCATGGCACTCTTTGCGCAGTTCGCCTTTGTCATTCCCGATCATCCTTTCGAAATGTTGGTGGGCTTTGCCAGTATTGTGGGTGGTGCCTTGCTGTGGTGGTATGGCCTGTCGTGGCTGGTCGATAAGGTTCGCACGATATTCGATGATCATGGCATCCGCATCATTAATCAGGTGATTGGTGCAGTGGTGACGCTCTTTTCCGTCATCTCGCTGTTTGGTACGGTGACCAACCTTTTCAGATTTTTCTGAATAAGAGTAAAAAGGTAAAAAAGTTAAAAGGGTAAAATGTTTGTAGCACAGGAATTACGAAAAAAAAATATTGCTGAATACCTGCTTTATATGTGGCAGATAGAGGACACCATCCGTGCCTTCGGTTGTTCGCTGAGCCGTATTCGCAGGGAGTATATCGACCGCTTTGATTATACTGACGAACAGAAGGAGGAGGAATCCGACTGGTTCGGTAACCTCATCCGTATGATGAATCAGGAGGGTTGTCGTGAACAGGGACATTTGCAAATCAACAAGGTAGTGATGCAGCAGTTGCAGGAATTGCATGCCCAGCTGCTGGCATCGCCTAAGTTCCCGTTCTATAATTCGGAATACTACAAGGTGTTGCCCTTCATCGTGGAATTGCGCAATCGTGGCGCCAACAAGGATGAAAACGAGGTGGAGACATGTTTCAACTCGCTCTATGGTGTGATGATGCTGCGCCTGCAGAAAAAGGAGATAACGCCCAACACACAGCATGCCATACAGGAGATTTCAACCTTTGTCGGCATGCTGAACGACTATTATTTAAAGGACAAACAAGAACCGCTTGAATTCGAATAACACGATGAATATACTGATTACAGGTTGTAACGGGCAGTTGGGCAACGAGATGCAGTTGCTGGAGAAGGAGAATTCCCAGCACACCTTCTTTAATACGGATGTTGCAGAGTTGGACATTACCGACCAGCAAGCCATCGAACAGTTTGTGGACGCCCATGAGATTGACGGCATCGTCAACTGTGCTGCCTATACTGCTGTCGACAAGGCTGAGGAGAACGAGGCGCTGTGTCAGAAACTCAATGCTGAGGCTCCTGCCTATCTGGCTCATGCTGTCGATCGCCGTGGCGGATGGATGATACAGATATCGACCGACTACGTGTTCAACGGCACCAAACATACACCCTATACTGAGGATGAAGACACCTGTCCCAATAGCGTTTACGGAAAGACTAAGCTGGTGGGTGAACTGAATGTTCAGAAGCTGTGCCGTCGGGCGATGATTATCCGTACGGCATGGCTCTACAGCTCCTTTGGCAACAACTTTGTGAAGACGATGATACGTCTGGGGAAAGAAAAACCCCAGTTGGGTGTTATCTTCGACCAGATTGGTACGCCCACTTATGCCCGTGACTTGGCCCGTGTCATCATGGTGGCTGTCAACAAAGGTATCGAGCCCGGCATCTATCACTTCTCAAACGAGGGTGTTATCTCGTGGTACGACTTCACCAAAGCCATCCATCGTCTGTCGGGTATCACAACCTGTCACGTCAGTCCTCTCCACACGTCGGAGTATCCCACGCCGGCTGCCCGTCCGCACTACAGCGTGCTCGACAAGACAAAGATCAAGCAGACCTATGGCGTGGAGATTCCTTATTGGGAAGAGAGTCTGAAGGAGTGTATGGACATCCTATTGGAAAGAGTTTAGAAAAAGTATATTATCAACTAAAAATCAAAGAATTATGTGTAAGGTAGGAGTTCCCAAAGAGATTAAGAACAACGAGAATCGTGTGGGCATGACCCCATCGGGTGTTGCCGAGTTAGTAAGACGCGGACATCAGGTCTTCGTACAGCATACTGCAGGGGAGGGCAGTGGTTTCAGCGATGAACAATACAAGGCGGTAGGTGCTCAGATTCTGCCTGCCATCGAGGATGTCTATGCTGAGGCCGACATGATTGTGAAGGTGAAGGAACCGATTGAACCCGAATACCCGTTGGTACGCAAGGGACAGGTGGTGTTCACCTATTTCCATTTCGCTTGTGAGGAGGAACTGACGCATGCCATGCTGAAGAGTGGTGCTACGTGTATTGCCTACGAGACGGTGGAACTTGACAACCGTTCATTGCCGTTGCTGATTCCGATGAGTGAGGTGGCCGGACGCATGGCTGCCCAGAATGGAGCCTACTACCTGCAGAAGACCAAGGGAGGCAAAGGTAAGCTGATGGCTGGCGTGCCTGGTGTAAAACCTGCCAAGGTCTTGGTTCTTGGTGGTGGAACAGTGGGTGAAGCTGCTGCCCGTATTGCTGCCGGTATGGGAGCCGACGTCACCATTACCGATGTCTCGCTGCCCCGTCTGAAACAGCTCGCCGCAGAGTTGCCTGCCAATGTGCATACCCTTTATTCGTCGGAGCATAACATTCGTCAGGAGCTGCCTACCGTCGATGTCGTTATCGGCTCTGTGCTGATTCCCGGCGACGCTGCTCCTAAACTCATCACGAAGGATATGCTCGCGTTGATGGAAAAGGGTACAGTACTCGTCGACGTGGCTATCGACCAAGGTGGCTGCTTCGAGACATCACATCCCACTACGCATAGCGAACCCGTTTACGACATCGACGGCATTATCCATTATGCCGTAGCCAATATCCCCGGTGCCGTTCCCAATACCTCTACCATCGCCCTCACCAATGCTACGTTGCGTTATGCCGTCGCCCTGGCTGACAAAGGCTGGCAACAGGCTTGCCGTGACGACCGCTCGTTGGCCCGTGGTGTCAATATGGTGGATGGAAAATGTACTTACGAGGCTGTCGCCAAAGTATGGAATCTGCCCTATACTCCGCTACAGCTATAATATAATAATTAATTAAGGTGAATCAAGAAATAGAACGCAGGCGAACTTTCGCCATTATCTCACACCCCGATGCGGGTAAAACCACGCTGACCGAGAAGTTTCTGCTCTTTGGTGGGCAGATTCAGGTGGCTGGTGCAGTAAAGAACAACAAGATTAAGAAGACAGCTACTTCCGACTGGATGGACATCGAGAAGCAGCGTGGTATTTCTGTGTCGACCTCTGTGATGGAGTTCGACTACACCCCCGACGGCTCCGATGTGGAGTATAAAGTAAACATACTGGATACCCCGGGTCACCAGGACTTCGCCGAGGATACTTACCGAACGCTGACCGCCGTCGACTCGGCGATTATTGTGGTCGACGGCGCCAAGGGCGTAGAGACGCAGACGCGTAAGCTGATGAATGTCTGTCGCATGAGGAATACACCGGTGATTATCTTCATCAACAAGATGGATCGCGAGGGCCGTGACCCCTTCGACCTGTTGGACGAGCTGGAGCAAGAACTGGAAATCAAGGTGCGCCCACTGTCGTGGCCTATCAACCAGGGTGCGAAGTTCAAGGGTGTCTATAACATCTATGAGCAGCAGTTGAACCTCTTTACGCCAGACAAACAGCGCGTGACCGAGAAGGTCAGTGTTGAGCTCGATTCTGTCGAGCTCGATGAAAGAGTCGGGGAAGCCGATGCGAACAAGCTGCGTGAAGACCTGGAACTGGTCAGCGGCGTCTATCCTGACTTTGAGGTGGAGACATACCGTTCGGCCGAGGTCGCTCCTGTGTTCTTCGGTTCGGCGCTGAACAATTTCGGCGTGCAGGAACTATTGGATTGCTTTGTCGAAATAGCGCCAAGTCCCAAGCCCACGAAGGCCGAGGAACGCATGGTGCAGCCCGAAGAACCCAAGTTTACGGGTTTCATCTTTAAGATTACGGCTAATATCGACCCCAACCACCGTTCGTGTATTGCTTTCTGCAAGGTATGTAGCGGTAAGTTCCAGCGCAACCAGCCCTATCTGCATGTGCGTCAGGGTAAGACGCTGCGTTTCTCCTCGCCCACACAGTTTATGGCCCAGCGCAAGTCAACCATCGACGAGGCTTGGCCCGGTGATATTGTGGGCCTGCCAGATACGGGTGGCATGTTCAAGATTGGCGACACCATCACCGAGGGCGAGCAGCTGCATTTTCGTGGATTGCCATCCTTCTCGCCAGAACTGTTCAAGTATATTGAGAACGACGACCCCATGAAGTCGAAGCAGTTGCAGAAAGGTATCGACCAGTTGATGGACGAGGGCGTTGCTCAGTTGTTTGTCAATCAGTTCAATAATCGCAAGATTGTCGGTACCGTGGGTCAGCTGCAGTTCGAGGTCATTCAGTATCGCTTGGAGAACGAGTACAATGCCAAGTGTCGCTGGGAACCTGTTCATTTGTACAAAGCCTGCTGGATTGAGAGCGACGACGACAAGGAACTGGAGAACTTCAAGAAGCGCAAGTACCAATATATGGCGAAGGACAAAGAGGGTAGGGACGTGTTCCTGGCTGACTCCGGCTATGTTTTGAGTATGGCACAGCAGGATTTTGAAAAAATCAAGTTCCATTTTACAAGCGAGTTCTAATGACAAGAGAAGAAGATATTAAAAAGGCTGTTGAGGTGTTGCGAAAGGGTGGGGTGATTCTCTATCCGACAGACACCGTGTGGGGCATTGGTTGCGATGCGACGAATGCTGAGGCTGTAAAGCGTGTGTACGACATCAAGCAGCGCGATGACTCGAAGGCGATGATCTGCCTTGTCGATAGCGACGCCCGTCTGCAACGCTATGTCCGTAACGTGCCCGATGTGGCTTGGCAACTCATTGACAGTCTGAAGAATGGCGATGTGAAACCGACGACGATTATCCTCGATGGTGCCATCAATCTGGCGGAGAACCTGATTGCCGACGACGGCTCGATAGCCCTGCGCATCACGCAGGAAGCATTCTCGAAGGAGCTGTGCTACCGTTTCCAGAAGGCGCTGGTGTCCACCTCTGCCAATATCAGTGGCGAGCCTGCCGCCCAGAACTACGGTGACATCGACCTGCGCATCATCGAACAGGTCGACTATGTCTGCTGGAGCCGCCGTCAGGAACACAAGCCTCACACGCCGAGCAGTATTATCCGTCTGCGCGAGAATGGTGAGGTGGAGATTATCAGGAAGTAAGAGGTAAGAAGTAATAAAAATGGATGCTCAAACTGACAGACTGAAGCGCCCGGCATGGCTGGTGAAGTTGCACGACTGGCGTGTAGCTAACGTCAGCGACAAGATGTTTTTGCTCATCTTGGCGTTCGTGGTCGGACTGTTGTCAGCTGTTGCGGCTTATATTCTTCATGGACTCATCAATACCATTGTGGCATTGCTTACGGGCAAGTTCCAGACCGATTCCTACAACTGGCTCTATCTGGTCTATCCCGTCATCGGTATCTATTTGACATCGCTCTTCGTGCGCTACATCGTCAAGGATAATATCTCACACGGCATCACACGCATTCTTTATGCTATCTCGACGAACCGTTCGCGATTGAAAGCTCATAACACTTGGTCCAGCGTCATCGCTTCGGCCATCACCATCGGCTTTGGTGGTTCTGTGGGTGCCGAGGCACCTATCGTGCTGACGGGTTCGGCCATTGGTTCGAATCTTGGCAAACTCTTCCGGCTCGACAACAAGACGTTGATGACACTCGTGGGGTGTGGTGCTGCTGGTGCTATTGCCGGCATCTTCAAGGCACCGATTGCAGGACTGGTGTTTACCCTCGAAGTGCTGATGATTGACCTGACGATGGCTTCGCTGTTGCCGATTCTGGTCAGTTGTGTGACAGCGACGTGCTTCACCTATATCTTTAGTGGCAACGCCGTGATGTTTTCGTTCCATCTTGATTCTGACTGGACGATACAACGTGCGCCCGCTTGTATGTTGCTAGGCATCATGTGCGGATTGGTCTCGCTGTACTTCATCCGCATGATGACTGTCTGCGAGGATCTGTTTGCCCGTTTCAAGGACAAACCTTATGTCAAACTGCTCATTGGCGGCGCCATCTTGAGTTCACTGATCTTCTTCTTTCCGGCGCTTTATGGTGAGGGCTACCACAGTATCAATCTCCTGCTGAACGGTAAGACGGTGGCTGACTGGGACCAAATTCTCGAGGGTTCGATGTTCTATGGCCACTCGGAATACCTTATTATATATGTAGGTATTGTGCTAATGACGAAAGTCTTCGCCACCAGTGCAACGAACGGTGGTGGTGGTTGTGGTGGTACGTTCGCACCCTCGCTGTTTATCGGCTGCTTCACAGGCTTCCTTTTTTCACGTTTGTGGAATATGCACCAGATTGGTGTCTATGTGCCTGAGAAGAACTTCTCCTTATTGGGTATGGCGGGCGTTATGTCGGGTGTGATGCATGCCCCGTTGACGGGCATCTTCCTCATTGCCGAGATTACCAGCGGCTATGATATGTTTATGCCACTGATGATCGTCTCGGTAGCTAGTTATCTGACCATAAACATCTTCGAGCCTCATGGCATCTATAGCCTCCGACTGGCTAAGCAGGGCAAGCTGTTGACTCACCACACCGACCACGCCGTACTGACCCTGATGAGTCTCGACTCAGTCATCGACCGCGATTTCCAGACAGTAGACCCTGATATGGAGTTAGGGAAGATGGTACACTACATTTCGCGTTCGCGTCACCGTGTGCTGCCCGTTACCGATGCCGCTGGTGTATTGCTGGGCGAAATCAATATCGTTAAGATTCGTCATGTGGTATTCCGCACCGAACTCTATCACCATTTCCGCGCCTCGCAGCTTATGTCAAAGCCCGACGCCACACTTAGTGACTCGACGCCCATGACCGAGGTGATGCGTGCCTTCGAACGCACTCAAGCCGACTGGTTCCCTGTGGTCGACGACAACAACCATCTGAAGGGCTATATTTCCCGAAAGCGCATGTACGGTATGTACCGCAAGATGGTACACGACCTCAGTCAGGATTAAAGAAAATCGGACTCACATTTGGCCAGTCCGATTTTTCTTTGTACCTTTGCACCCGATTTTCAATCAGGGGTACTTGCGAAAGCCAAGCGATGGCCGGACCCCCTTTAACAAAACAAGAATTATGGAACAAGAACGCAGTAAAGTCAGCGTGCTGTTTATGCTTTTTGGCACTCTGTTTTGCGTTTGCCTCATCACGGCAAACGTATTGGAAACAAAGCAACTCTCATTCGGACCCGTGAATCTGACGGCAGGTATCATTGTATTCCCTGTGTCGTACATCATTAATGACGTGGTGTGCGAGGTGTGGGGCTATCAGCGCACTAGAATGCTTATCTGGATGGGCTTTGCTATGAACTTCTTTTTCGTTATTATGGGAGCCATTGCCGACTGGATTCCCGGTGCGCCATATTGGCATGGCGACGAGGGCTTCCATGTTATCTTCGGACTGGCACCGCGTATTGCCTTAGCGTCATTCATCGCGTTCATCGCAGGTTCATTCATCAACGCTTACGTCATGTCGCGCATGAAGCTGAAGTCTGGCGGCTCTAATTTCTCCGCTCGTGCCATATTGAGTACCGTGTTCGGTGAGGCGACCGATTCCGTCATTTTCTTCCCATTGGCTTTGGGTGGCGTGATACCCTGGGAGGAAATGCCCTCGCTCATGATTTCACAGGTCACGCTGAAGACGCTTTACGAAATCGTCGTACTGCCCGTAACCATCCGTGTCGTTGAGTTCACTAAGAAGCATGACAATGAGGACGTGTTCGACAACGACATCAACTATAACATCTTTAATATTCTGAAAATATGAATAGAGAAAATGAAGGCCTGCAACAGTTGGGCCGCAAGACGGAATACCGACAGGACTATGCGCCGGAAGTATTGGAGACTTTCGAGAACAAACATCCCGGCAACGACTATTGGGTGCAGTTCAACTGTCCTGAGTTTACGTCGCTCTGTCCCATTACCGGGCAGCCCGACTTCGCAGAAATCAAGATCGCTTATATCCCTGCTGAGCGTATGGTCGAGTCGAAGAGTCTCAAGCTTTACCTCTTCTCCTTCCGCAATCATGGTGACTTCCATGAGGACTGCGTCAACATCATCATGAAGGACCTTGTGGCCTTGATGCAGCCCAAGTACATCGAGGTTGTAGGTCTCTTCACTCCGCGTGGCGGCATCAGCATCTATCCCTATGCCAATTATGGCCAGCCCGGCACGAAGTACGAGCAGATGGCCCAGCGCCGTCTGGAGGAACGTCAGATGATATAATGACCTACAACACCTACATCTTCGACCTCGACGGTACGCTGCTTGACACCTTGCAAGATTTGGCGACCAGTGTTAACTATGCCCTGCGCCGTCACCACATGCCTGAGCATTCAATAGACGACGTCCGCCGATTCGTGGGCAATGGTGTCCGACTGCTTATGGAACGAGCCGTGCCTGGCGGAGCTGGTAATCCCCAGTTCGATGCCACTTTCGACACTTTCCGCCAGTACTATATGCAGCATTCGCTCGACACTACACGGCCCTATGACGGTATTCCCGAATTGATCAATGAGCTGCATATCCGAGGTTGCCGGATGGCTGTTGTCAGCAATAAGATGATGGCTGCAACCCAGGACCTCGTGCGGCATTTCTTTCCGGAAATCCCTGTCGCCATTGGTGAGCACGAGGCCGAGGGCATCCGTAAGAAACCTGCTCCCGACACAGTCTTTGCCGCTCTCCGCGAGTTGAACACCATCTGTCAACCGTCGTCCGACGTCAGTCAATTGTCGCCTGTATATGTGGGCGACAGCGACGTTGACCTCGCCACAGCCCACAATGCTGGTCTGCCATGTATCAGCGTTCTATGGGGATTCCGCGACCGCGATTTCCTGCTGGCTCATGGTGCTACCACCTTCGTGGAGCATCCTCTCGACATATTAGAATTATAAAAATAGCAAATTCTTGCTCAAATATTTGGAGCGAATCGCTTTTTTCGCTATCTTTGCGGTGAGATATTTTAACTAACACTTTTATCAATATGACTAGACTATGGATAACGCTGCTGCTGATGCTGGCAACCCTCGCCATACAGGCGCAACAGGTGGTCAGCGGAGTAGTAAAAGACCGCCAGACAGGCAAGGCGCTCAGCCATGTAAGTATTTCGGCTGAGGGCTCTGACGTTCATACTGTCACGAACGATGACGGATACTTTACGCTGAAGGTAGCCCAGCGTCCGCGCTACATCCAACTCAGCCATATTGGCTATAAGACGCGACAAATGCAGCTTGGCTCTGGTCCCACCGACAATCTTACCATTCTCATGCTCGGTACCACCATTCAGCTCAGCGAAGTTTTTGTTTCTGCTGAAGACCCGCAGACTATTGTCAAGGCTGCCATCAACCGTATCGAGTCCAACTACGCCAGCGAACCGGAACTCATGCGCTGCTTCTACCGCGAGACAGCCCGTCGCGGGTCACGGTTCATCAGCATTGCAGAAGCCGTTACCGACATGTATAAGTCGAGCTATTCCCGCGGTCCGGAATTCGATGCTGTGGCCATTCAGAAGGGTCGCCGTCTGATGAGCATGAAAGCCAGCGACACGCTTGGTGTCAAGGTTCAAGGTGGTCCCGTGATGCCCTTGATGGTCGATGTAGCCAAGAATTCGGAGTATATCCTTAATCCTGAGATGCTTCCCTATTATACGTATCGGATGGAGGTTCCTTCGATGATTGACGACAGCCCGCACTATGTCATCAGCATGACTCCCCGAGTTCTCACCCCATTCCCTTTGATGGGCGGGCTGCTCTATATCAATCGCGAGACGCTGGCCATCACGCGTGCAGAATTGCAACTTGACGTTAGCGACTGGCGCAGGGCTTCTGAATATATGCTCATTCATAAACCCATAGGACTGCGTTTCCGTCCCCGCGAGCTCAGTGTTACAGTGGTCTATGAAACGGACTTGAAAGGCGTCACCCGCATGAGCTATGTGCGCAACGAGATGCGCTTTAATTGCGATTGGCACCGTAAACTCTTTGCGTCGCCCTATACCACGGTGTGCGAAATGGTTGTCACTGATCGTCTGGCCTTGGGGCGTCAGGCCAAGCGCCCTCATGGAAGGTCGTCCTTTGGTCGCAACGAGCGTTTCTACGACAAAGTGGAGTATTTCGACGATCCCGACTTCTGGGCCGACTACAACATCATTGAACCTACCGAAAGCCTCGAGCACGCTATTGACAAACTAAAAAAGAGAGTTCGCAATTAATACTCTCTCCGATGAATATAATCTCTAATTGAATGATGTTTCGTTTTGCATTTTTATTTCTGTTCTCAGTTCTCGGTTTTCAGTTCTCAGTTGGACACGCCCAGCCTGCCGGTGTCCGTCTGGACACGCTCCGCGTGCAGCATGTCGACTTTGAAGGACGCACGCAGCAGGGCATCATCATCTGTAATCACACGATAGCCAACGACCTGCGCGACATCTTTGCTGAACTCTATCGCCAGCGTTACCCCATAGAGAGTATCCGTCCCATTTCTGAATATGGCGACGATGACGAACGCTCTATGCAGGCCAACAACACATCGTGCTACTGCTATCGTCCCATTGCCGGCACAACACGCCTGTCGAAGCACTCACAGGGCCTTGCCATTGACGTGAATCCTCTCTATAATCCCTGCGTGCGGCATCAGAAGGACGGCACACTACTTATCCAGCCGTCGACGGGAAAACCCTATGTCGACCGCCGTAAAGCATTTAGATATAAGATTACACGACAGGATCTTTGTTATCAGCTCTTCATCCAGCACGGCTTCCGATGGGGTGGGGCATGGCGCTCAGTCAAAGACTACCAGCACTTTGAAAGGTAGTTACTTCCTCTTCTTCTTGCGATTGAAGATGTAACCGTATGTTTTCATGAGTTTGCGTACCAGCAGAAAACCGTCAATGGCAGTAATGCTGTTGGCTAAAAGGTTGGCCACCAGTTCTCCCTTGCTACTGGCTTTCTGGGGTGAATACAAGGTGTGCCAGAGCATGCCGATCTGGTCACTCTCCTGCTGAATGTCAGACTGCAGCTTTTCTTTGCGAATCTGAATCTCTTCAAGGGTACGATAGGTGGGTTTGGACATAAGGCGACTAAGTTAACAGAATTTCGGCAAGAAAGCGGACCAGTGGACGCTCAATCCATGACTTCCGGTTGATATACACGATAATGAGCAGGAACAGGAATAACAGCGCCATGACGAAAAATGCCAATGCTAAACCAGTCAGTGGCTCCATCGCGTAGATGAGTGCAAACGACAGGTAGAAGAGTATGGCTACTCCCAAAATGATAAACACGATGGTCAGCGTCAGGGCTGTCGTCAGACGCACCACCTTTTCAACTGCGTTGAACTTCAGGTACTCACCCTGAAGTCCAACGTAATTCTTGACTGATTCCACCAGTTGGGCGATGGATTCTACGTTTTTGTCGCTTGACAGCATCTTACTTCTGCTTTTTACGTCTTACTTTCGACATCATCAACCCTCTACTTCCGGTGCAGCTTCGGCAATGTCGTCGACGAGGTCGCTAACGTCTTTGCGACTCAGTTTGATGTTGTGTTTCTTCATGAAGTCGTCCACAGCATCAGTAATCTTAACACGGGTGTCCTCGCCCTTTTCAGGAGCTAACAGAAGACCAATAACTGCTCCGGCAATTGCTCCGCCGAAGAATGCGCCTAAATAACCTAAACTTTTCATAGTTGTAATATTTTTATAGTGTAAAACGTCTGTTTCGAGGGCAAATATACGGAAAGTTTTCGAAATTAACAAACTTTACGCAGTATTTTTCGTGAATATTGCCCAATATTTTGTAATTTTGCGGCAATAATACGAATAATTAAGTTTAATTTCAATAGAATAAGAGTAAATTATGAAGAAGTACATCGTACTCTGCGCAGGTCTTTGCGCAGCAATGGCTTTTACAAGTTGTAAGTCAAGTGAGAGTGCCTACAAGCAGGCTTATCTGAAGGCAAAGGCTCAGGAAGAGGTTCAGACTCCTGCCCAGCAGCAGGAGCCCGTTGAGCAGAATGTTGTTGCCCCGTTGCAGGAGCGTACTGCCACCAACACCCCAGTGCTAGACAATGCCGACAACATTTCGGTTCGTCAGGAGAGTGTTACCGTGGTCAACGGTGCTGGTCTGAAGAACTTCAGCGTCGTCGTAGGTTCGTTCTCGCTGCGTGCCAATGCCGAGGGTCTGCAGCAGACGCTGCGTTCTGTAGGCTACGATGCTCAGGTGGTGCTTAATTCTGCCGTACAGCCTGCCATGTATCGTGTGGTTGCTGCCACTTTCGATACCAAGGCTGAGGCCGCTGCAAGCCGTAACGACCTGCAGGCAAAGTATCCTGGTGCATGGCTGCTCTATGCTAAGTAAGCCGTGGCGAGGATATTGTCAATAGATTACGGAAAGAAACGAACGGGACTGGCAGTCACCGATCCGCTGCAGATTATCGCTGGCGGATTGGCGACTGTCTCCACTTCTGAGTTATTCGATTACTTGCAGCAGTATGTGGCCCGTGAGACGGTGGAACGTATCGTTATCGGCGAGCCCCGTCAGCCTAATGGCCAGCCTAGCGAAAACCTGACGCGTGTGCAGCAGTTTGTTAGCCGCTGGCGCAAGCAGCGTCCCGACATTCCCATTGAGTATTACGACGAGCGCTTCACGTCGGTACTGGCTCATCAGGCCATGCTTGATGCAGGGCTGAAGAAGAAAACCCGTCAGGACAAGGCGCTGGTCGACGAAATCTCCGCCACAATTATTTTGGAGGACTACCTCCGCAGTCGCGACAAAAGTCAACAAAGTTAAAGTTCAAATTTCAAAGTTCAAAATGGTTTTACCTATTTATATTTATGGCCAGCCGGTATTGCGAAAGGTGGCTGAAGACATTACCCCCGACTATCCTGAACTGACAAAGCTGATAGCCGACATGTGGGAAACGCTGGCCGAGAGCGAGGGCATCGGACTGGCTGCACCCCAGATTGGACGTGCCATCCGCCTGTCGGTGATCGACCTCGACGTCATCAGCGAGGATCTTCCTGAATACAAGGGGTTCCGTCAGGTCTATATCAACCCGCACATCATCGAGGCTGACGATTCGAAGACTGAAACCAGCGAGGAGGGCTGCCTGTCGTTGCCCGCCATCCACGAGAAGGTGGTCCGCCCCACGCGCATCCATGTCGAGTGGGACGACGAGCAGTTCCAGCACCACGACGAGTGGATTGAGGGCTATCTGGCCCGTGTCATGCAGCATGAGTTCGACCATTTGGACGGTAAGATGTTTGTCGACCATATCTCCCCGCTCCGCAAACAACTCATCAAAAGCAAGCTCAAGGCACTGACCATGGGCCGCTACCGTTGCGGTTACAAGACAAAACCTGTGAGACATTGATGTTTGAACTTTGAACATTGAACTTTATGATATGAAGAAGTTTTTTAGGAAACGCTGGATGCTTCTATTGCTGGCATTGCAATGTTCAATGTTCAATGTTCAATGTTCA
>Ga0310696_10003425_pt1 | contig 19840 bp, 12 predicted proteins | sample AusTroGonzalo_MG_4_FD_203885 | JGI IMG/M metagenome (GOLD analysis project Ga0310696, IMG submission 203885) | Bovine rumen microbial communities from tropical cattle in Woodstock, Queensland, Australia - Gonzalo_02 (v2) (version 2) | ecosystem: Host-associated > Mammals > Digestive system >... | reverse complement strand
TCGCCTCCGGCGGCCTCTGAAGCAACCTGCATGCCGTCATCCATGAACACGGAATCGGCTACGGCTCTTGCCTCACGCACGTAATCCATCTCGGAGAACTGCTCCTGTGTCTTGACGTTGACAACCCAGTCACAGAGCCTGTTCACCAGCCTGACGTTCAGGCCCTGCTTTCCGATTGCAAGTGAAAGCTGGCTCTCGTCGACGATTGCAACGGCCTCTTTCTTGACCTGGTCGATCACGTAGACCTTGAGGACCTTGGCGGGAGAAAGAGCATTTGCAATGTACTCAAGCGGATTCGGATCCCACTTGATGACATCGATGCGCTCGTCGTCCAGTTCCTTCATGATGGCCTGGATCCTGTTGCCCTTGAGACCTACACAGGTACCTACGGCATCGGCATCGACCTTTCTGGGAGCAACGGAGACCTTGGTCCTGTAACCGGCCTCGCGCACGATCTTCATGATCTCGATGGAAGGATCCTTGGCAACAAGCTCGGGAACATAGATCTCGAAGAGCTTGCGTACGAAGTCCTCATGGACACGGCTCAGGATGACCCTGATGTTCTTGTCCGACCTCTCGTCAGGTCTGACGGACTCCACATAGCAGCGGATCTTGTCGCCCTTTGTGTAGAACTCCTTGGGGCTCTGGTTCTTTCTGGGAAGATAACCGGAAGTCCTTCCGAGATCGATGATCAGATCTCCGTCCTTCTCGCCCTGGACATAACCGTTGATGATTTCTCCGACCTTGCCCTTGAACTCCTGCATCAGCTCGTCCTTCTGGATCTCCCTGATGGCGCTCTGGGCTCTCTGCTTTCCTGTCTGGACGCTTATGCGGTCAAAGCTCTTGGGATCGATGGGAATCAGAAGCTCGTCGCCGATCTCGGCCTCGTCACTGAGTTCCTGCGCCTCGTCAAGGGGAATCTCCCTGACCTCGTCGTAGTAGTTGTCCTCGTCCACGACGGTCTTGCGGGATGCAAGCTCGACTGATGACAGGTCATCAGCAAATGTGACAACGGCGTTGTCGTCCGTTCCGAATTTCCTTCTGTAGGTAGCCAGAAGGGTCTGCCTGATGGTATCAAGCACCAGTTCCTTGGAGATACCCTTCTCCTCGACCATCGCTCTGATTGCGTCACTTAACTCGGACATTCTTCATATCCTCCCATTTATACTCCAGCTTTGCCTTCTGGATGTCTTCATAACCAAGTTCAATGCTCTCACCCTTCTCCTTGGTGTCTTCCACCTCATAGTCGGACAGTGAGAGCCCGTCATCGCCGGCCTCCGTGATGATGCCGTTGACCCAGCAGCTGTACTTCTGGCTGTACACACGGCATCTCTTTCCCCTGAACACGGAAAACTCATATATGTCCCTGAGATTCCTCTGCAGTCCGGGGGTGGAGACCTCAAGATACAGGTCATCGCGGCCGTATTTCATCTCAAGCCTGGGCAGGATGGTGTTGTGCACCAGTGCACATTCATCGATTCCCGTCTCGCCTTCGGGCTTCATGATGTCTACGAACACCTGTACTGTCTTTCCCAGCATGCTTTTACGCACATAGCAGAGGACCATTCCCAGGTTCGCCACGATATCCTTCAGGTCCGTGAAAAGCGGATCCCTCGTGATCTCATTCTTCAGCATAATTCCTCAAAAGCCGATAAAAAAGGGACCGAAAATTTCGATCCCTCAAAAATCTTCATTAAAAATCCTCTTGCAATATATCTTTGCAGGCAATTTGTGTCAATACGAAGAATAAAACAAAATCAGACTATCAGCATGTTGTCTTCCGCACTGCCGTCAAAGTAGCGATGAAGGTCGTACGGGCTGAACATTCCCTTGCAGGTTGCAACACCAGATACCAGATACGGCGGCGTGATATCAAAGGCAGGATAATAGCCCTTGACTCCCGTACCTTCTATGGCCGTGCGCACGCCCATGGCCTCAAGAGTCTCATCAGGGTTCCTCATCTCTATCTTTATGGTATCCCACGTGGGATGTCCCTTGTCCGGAGCACCGGAGATGAACACGGGAATACCGAAATGTTTCGCACATATTGCTATCTGGCTGGTTCCCACCTTGTTGACTATGTAGCCGTCAAGGCAGATCGCATCTGCAGCACAGGTAAAGACATCCACATGCTCGTTCTTCATCACGAACGCAGGCATGTTGTCGGTTATGACGGTTGTCTCGAAACCCATCTGGCTGCTGACTGTTGCCGTAAGGCGTGCACCCTGGAAGAAAGGCCTTGTCTCAGGGCAGAATAGCCTGATGGTCTTGTTGCGCTTCCTGCATTCCTTGAGCATCATTCCCAGAATGGTCTCGGCAAAGCACTGGGTCATGATGGTTCCGTTGTCGGGGAACATGTCCACAAGGTATTCCGCACACTTTCCTATACGGGCATAGCGGGTATTGTTCATCTCGACAATATAGTCTCTTATTGCCAGATCCACCCTCTTGCCTTCCGTGAGTGCTTTCTCGGCGGCCGGAAGAACGGCCTCGGTGACAAGCTTCATGCGCTTTATCGTAGTCGGACGGGCATTGCTGATTGTCCTGGAAGCCTCACGCAGGTATTCCATCTGCTTTCCGGGAGCCATATCCCTGCATTCCCATGCTGCAAGTGCCATTCCCATGGGAGCTGCGGTAAAGGGACCGGCACTCTGGGTCACCATGTCGGTGATGGCCTGAGCCACCTCCTTATGGGTCCTGCAGGTCACGAATTCTGTCCTTGAAGGGTATATCCTCCTGTCTAGAATCCTTACCTCGCCGTCATCGTACCAGGCGATGTTCTCATACTGAAGCATAAATGCCAGACCTGCATCCTGTCTTTCCATGGGAATCCTCCTTGAATCAGCCTGTAAAAGTATAGGACAGCCTTCAGAGCTCCGCAAGCCATGAGGCGCCGCAGATGTCTTTGAAACCATTGTCCCTGAGACACTTCAGGGCAGAATTCATGGTGCTCATTGTGGTGATTATGTCGTCAACGACTATGATCCTGTGCTCCTTGAGACTTTCAATATCCTTCATCTGATCATTGATGCGGTACTTTCCCTCTGCATTTTCCAGTCTGTGTGCCTTGTCCAGGGTCTTCTGCTGGACTCCGGAGGACCTGTTGGCCAGAAGCGGAAGATACGGCCTCTTGAGCGCCTTGCACACCTCGATCATGTGGTCGAATCCGAATTCCTCCAGCCTTGCGCTGCTGCACGGGACAGGTACGATCAGTGCAGTACCTGCAGGGTCAAGGCTATCCAGCGCACGGTTGAGATACAATGCAGCCACCGGAGCAAACTGCTTCAGTCCGTGGAACTTGAGTCCGTCTATTATTGAGTACGAGAGTTTCCCGTCATACCTGGCAACTGGATAGATCCTGAAGGCTTTTCCTTCTTCTCCCCTGCAGATTCCGCAACGGTAGACCGGGGCAACCCGAGGATAGCAGCATACGGGGCAGCGGTCCATGAAGGAATCAAAGCATTCGGAATCAAGCTGTTTGCTGCAGTCACTGCAGACAACCTCAGACTTCAGGATGGGATTCGAGCATATCGGACATCTGGAGACAAGGTTCGGCATGGGACCGTCAGAGGTTCTCGGCCTCTTCCTTGAGCTTGGACAGAAGGATCAGCGCCTGCATGGGCGTGCATTCATCAAGGTTCAGGTCCCTGAGTTTCCTGACCAGTTCCGAATCCACGGCATTGGTTTCATCATCGCATACGACGGGAGCATCGGACGTAAACAGGCTTCCCTGGCTCATGGTGTAATCCGCAAAGTGTCTGTTCTGGAACGCACGTGCATCACGTACCACTGAGGCAGGAACTCCCGCCATCTTTGCCACATGGATGCCGTAGCTTGAGTTGGCAACACCGTCCTTGACCTTGCGCAGGAACGTGACGCTTCCCTTGTCCTCACGCACATCCAGAGTAAGCAGGCGTATTCCGGAAGTGTCCAGCATGGTCAGCTCGTGATAGTGGGTGGCAAACAGAGTCTTGGCTCCCTTCTCTATCAGGCTTCTCATTATGGCATAAGCAATTGACATACCGTCCTGAGTGCTTGTTCCACGTCCGATTTCATCAACTATGACAAACGATCTTGACGTGCAGCTGCGCAGGATGAATGCCGCCTCCTGCATCTCCACAAGGAATGTCGACTCACCTCTGGCAAGGTTGTCCGTGGCACCCACGCGGCAGAATATCTTGTCAACCAGGCCGATCCTTGCATATGAGGCAGGAACAAAGCTTCCGGTATGTGCAAGCAGGATCATCAGGGCGTTCTGACGCAGGTATGTGGATTTTCCGGCCATATTGGGGCCTGTTATCAGGCAGAATCTCGTACTCATGTCCAGTCCGTTTGCAACGAACTTGCCCGGACCCATCTGACGCTCCACAACTGGATGCCTTCCGTCCCTGATTTCAAGGACATCGTCATCCGTTATTTCAGGACATACATAATTCGAATCTACTGCAAGAGTTGCAAGTCCCTGATAGACATCCGTACAGTTCAGGAAATGACCTATGGAATTGAGGTAGGCATCCAGTTCAAGCACGTTGGAGAGAATCTCGTCATAGAGCCTGTGCTCACGTTCCTCCGCAAGCGCGTTGGCCTGCATGATTTCCTTCTCGTACTGCATCAGGGCATCTGTGGTGAAACGCTCGCCGTTCACCAGGGTCTGCTTGCGGTAGAAATAGTCGGGAACCTTTGCAACCTGTCCCTTGGGAACCTCCAGATAGTAGCCGAAAATCCTGTTGTAGCCAAGCTTGAGTATGGTCAGCCCGCTGTCGGCCTTGGCCTTTTCCAGATAGTCCTTCAGGATGACATCGCTGTGGTCACGGAGCTGACGCTTCTGGTCCAGGTCCTCATCATAGCCGGGAAGGATCACCTGTCCTTCCTGGAACTGCCCGAGACACTGATCGTTGACGGCGCGGTCTATGCGCTGCATGAGGGCTGCGCAGGCGCTGAGGGCATCCTGGTCCATCGAAGTCTCGAGAAGGGACATATAGTGTTCGGTATTCGCCGAAATCAGGCTGAAGAAGCTTCCTATGGTCTGCTTTATGCCTACAAGGTCATGGGGAACGCAGCGCTTGAGCATGACCCTTGTCACCAGACGGTTCAGGTCCATGGCACCGCCCAGAGCATCGCGCACACGTGCAAGCTCGACGGAATCCGTAGCCAGGAACCTTATCCAGTCCTGCCTGAACTTTATCTGGTCGATGTCATGCAGCGGGAACGCAATCCAGTTCTTGAGCAGTCTGCTTCCGCCGCTGGTCAGCGTACGGTTTACGGCCTCGAACAGCGAATAGCGCACTGAACCGTCATAAAGGTTGTTGAACAGCTCAAGGTTCCTGCGTGTGCTCTCGTCCATGCTCACGAAGGCTTCCTCGTGATCCACCCTGTAATCCGTAAGATGACTGACCGATGTCTTTGAAGTCTCGGTAATATAACGGATCAATGCTCCTGCCGGACATACCAGCCTGTCATTGTCCCTGAGCCCGTATGCTGCAAGGGACTTGACCTTGGCCTGATCACACAGCAGCTTCCAGCATGCCTTCTGTGTGAAATACCACGGAGCAAGCTTGGTAACCATGGCAGGATACTGGTCTATGACGCTCTTGAAGTCGTAGTCCAGGAAGTATTCGTCCTCACAGACAAGAATCTCACGCGGAGAAAGCTGCTCAAGCGCCGTGCGCACGGCCTGCACTCGGTTCCTTGAATCCAGAGCGCGGATATGGAAGTCACCGGTGGATACGTCGCAGAAGGCCATGGACTGCTGGAAGAAGCAGATTATGTAGTTGAAGCTCCTGTCATCCAGATAGTCCTCGTCCACGACTGTGGCCGGAGTGACTATCCTGACCACTTCCCTGCGTGCAAGTGACTTGGAATTCTCGGAAAGCTCCATCTGCTCGCATATTGCTATCTTCTTTCCTGCATCCAGCAGACGCTTGATGTAGTTGCGGGCCGCATGGTACGGGATCCCGCACATCGGGTCGTCTCCCTTGTGTGTCAGGGTAAGATTCAGAAGGGCCGAAACCTCACGGGCATCGTCGTCGAACATCTCGTAGAAGTCGCCGACACGGAAAAAGAGCACCATGTCAGAGTGCTCTTTTTTCATTTCCCGATATTGTTTCATCAGAGGAGTTTCAGCCACTGGAAAACTCCCTGATTAAATCAAGCTGGTGGAGATTGCAAGAACCAGGCTCATTCCGCTTGTCTCGCTGGATCCGTGGAAGTAGTTTCCGCCCACCCAGCTGAATGTCCTCTCGCCCTCCACGCTTGTCACGCTGGGGAACTTGTAGGTCGCGTTCTTGACCAGGTACAGTCCGAGCGGGAATCCGGAGATCTTGAGCTTGAGTCCGCCGCCGGCAGCAAAGTACCAGTTGATGCCGCTCTTGATCTGCGACAGCTCCGAGTTCACGCCTGTGGCGCTGACGAACAGCTCCGCCTGAAGGATATTGTCGACAAGCACATAGCTTAGCTCCAGCATGTTGTCCCACAGGAATGCCTGGTCTATGACGGTTCCGAAACCTCTTCCGATTGTCATACCGTCGATGTAAAGCATCTCGTATTTCGTGGCACCGAGCTTGGGATCCCAGAACTTCAGGCCCTGCTTGTCGTAGTTGTAGAACTGCGGAAGCATGAAGTTTGCAGATGTGGATGCACAAAGCATGATGTTCTTGACCGTATCCTCGTTGATGTTGAACGAGAACAGCTTCAGATAGCCTGCGGCATTGGTCGAAAGCTTGATGTAGTTGGAAAGACCGCCCAGGAAACCTCCGGCATATGTTACCGATGTGCTCAGGACATAACCCTTGGTGGTGTTGGTTACGTAGTCTCTTCCGTCCCACTGTACGCCGAACGAGATCTTGTTGGAGAACTGCCACTTAAGTCCGTACTGGTAGATCAGCTTCTCATACGGCATGTACTTGGAATCGTAGAATGCCTTGTTCAGGCTGACCGATGCGCCTGCATACAGCGACAGACGTCCGGGAGTGAAGATGAACGTGTAGCCGGTATTGTATCCCAGTGAGAACGTCAGCAGATCGTAGCTCATCAGGTCTCTTGTGGAAGGATACTCGTTTCCGGAAAGGCTCCACTGCTCCGCGCTGGTATAGCCGAGCGGCCATGTCTCGCTGCTGTTCCTGCCGTTGTAGTATGTCGGTGCACCGACACCCAGCTGCAGTTCATCGGTGTATTTGGAGTGCGAGAATCCGAAGCTGAAGCTGTTGGACCATCTCCAGTTGCCGAACCAGTTGTCTCCGAAGCTCAGGTTGATTGACTGTGTGTCGGGAGAGAGCGTGGTGTTGATGCCGAGCTCCTGCCCTCTTCCTCCCAGGTTGTGGTCCGTCCATGTGATGAATCCGGACACAGGGAACTGGTTGAGGGTTCCGCCGAATGTAGCACCGAACTGGATGTCCTTTGTCCTTCCTTCCTCAAGCTTGAAGTCGAGGATGACGCCGTTTTCCGTCTGACCGTACATCAGGTCATAGTCCAGGTTGGACAGAAGCCCCGTGTTGTAGAGGTTCTGTGCGCTGAGTATCAGCTTTTCCTTGGAGAACACGTCACCGGGCTTGATCTCGAGCTCACGACGCATGACGTAGTCCTTTGTCTTGTCGAGTCCGGAGATGATGATCTGCTCCACGGTAGCCTGCGGGCCTTCGGTGATGTTCAGATAGAACTTTACGGTCATGTCCGTATCGTCCCTGACATTGTTCACGTCCATTCCGTTGTAGATGTAGCCCTGGTTGTAGTACAGGTCGGCCACTGAACTGTATTCGTTCTGTACTGTCTCGAGGTTCAGGACCGAACCGACCTTCATCTTCTGGACGCTCTTGATCTCTTCATCCGAGAAGATCGTGTTTCCGGTGACTTCCATACCGCCGTAGAACCACTGCTGGCCTTCAACGATGTTGAAGGTGACCACTGCTTCCCTGTATTTCTCGTTCGAGGGCTCCAGGTAATCGATCTGGGGATCGGAGACGATTACGTCAATGTAACCGTTTGTCTGGTAATAAGCTATGAGGTTGGACACATCGGTGCGGAGCTTGGACATGTCCAGATATCCGTTGTTGAACAGTGACTTGGCCTTTGACTTGACCTGCTTCTTGAGCGTGGAATAGTCAAAGTGGTCGTTCCCGGTGAAGACGAACTTCACTATTCTGGTCTGGACACCCTCGGTGATGGAGAAGTTGACCGAGAACGTATTGTCTTCGTCATTCTCGGTGACTTCATATGTCACGGGAACATCAAGGAATCCCTTGGACACATAGAGGGCTTCGATCTCGGTCTTTGCAGTCTCGAAGAGAGCACGCTTGCCCGGGTCGATGAACGAACCTGCGGATACTGCCTTGACGGCTTCCCTGAGTTCCCTGGCCTTTATGGCGCTGTTTCCTTCGAATGTGATCTTCGACAGCATGGGAATCTCATAGAACTCGAATACTATGACAAGTTCCCCTGCATCATTCTTCTCCGCGTCAGCGGTGAAGAAGTCGATTCCGTCGACATCATATAGCGCCGCCTGGATCTCTGCGAACAGTTCGTCGGTGAAAGGCTTGTGCCTGTATGAGTAAAGGGCGTTGTTGATTGCTGACTCTGCGACGTTCTTCAGACCCTGTAGTCTGAACTCGGAAATATCCATGTTGTAGTACCAGTCGTCTGCCGCGGCTGCGAACAGCACGACAAGTGCCAGAATCAGGATCAATGCCAGTTTCTTCTTCATATGCGTAGTCCTTGAAAATAAAATCATCTATATAATCAAAACTGAATCTGTTTGGTTACACTGAATCCAATAGTATCCAAAATATCGAAAACAGACAACTCACGCGGATTCGTGAATACGCTCCACGTACCCAGCGCGGTATCCCAGTCAAGGCTTATCTCGGTATCGAGAATCAGGTCCTTGGACAGGAAGTTGCCCACATTGCTGCGGAACTTGACCCGGTTGTCCGCCTTCAGCATCAGGCGGATCTTTATGAACCAGTCAAGACCGATGTACTTGCCTGCAAACAGTGATGTTCCGTCAAGATATCTTGCAAGCAGGCTGATATCCCCTCTTCCGGCCAGTTCTCCCGGCAGGGCATCGATGATGATGTTGGACAGGATGTTGGATCTTGCCGAGAATATGTCCAGACCTAGTGCGCTTCTGACCGTTCCGGCAATGGAGTAATTCTTGTTGGATTCAAGCATTCCTACCCTTGTCAGTGTCTCTGTGGCGGTGGCTGCGAACGTAGCCAGAGATGAGAGTGACAGATTCTGGTCCAGTGCACCTGATGCAAGAACGCTCTGTCCCAGCATGGCAAGTATCTCGTTCTCTGATTTCAGCGGAACACTGGTGAAACGAGGGCTCAGGTTGTCCAGAGTGGCATTCTGGAGGATCATGCTGATGACGACCTTGTTTCCGTCCTGGTCGTAGTCGGTGATCTCTGCAGTGAGGCTCAGGGCAATCGGCATGGATGAACCGCTGTCCAGAATCATGTTCTTCTCCGTCAGGTCCAGGCTTCCCTCCTTGATGATGAAGTCGTTGTGGAAGTAATAGACCTGTCCTGTCTTGAGTGATATGCCGCCGTCAGTCCTGACGGATCCGTCCGATGTCACCAGCCTCACCCTCTTGTCCTCGGCAAGAGTGAAGTTGATGAACGAGTTGTCCTTCTCCGGATAATAGAACTCGACGTCCTTTCCGGTGGTCATGGTGACGTCAAGATCGATTCCGTCGCCTTCTTCATAGAACCATGCCGGCATCTCTTCATCAAAGCGGAAGTCTATGAGCATGGAAGAGATACGTATGTCGGTAGTAAGCTTAGACCTGCTTCCGGCAAGGGACAGTACGACGTTTCCTGAGACATCGCCCTTGACCTCGACATCCGTCCCGAAGTACATGGGAAGCCAGAAGTATACCGGAGTGCTGTCGTTTATGTTGATGTCGATGTCGAAGCTTTCCACAGATGTTCCCTGAAGGACCATTTCAACGCCCACATCACCGTAGAAGTATCTTCCGTCCGACTCACTGTAGCCGGAAAGCGGAGTACGGGATACGGTAAGCTCATGGTCATGCAGCGACAGTGCGACGTTCTTGACCGATATGACCTGATCCGGAAGATAGAATAAAGTCATGCCGTAGGACCTGCAGTAAGCCATTCCGTACAGGCTGGGATTGGACAGTGTTCCCCTGACAAGCACATCACCCTCTACCGTTCCGTCGGTAAAGGCAAACGTCGTCGAATTCATCAGCTGGTTCAGGACAGGAAGCGGGAACGTCAGGTCGGAGACAAGGATGTCAAGCTCATCGCCGATGTACCCTCTTGCATTGAATCCGAACAGAAGCTGCCTGTCGAAGCTGACGTCGATATAGCCTGTCTTGAGATCAAAGCTTCCGTTTACCATGTTTCCGCTGAAGAAAAGGCCGCCGTTCTTCAGGACCATGTCCACGGTAAGGTCCTGCAGTTCATATCCGTCTTCAAGTCCGACATCCGAAAGGCTCACCGTGAAATCAAAGCTGTAGTCCCGTCCGGCGAACACCTGCATCAGGTTGTCGGGTATGGAATCTCCCTTTGCGGATGCAGTCAGAAGTGCCTTCTGGACGCTGTATCCTCCGGCCCGCTTGGGAATCCTGTTGACCAGCCGGACAGCTCCGTCAACCGTCATGGTCTGCAGGTCGACGTCCAGCTTTATGTCCTCAAGATTCAGGCTGCCAAGATTTCCGTATGAGTCGTATACCGAAACGGTCAGATCATTGTACATGGCGTTCAGGATGACGTTGTTCACGCCGTCAGCACCCCAGCTGAGGCTGGACATCACATGAATCGGGTTCTGCCTCTGTCCGAGTGCAGAAACCGAGGCCTTCAGTCCGTCTGCCGTCCTGCTTGCATAATCCATGTCAAGATAGAACTGATTCCCGGTGGCGGCCGCCTTTACGGTTATGTCTCCGTCGGACGATGCAAGATCCACAGTTCCCTCAAGTCCGTCGGTCTCGAGTTTCAGCAGACTGTCTATCCCACGGAAAGTGAAGTCGATCTTGCCGGTGAACTGTTCCTTTCTTCTGCCGATTTCGAATCCGATGTTCCGGATGAGTATGCTGCGGTCAGTCAAATCGATATCAAGGGTTGCTGATAACAGATCCGGAACCTTGACCGCAAGATTCTGCAGGGAAACCCCGAAACCGTTGTCTTCCAGCCCGTACCACGCGTTCAGAAGCGTATTCACGGTTACCTTGACCGAATCCGAGACATTTACGGAAAGATCCTTGATCTCACCGTCTGCAGAAAGCATTCCGTCAGCCATCAGAAGATCAAGATCAAGCATATTGCCGCGCAGGGAAAGGTCCAGAGGGTCGAAACGCAACGTGGCGTTCAGAGTCAGATCTCCTTCAAGATAAGGAGTCTCAAGTACGGCATCGGATGAGATTGCGGAAGAATCGGCCCAGTTGACCGTACCGTAGAACCTCGTACCCTCCAGAAGCGGAGACGACAGATGGTAGTCATATGTCTTGGAGCCCTTTTCGTGGTCGAATACCAGCAGAAGGAGCTCGCTTCCGTCTCCGGCATCCTGCAGCTGAAGCCGACCGAACGGAATCATGTCCGCGAAATCGATGTTTCCTACGTATGACAGTCTGAGTCCCTCGGCTGTAACCGCCAGAGTGTCGATATCAACGACAGTACTGCCGGAGGATGCTTCAAGAGTGAGGGCTCCGTTCATGGACCTGCCGCCTATCAGGACATTTCTGGCCGCGGTGTTGAGTGAAATCCTGCTGCCGGCAAAAACATCGGACAATGAAGATACAGCCGGAGCAGAACCGTACTTTCCTTCAAGGACATCTCCCATCCAGGATGAGACTGTTTCCGGGAAATCTACGGAGAGAACCATGTTTCCGCTGATTGAAGTGGTATCACCCACTACTCCGAGATTCCTGATGAATTCGTCGTAAAGGACGTGATAACCTGAAGGCACAAGCTGAGTCAGGAACAGGTTGCTGTCCAGATGTCCGTCCCTGTATGAGAAAGATCCGGAGATATCGTCCTTCAGCGTGAATGACGAGAATACCCTTCTGTCATCACTGAGTCTGAGGACCAGATCCGCAGAATACGGTAGAACGGCCAGCTTCACGTTGCTGATCTGCGCAGACGCGTAGTCTATGCGCCGGAAATCACCTGTCTGGAACACCACATCCAGATCCGCGTGGAAATCTCCGGTAAACCTGCTGTCATGATGTCCGTCAAGTGCCGTCCTGACGTTCACGTCGAATCCCGCAGGAGAATACGAGAAGTCGGCAAAGATTTCCGATGCATTCAGTGCAGTGAATCCAGCATCTTCCAGTCCTGAGACGCCGAGAGTCGAGACTTCGGCCTGCCCGAGGGTCCTTGATGAAGAATGATCATGGCTCAGACTTGCAGTAATGTCCGATGTTTTCAGCGAATACATGCCGTACGAGCCGTCAATCGAGCCTACGGCCAATTCTGCCGTCATTTCCCTGACACCGTCGTAGTATCCTCCCGCAAGAAGGCTCTTCACCACAAAAGTGACATCTTCATACCTGCCGCCGATCTCATCAAGATCAGTCGTGACGGTCATGTCTCCCGAACGGAGACCGTATTCCAGCGAGAATGTAGCACCGTTTACGGCAAAATCCGCATCAAGTCCGGCTTCATTCAGGTCCGCAGAGGCCTGGTTTGCATAGACAGCCACATACAGGGAATCATCCGAAAGAACGGATATTGCAGACAGATCCGAAAGCCTTGCAAGCGGATGATAGGATGCTGATGCTATGGAAAGCAGTGTGCTGTAGTCGGAATCAACCGACCCGCGGATATCGTTGACGGTTATGGACGCACCGACGGGAAGATCACCGGAAACCGTTACCCTGGGAAGATTTATATCGGCACCGCTGAATACAAGTCCACTCCCCAGCTCCGCCGTAGCGTTGATTCCGGGAGCCTCAAGGTGAAGACCTCGGTAATCAGCCTTGACGGCAAGGTTCCTCACAGTGGCGGAGATTCCCACATTGTCGAACATGCCTGGACCGGATGTCTCAGCAGTTTCTTCTTGAGGTGAAACCTGCCCTGAAGAACCTGTCAGGTCCATCAGCTTCCCTATCGTACTGTCGTCCAGGTTCATCACCGGATCGTTCACGGTGACGGAGATTCCCGCTGCCTTTTTCCACAAGGCAAGCCTTACGACATCCCAGATCGTCATTGAGACGTCAACGCTCGGTACGCTTATGACCTCCTGCCCGTCTATCCTGACCTTTATTCCGTTGACCGTGATGGACCTCATCAGGGTGCTTTCCATGCCGTCGGCGGAAATCTCGATTCCATTGTTCCCGGACGGAAGGAAAGATCTGACCATCGACCTCACGCGGCTGATGCCGAATGTGGACAGCCTGAAGAAAACCACAGCCAGGAACATTACCAGCACAAGGAACACTGAGGCATATACTGAAGAGGCTGTCCTGCGGAATTTCATCTATACGATTATAACAGCCGGGAGCCGATAAAGTAACCTGCCTTAATTGAAATATCACCCCTTTTCAGTGTATATTTTGTGTAGATTTTCCATGGAGGGTGACCATGCCGGAGATACTGAAGAACTTCTGGGTCCTGGAAGGCCTTGACGGAGCGGGAACCACCACCCAGCTCAAGAATCTTGAGAAGTACATGCAGGACAAGAAGATGGCCGTGTTCAGGACCGCAGAGCCTACGATATACGAGACAGGCAGGTTCATCAGGCGTGTCCTGTCCGGAGAGGTAAAGGTTCCCCAGTCCACCGTAGCCTACCTTTTTGCCGCTGACAGGGACAACCATCTGAACAACCCTGAATACGGGATAAGGACGCACCTCCAGGCCGGAGAAACGGTGATTTCAGACAGATACTTCTTCTCATCGTTCGCCTACCAGAGCATCGGGTTCGACCCTGATGCGGTCATGATGCTGAACAGCCGGTTCCCCTACCCGGAACTGGTACTGTATGTGGATACGCCGGTGGAGGACTGCATAAGCCGGATCGATTCACGCGGCACGGACAAGGAGATCTACGAGAAGTTCGACTACCAGACGGCCGTACACGACAATTACGAGAAACTGTTCGCGTCACTGCCCGAGGGCTGCCGGCTGATCCGTGTGGACGGCAGGCTGTCACGGGAGGAGATATTCGAAATACTGATCAAGGAAACGGGCATCTGATGAGGATGCCCTTTTTGTTGCCGTTTGTTGCAGAAAATGAACATTTTTATTGCGGACCCGTTTTTACGCGTGTTACTATAATGTCATACTCACTGAAACTCCGGCGGCTGCCGGGGAAAGGACAGTAAGGTGAAAGATAACTGTGCAATTGAACTGAAGAACATCAGGAAGACGTTCGGAAACGTGGTTGCCAACGACGAGATCAACCTGAAGATCAACAGAGGAGAGATCCTCTGCCTTCTGGGTGAGAACGGAAGCGGCAAGACGACATTGATGAACATGCTCTCCGGAATCTACCAGCCGGACAGCGGCGAGATCTACAAGGACGGTCAGCAGGTATCCATACGTTCCCCCAGGGATGCATATTCACTCGGAATCGGAATGATCCACCAGCATTACCACCTTGTCGACGTCTTCACGGCCGCCCAGAACATAATCCTGGGTCTTGAAGACGAGAAGATGGATCTCGGTGCAGTAAATGACAAAGTCAAGGAAATCTGCGACAAATACGGTTTCCACGTAAACCCCAAGACGAAGGTCTATGACATGTCCGTTTCACAGAAACAGACCATCGAGATCGTAAAGGTCCTCTACCGCGGAGCAGAGATCCTCATTCTGGACGAGCCTACCGCAGTCCTTACGCCTCAGGAGACAGACAAGCTTTTTGCCGTCCTGAGGAACATGAAGAAGGACAACAAGGCCATAGTCCTGATAACACACAAGCTTGCCGAGGTTCTTGATGTCTCCGACAAGGTTGCCATCCTGAGGAAAGGAAGGTACATCGGTACGGTCAACACAAAGGAAGCCACCGCCCAGTCACTCACAGACATGATGGTTGGACGTGCAGTGACGCTCAACATAGACAGACCCGTATATGACAATCCCAAGGACAGGCTCGTGATCAAAGGCCTTACTGTCGTAGACAATGAGGGAGTCAGCAAGCTCAAGAACGTATCCTTCACTGCAAAGACAGGCGAAATCCTGGGTGTAGCAGGAATTGCAGGCTCCGGACAGAAGGAACTCCTGGAGTCCATCACGGGTCTCTACCCCATCAAGGAAGGATCCATAAAATTCCTCAATGACGACGGCACGGAGAACGAGCTGGTTGGAAAGACTCCCATGCAGATCCGCCAGGCCGGCGTGGGAATGGGCTTTGTCCCTGAGGACAGACTCGGAATGGGACTTGTCGGATCCATGGGAATGACCAGCAACATGATGCTTCGTTCATGGCGCAACGGAAAGAGCATATTCTTCAACAAGAAAGCTCCGCAGTCCCTTGCCGACAAGGTCTGGAAGGATCTTGAGGTCGTAACTCCCTCAACTGAATTCCCCGTACGCAGAATGTCCGGAGGAAACATCCAGAAAGTCCTTGTAGGAAGAGAAATTGCATCAAGCCCACCCGTGCTTCTCACGGCCTATGCCGTCAGAGGACTGGACATCAACACGTCCTATGCCATCTACAACCTTCTGACGGACCAGAAGATGAAGGGATCTGCCGTCATGTACGTCGGAGAGGAACTTGATGTCCTCCTCCAGCTCTGCGACAGGATCGTGGTCCTGTGCGGCGGTGAGGTAAGCGGCATCGTGGACGCAAGGACAGTGACAAAGGAGCAGATAGGTCTCCTCATGACCTCTGTCGGAGGAAAAGCCAAGGAGGCAAAGGATGAGTGAGAAATCAAAGGCACCGCTTTTCAGACTTGTCAAACGCGTAAAGGGAGACATGATGAGCCCCAGGAAAATCTGGGCCATCAGGATCGGATCCATAGTATTCGCATTCATACTCGGCATGATTCCCATCATCATGGCCGGAGAGAACCCGTTTGAAAGCTACGGCATAATCATTTCCGGAGCTCTTTCCAAGGCAGGATACATCAGGCAGACCGTCAAGAGGGCCATTCCCCTCCTCGGCGTTGCTCTTGCCATTGCACCCTGTTTCAAGATGAAGTTCTGGAACATCGGAGCCGAAGGACAGATAACGATGGGAGCCATATTCTCATCGGCAATCGCCATCTGGTTCCAGAATTCGCTTCCGGCATTCCCGCTCATAACGCTGATGATGCTTGCCGGAATCCTCGGAGGTGCAATCTGGGCATTCATTCCCGGATTCTTCAAGGCAAAGTACAACACCAACGAGACACTGTTCACGCTGATGATGAACTACATAGCCATAGGAATAGTCCGATGGCTGCAGGGCGGTCCTTGGGAAGGCAGACCCGGAACACAGATCATCCCGATGTTCAATGACAACGCAAGACTTCCCAACGTGTTCGGAATCTACTGCGGTTGGATCATTGTCCTGATCCTGGTCGTCGTAGTACATATCTATATGAATTACACCAAGCACGGCTATGAGGTCGCAGTCATCGGTGACTCGCTCAATACCGCACGCTATGCCGGAATGAACGTTGGCTGGATCATGATGAGGACCATGCTTCTCTCCGGCGCCATCTGCGGATGCGTCGGATGGATGCTGGTTTCCGGTGCAAACGGCACGCTCAATGCAGATGTCGCAGGTGGTGTCGGATTCACGGCAATCACGGTTGCATGGCTCAGCCAGCTGAACTGCTTTGCAATGATAATCATCGCAGCCATCCTGGCCATCATCGGAAAGGGATCGGCCACGCTGCAGACAAAGCTCGGTGTCCCCGCCTCCGTTGCGGACATCGTATCCGGAATCCTGCTGTTCTGCATGCTGGGATGTGAATTCTTCATCAACTACAAGCTTGTCTTCAGAGGCAAGGCAGAAAAGGAGGTAAAAGCATGAGTTTCTTCAATTCAGTCGTCCTTCTTTTTGCAGCGGCCGGAGCATACGGAACCGCACTGATGTTCGGAACCATCGGAGAGATCCTCACCGAGAAATCCGGAAACCTGAACCTCGGAGTCGAGGGAATCATGTACATGGGCGGAATCTTCGGACTCATAGCCCCCAACGTATATGAGGCAGCCGTAGGAGAAGGAAACGCCAGCCCGTTCTTTGCAATCATACTTGCAATACTGGCTTCCTTTGCCGTCGGCGCAATCGCCGGTGCCCTCTTCTCGTTCATCACGGTCACCCTGCGCGCAAACCAGAACGTCACCGGTCTTGCAATGACCACGTTCGGAACAGGTGTCGCCAAGTTCGCCGGAGAGCTCAGAAGACTCCAGATCGGCGGATACGTCACCCTCTCCAACAGACTCAAGTTCGCATTCGACAAGCATTTCATGCCGGACTTCCTCAAGAACATCCCGGTAATCGGAAAGATTTTCTTCGACCAGAGCGAGTTCTTCTACCTGGCGATAATCACGGCGGTGCTCCTGCATCTGTTCCTGACAAAGACCAAGACCGGTCTTTACCTCAGGGCTGTCGGAGAGTCCCCCGTCACGGCTGACGCCGCAGGAATCAACATCACCAGGTACAAGTATCTTGCAACCATGGTCGGAGGCGGAATCTCAGCAATAGGCGGAATGGTCTATACGATGACCACCGCAGGATGTGTCTGGATCGAGGCATCCCTTGCCGGAACCGGATGGCTTGCAGTCGCACTTGTCATCTTCTGTACTTGGAGACCGTTGAAGTCCACATGGAGTTCGGTCCTGTTCGGAGCCCTGATGATCATGTACCTCAGGATCATCATAAAGGCTTTCCCGATAGAGCTTTACAAGATACTGCCGTATGTTGTCACCATTGTTGTCCTCGTCATTACCAGCATGAGGAACATCAAGGACAAGCAGCCGCCGGCATCACTTGGCGTGAATTACTTCAGGGAAGATCGATAAGAAATTCAATTATCGGTTTTTTTGTGGTAGAATCAAAACGGTTGTATGACCGTATAAAGGGTATTACATGGGCGTCGCCCACAAAGGAGTGTTTATGAAAAAACTAACAGCAGTTCTTTTGGTTGCTCTTCTTCTCGTCGCAGCTGTCTTCGCACAGTCATCCGGTGAGACAACAAGCTCAAAGGCAACCAAGATCGGTTTCGTCGTCATCAACGATGAATCAGACCAGGGATACACCTGGAACTTCACGAACGGCATGAACGAAGCCATCGCCAAACTCAAGGCCGAGGGCTACAATGTCGAGCTGATGACAAAGAAGAACACAACTGAGTCAGCAATCTGCAAGGACAACAACATCGAGCTTGCTGAGGAAGGATGTGAGATCATCTTCAACAACAGCTACGGATTCGAGCCCTACATGCTCGAGGCTGCCAAAGAGTATCCCAAGACAAAATTCGTCGGAATGACAAACTGCGGATCTCAGGTTGATGACAATCCCAACACCTACAATGCTTTCGCAGCCATCTACGAGGCCCGCTATGTCGCAGGTATCGCAGCAGGCATGAAGCTCCAGCAGGAGATCAACGAAGGCAAGATCAAGGCCAACGAGGCAGTCATGGGCTATGTCGGAGCATTCTCATTCGCAGAGGTCATCTCCGGTATGTCAGGCTTCTATCTCGGTGCCAAGAGCGTCTGCCCGAGCGTCACCATGAAGGTCTACTTCGTCGGAACATGGGGCGATGCAACTCTCGAGGAAGCAGCAGCCAACGCACTCATCGATGCAGGATGTAAGCTCATCTCACAGCATTCCGATACAACCTCACCTGCTCTCGCAGCACAGAAGGCCGGAATCTACCATGTCGGTTACAACACAGACATGACAAAGGTTGCTCCCAACGCTTCACTGCTCTCATCCAGAATCGACTGGTCAAGGTACTTCTACACATTCATCAAGAATCACATTGATGGAAAGGAGAACCCGTCAGACTGGACAGGAACATATGCAGAAGGCGACGTCAAGGTTACAGCCCTCAACACATCCATTGCAGCTCCCGGAACACAGGAAGCCATGGACAAGGCCATTGCAGCATTCCATGCCGGCACACTCAAGGTTTTCGATCTCGACACCTTCACGATCGGCGGTGCCAAGGGAACAAACGAGAACATGTACGACAGCTTTGCAGCAGTTCAGGGCAACGCAACATACGGTGGATATTTCCACGAGTCAGAGCTCCAGAGTGCTCCGTATTTCGTCGGAAACATCGATGGTATCGAGTGGCTCAACGCAGCATACTGATCAACATCAGTTCCAACAGAAGAAGGCTCCTTCACGGGAGCCTTCTTTTTTATGTAAGATAAAGAATTGATTAAAGCTGTTTCTTAAGTTCTTCCGTCTTGTCCAGGATCACGGAATACAGACGTGCATAGTCCCCGGGAGTCTTGTGACGCAGCAGTTCCGTCAGCTCCGTCACGGGTTCCAGAACCGGAGAGAGCGACAGGTTTCCCATCACGCCCTTGAGCTTGTGGGCTTCCTCGAATGCCTTGTCGAGATCCCCCGCATCAAGCGCCTGTCCCAGATCGGAAACTGAAGGCTGCTCCAGAGCCATCTTCACAAGCCTGAGGTAAAAAGCCTCGTTGTTCATGCACCTTGCAAGGGCGCTGTCCACATCGGCACCGAATGACCTGAGGTAATCAAGTGTAAGCATGACTCATCTCCCCTCCTTCAGGAAGTTTTCGAATTCATCCGCTGGAAGCGGACGGGAGAAATAATAGCCCTGGATTACATCACATCCCATTTCCTTCAAAGCCAGATACTGGTCTTCCGTCTCGACACCCTCGGCTATGGTAAGCACCTCGAAAGTGCCGGCAAGGCGGATCATGGCCTCCAGCAGCCTTGTATCCTTCTTGCCCTTGAATGCGGAACGCACGAACTGCAT
>Ga0310696_10003424_pt1 | contig 19843 bp, 15 predicted proteins | sample AusTroGonzalo_MG_4_FD_203885 | JGI IMG/M metagenome (GOLD analysis project Ga0310696, IMG submission 203885) | Bovine rumen microbial communities from tropical cattle in Woodstock, Queensland, Australia - Gonzalo_02 (v2) (version 2) | ecosystem: Host-associated > Mammals > Digestive system >... | reverse complement strand
GTCGTTGCGCCAGTCGTGGACGAGGAAGAGGCTCTTGGGGATCTTCTTGCCGAACATGAGTTCCAGTTCGGCGTCGGACATGGGGGCGTGGGTCCCGAGGGCGGGCATGATGTCGATGGTCCAGGAGGAGGAATAATTCTCCCAGACGATCTCGGTGATGCGTCCCGCCATGGAGTTGAGACGGGTGTGGTCGGGGGGCAGGATCAGCATTTTGCCGGACTTCTTGCCGGTTTTTGCGATGGTTTCCCGAACGAGTGCCTGCAGTTCGGAATCGCTGATGGCGATGTCGACGCCGGATCTTTCCGTATAGATGCTCATGTTGGCCTTCGAAAAAAAGCGCGGTGCAGGGAAGATCCCTGCATCGCGCGGTTGATGGTTGGTATCAGGCGGTATAGGTGCCGGAGACGGTCTTGCCGCTGTTCTCGGTCCACTCGGTGTGGAAGATCTCGCCGCGGCTGCGGTCCACGCGCTCGTAGGTGTGGGCGCCGAAGTAGTCCCGCTGGGCCTGCAGCAGATTGGCCGGAACGACGGCGGAACGGTATCCGTCGAAGTAACTCAACGCGCTGGTGAAGGCGGGCACGGGCAGTCCGGCGAGGACGGCCTGGGAGACGACTTCACGCCACGCGCTCTCGCAGGAGGCGATCTCCGAACGGAAGAAGTCGTCCAGCAGCAGGTTGGCCAGATCGGGCTTCTTGTCGAAGGCGGCCTTGATCTTGTCGAGGAACTGGGCGCGGATGATGCATCCGCCGCGCCACAGCAGGGCGATCTCGCCGTAGTTGAGCTGCCAGCCGTACTCCTTGGCCGCCTGCTTCATGAGCTGGAAGCCCTGGGCGTAGGAGCAGATCTTCGAGGCGTAGAGGGCCTTGCGGACCTTTTCGGCGAAGGCTTTGCGGTCGCCGGAGAACTTGGTTTTGATGCCGCCGCCGATGATCTTGGATGCGGCGACGCGCTCCTCCTTGACGGCGGAGAGACAGCGGGCGAAGACGGCTTCGGCCACGGTGGGCGCGGCGACGCCGAGATCCAGCGCGCTCTGGCTGGTCCACTTGCCGGTCCCCTTCTGGCCCGCGGCGTCGAGGATGATGTCCACGACGGGCTTGCCGGTGTCGGGATCGACCTTGGTGAAGATGTTGCTGGTGATCTCGATGAGGTAACTGTTGAGATCGCCCTTGTTCCAGCCGGCGAACTCCTCGTGGAGCTCGGAAGCGGAGAAGCCCAGCAGGTTTTTGAGGATCCAGTAGGCTTCGCAGATCATCTGCATGTCGCCGTACTCGATGCCGTTGTGGACCATCTTGACGTAGTGTCCGGCGCCGTCGCTGCCGACCCATTCGCAGCAGGGACGTCCGCCCGCGACCTTGGCGGCGATGGCCTGGAAGATGGGCTTGACTTCGGGCCAGGCTTCGGGGGCTCCGCCGGGCATGATGGCGGGGCCGAGAAGCGCGCCTTCCTCGCCGCCGGAAACGCCGGTGCCGATGAAGTTGATGCCTTTCTCCTTGAGGTAGTTCGTCCGGCGGATGGTGTCCTGGAAGAAGCTGTTGCCGCCGTCGATGAGGATGTCGCCCTTGTCGAGGTGGGGCAGCAGCTGCTCGATGAGTTCGTCAACGGGTTTGCCGGCCTTGACCATCATCATGATGCGGCGGGGAGCCTTGAGGTTGTCGCAGAGCTCGGCCACGGAGTGACAGCCGATGAATTTCTTGCCCTTGCCCCGGCCCGCGATGAAGCGGTCGACTTTTTCCACGCTGCGGTTGTAGACGGCGGCGCAGAAGCCGTGGCTTTCCATGTTGAGAACGAGGTTCTCGCCCATGACGGCGAGACCGATCAGACCGATATCAGCTTTTGACATGATCGAAAGATCCTTGATTTGCGGTTGTTGTTGCGAAACGGACTAAACTCCGCTGAAAGCGTTGAATCCGCCGTCGATGGGGAGAACGACGCCGTTGATGAAACCGGCGGCTTCGTCATCGAGCAGGAAGAGCAGAGCGCCGGTGAGGTCCTCGGGAACGCCGAATTTGCCCATGGGGGTGTGGCTCAGGATGGTGTTGCCGCGGGCGGTGAGACTGCCGTCGGCGTTGGTGAGCAGCGTGCGGTTCTGGTCGGTGAGGAAGAAACCGGGAGCGATGGCGTTGACGCGGATCCCCACCTTTGAGAAATGGACGGCCAGCCACTGGGTGAAGTTGCTGATGGCGGCTTTGGCGCCGGAGTAGGCCGGGATCTTGGTGAGGGGCGTGAAGGCGTTCATGCTGGAGATGTTGATGATGGCGCCGTGTCCGCGCTGGGCCATGCCCCGGGCGAAGACCTGGGTCGGCAGCAGGGTGCCGAGGAAGTTCAAATTGAAGACGAAACCGATCCCGGCGGGATCCAGATCGAAGAAGGTCGTCACGCCTTCCAGCTTCTGGGCGAGGTCCTCTTTGGTGAGGTACTCTTTGCTGGTGGTCCCTTTGGGGTTGTTGCCGCCGGCGCCGTTGATGAGAATGTCGCAGGAACCGAGTTCGGCCTCGATCGTCTTCTGAGCGGCCTTGAGGCTCTCGAGCTCCAGCACGTTGGCGGCAAGCCCGATGGCTTTTCCGCCCGCGGCATTGATCTTTGCGGCGACTTTCTTCGCGTTCTCCTCGCGCAGATCGAGGATGGCGACTTTGGCTCCGCTTTTGGCGAGGGCTTCGGCCATGACGCTGCAGAGGATTCCGCCGCCGCCGGTGACGACGGCCACTTTTCCGGTAAGATCGACTTTCATGATGACTTTCCTGTGTTGTTTATGAATTTTTACCGCGGACCCCGGATAACTCTTCCGGCGTTCGGCGGAGCATAAGACTGCCGTCAGATAAAATATACCGCGGCGGCCTTATTGTCAAGCAGTTTTTCGTTAAATCTCCCGCTGTTTTTTGCCGCAGAAAAGGAATTGACGCCGATCATGCAAAAGCGGCTTGCAAAAAAGGCGTTGAGGATGTATAGTATACGACAACATTTTGCGCGTACACTCAACACATACAGGAGAAAAAACATGTACAGTGCTTCCGATCTCAAGAAGGGTCTCAAAATCGAAATCGACGGTGCTCCGTGGCAGATCACCGAGTTCGAGTTCTGCAAACCGGGCAAGGGGACCGCGCTCTACCGCTGCCGCATGAAGAACCTCATCACCGGCATCGGCATGGAAAAGACCTACCGGCCCACCGACAAGATCGACGAGCCCAACATCGAAGAACGGGAGATGTATTACTCCTACTTCGACGGGCATCACTACGTCTTCAGCGATCCCAACACCTACGAGGAGATGGCCGTCGACGCCTCCATTCTGGGCGACAAGGCCTATTTCCTCATCGAGAACAGCCTCTGCAACTTCGTCATCTACAACGACGAGCCCATCGAGATCACCCTGCCGACCTTCATCGAGAAGGAGATCGTCGAGACCGAGCCCGGCGTCCGCGGCGACACCGCCACCAACGTCACCAAGCCGGCCAAGATCGACAACGGCTACGAGATCCAGGTCCCGCTTTTCATCAATCAGGGCGACATCGTCAAGATCGACACCCGTACCGGTGCCTACGCCGAGCGCGTCAGCAAGGCGTAATGCAGGACGGGCGTTCAGGCGAAAATGACTGAAACGCTTCTGAAAAATCTCCGCACCCGCTCCGCGCTTCTGCGGACGGTGCGGGATTTTTTTTATGCGGCGGATTTTTTCGAGGTCGAGACCCCGGTCATGATCCCCGCGCCCGCGCCGGAGGAGTACATCGAATCCGTTCCGGCGGGGCAGGGGAAGTTTCTGCGCACCAGTCCCGAACTTGCCATGAAGGAGCTGCTCTCTTTCGGCGCGGGAAGGATCTTCCAGATCGGCAGCGCCTTCCGGGCCGGGGAGTTCGGGCGCAAACACCGCGAGGAGTTCACCATCCTCGAATACTACGCCGCGGGCTGGGACTACAAAAAACTTGCCGCCTTCACGGCGGAGATGATCCTCCGCGCGGCGGAAGCCGTGACGGGAGGAAGCCGGCTTTCCCTCCATGGGAAGACCGTCGATCTCGCAAACGTCGAGTACATCACGGTGGACGAGGCTTTCCGCCGGTATGCGGGCGTCTCGGCCTTCGAGGTATCCGCCGCCGACAAATTCGACGAGCTGATGGTTCTCAAAGTCGAGCCGGAGCTGGGCCGGAACGGGATCACCTTTCTCTGCGATTATCCGGCCGACCGGGCCTCTCTGGCCCGGCTTTCCCCGACGGATCCCCAAGTGGCGGAACGCTGGGAGGTCTACATCGACGGCATGGAGCTGGGCAACGCCTTCGGGGAACTCACCGACGGCTTCGAGCAGAAGAAGCGCTTTGCCGCGGCGCAGGCCTTCCGCCGGGCGCACGGCATGCTGGAATATCCCGAGCCAGAGGCCTTTTACCGGGCACTTGACAGGGGACTGCCTGACGCCAGCGGCTGCGCCGTGGGATTCGACCGGCTGACCATGCTGCTGACGGGTGCCGAGGACATTTCCCAGGTGCGCTTCTGCTGAATGACGCCGAAAAAAAAGGGGCTGCCGGTCAAGGTGACGGCAGCCCCTCTTTTTTTCCGGACGGAGGATCAGTTCATCATGACCTGACCGCCGGTGACCGGGATGGCCTGTCCCGTTTCGTATTTCTGCGTGACGGCATAGACGATGGCCCGGGCGACGTCGGCGGGGAAGCACCCCCGGCCCATGGGGACAAGGCCCTCGTAGTGGGCGCGCACGTCCTCAACGGTCTTGGCTCCCGGGACCTTCCCGGCGTTGAGGTACTGGACGAAGAGGCCCTTCACGGGATCGCTCCACAGCGGACCGTCGAGATAGTTGCCGGGACACACGGCGTTGACTTTGATCTTGTCTTTGGTGAGTTCGAGGGCGAAACTCTGCACGAGGCCGATGGTCCCGAATTTGCTCCCCGCATAGGCTCCGTTGTTTTTTGAACCCACCAGACCGCTCTTGGAGTTGACCTGGACGATGTCGGTCCAGAGCCCCGTGGCGGCGTTCTGACGGGACATGACCCGGGAGAAGTGTTTGGAGCAGAGGAAGAAGCCGTTGTAGTTGATGTCGGTGACGAACTTCCAGTCCTTGAACTCGAAATCCTTGACGGAGCCCGCACGGACGACGCCTGCGTTGGCGACCAGCAGATCCACGCCGCCGTAGGAGGAAACGATCTCTTTGACGAGGGCCTCCACCGTGACCTCGTCCGAGATGTTGACGGCGAAGCCGCTCGCGCCCGGCCCCAGTTCGGCGGCGGCCTTGCGCGCGCCTTCCACGTTCATGTCGGCGATGACCACGTCGGCGCCGAGCTTGTTCAGTTCCTTGGCGATGCCGTAGCCGAAGCCCTGGGCGCCGCCGGTGACGACGGCGACCAGTCCCGTCAGCTGGGCCGCATTGCCCGCGGCGACTTTGGAGCGGTAGGACTCGACTTCCCAGTTCTCGATGAAACTCCTCTGGGCGTCGGTCAGGTAGTGGACGCCGCCGAAGGCGTTCGCCAGCTGTTCGACGAGAGCGCCGTTGCGGGCGAGGGCGAGAACGGTGTCGGCCGCGGCCTTTTTGGCTCCGGCGCAGAACACGGCCTTGCCGGGAATTTCGACCATGCGCGGAAGATAACCGCGGGCGGCCTTGAAGGCGTCGATTTCGGCCTTTTCGGGAGAAGCGGAGACCAGGCCGAAGGCTCTGGCGTAGACCAGGTGATCGGGGGTGAGGGGACCGCGGGGAATGGCGAAAGGCGCGGAAGAGGTCACCGTGACCGCCTTGCCCTGTTCCGCCAGATAGCCGCGCAGAACGGGGGCAAAGGCCATGACGGCGTCGCCGTCCGCGTTCGTTCCGGCGAGTTCCAGGGCGACGCCCGCCTCTTGGCAGCGGGCGGCGAGTTTATCCATGATGGAAGAGTAGGTGCTCTTGATCTCCTCCTCGCTGTTGCCGCCGACAAAGACGCCGTGGTTCTGGAGAAAGATCACATTGGCATCCCGTCCGTGAGCCTGTTTGTAGGCTTTGCAGGTCTCGAAGACCTGTTTCGCGAGAAAGAAGCCGGGGTCGCAGTAATCCACCCAGATGGCTTCCGGGAAGAGTTTCGCGCACCAGGCCTTGCCGTCGTTGGCACACGTCATGCCGTTGACGAGGGCGGGGTGGAGATGCACGACGAAAGTGAAGGGCAGGATCTCGTGCATGGGCGCTTCCACGGAGGGGCGTTTCCCGCCGTTGACGACGGCGAAAGCCATCATGCGCTTGACGGTGGCTTCACGTTCTTCGGCCGAGGCGAACTCCTTCGCGAAGCAGTCGCGGATGACCGAGCGGTCCATCTTGACGAAATCCTCTTCCGTGATGCCGGCGAGGGTGACGCCGCTGGGCTTGACGTAGAGATATCTGTCATCCTTGAAGGAGGTGTTGCCGCCTCCCGCGAGGATGTACGCCGGGTTTGCACCGTAAAACCGGGATATCTCCGTGATTTTCTGCAGTGACATGATAAAGATCCTCCTGATTGGTGAAAGGTTTTCTGCCGTGCTTAAACATACACCTTGAACGGGCGTGAATCAAGACGGTTTGCGAATATATTTCTCTCTTTTTTCCCGGAGGCCCGTCAGCAGGGACGCGGGGACCCGCAGTCCGCCCATGCCGGAACCGATGGCGATGGCGGGGGAATTGGCTCCGTGATAGTCGCTGCCGCCGGAGAGGGCCAGATCGTTGACGGCGGCCGTCTCCGTGACGAGGGCGGTCTCCGGCGGGCCGAAAAGGCTGTAGTAGCCTTCGATGCCGTCCAGTCCGGCGTGGGCGAAGTGCCGGGCCGCCCGGCGGAGCCAGGCCGCTTCGTTCCGCTCCCGGCAGATGGGATGGGCCCACACGGCAACGCCGCCCGCCGCGTGGACGGCGTCGATCGCTTCGCGGCATGCCGGCAGTTTCCGGGGCACGTAGGCCGGACGGCTGTGTCCCAGCAGTTTTGAGAAGGCCTGCCGGGAGTCGGCGAACCCGTGTCTGAGGCAGAGATGTCGGGCGAAATGAGGCCGTCCGATGGTGGCCGGATCCCGTCCTTCGAAGGCTTCGTCGCCCCAGTTGGTGGGGTAGCCGAGGATGTTGAGTTTCAGTCGGATCTCCTCGTTGCGGCGGCGGCGGAACTCCCGCTGCCGGTCAAGGTACGCCGCAAGAACGGGACTTTCCCAGTCGATGAAGAGACCGACGACGTGGATCTCCCGGCTGCCGTAAAGGGAAGCCAGCTCGACGCCGGGGATCGTTTCCACTCCGGGAAAGGCTTTCCCGGCTTCGAGAAAACCGGGAATGCCCGCCACGGTGTCGTGATCGGTGAGGGCCACGGCGGCGAGTCCGGCCGCCGCCGCCAGCTCCGGCAGCGCGGCGGGCGCGTCGCTTCCGTCGGAGGCGGTGCTGTGGATGTGCAGATCGATGCGGTCCGCCGTGTTTTGTCCGCTGTTCATGACATGGCCGCGAAAACGGCGATCCTCGCGTCGACGCCGTCGCCCCGGGCGATGGCTCTTTCGACGAAGGCCGGAAGCTCGGACTGACGGACGATGAGAGGCTCGATGTCCTCGGAGTCCTCCTGATGGATCTCCGGCCTCTCTGGATACGCGGTCCCGTCGATGGTCATCAGCACCATCGTGACGGTCTCGCCCGACATGCCCGGTGAGTTGTAGGAGGGAGGAATGACCCGGTCGATCTTCCCCCTGTATCCCGTCTCCTCGTAGAGTTCCCGGACCGCTGTCTCCTCGACGGACTCTCCGGGTTCGATGAGACCCGCCGGAAATTCGATCATGAACCGTCCCGCGGGAGGACGGAACTGACGCACCAGAACGAAATCGCCTCCGGGGGCGATGCGGGGGATGATGACGGCCGCGCCCGAGGTGTTGAGGCGGTTGACGCACTCCCATACGCCGGTTTTTCCCCGGCTGTTGGTGAAGGTTATCGCATCCAGCGCCAAGTGTTTTCCCGAGGCGATCCTCTGTCTCCCGTGAATGGCGGTTTCCGGCATTCTTCCCTCTCTCGTTCTCGATTCGAAAAAAGGCCCGAAGACGATGCTGCATCGCTTCGGGCCGGACGTGACTTTTGGGGCCGTCAGCGGTTGGCAACCTCGAATTTCTTCATGAATTCGATCAGCGCCTCGACGCCCTCCATGGGCATGGCGTTGTAGATGCTGGCGCGGCAGCCGCCCACGAGGCGGTGGCCCTTGAGCTCGGTGAGCCCGTTGGCTTTGGCTTCGGCGATGAATTTCGCATCCAGCTCGTCGCTGGGGGTGCGGAAGACCACGTTCATCCGCGAACGGTCGGCCTTGGCCACCGTGCTCTTGTAGAAGCTGCTGTCGTCAAGGAATGCGTACAGCTTCGCGGCCTTGGCATTGTTGATCTGTTCGATGCCGGCAATGCCGCCCTGTTCCTTGAGCCAGTCGGTGACCAGCGCCAGCATGTAGACGGAGTAGGTCGGCGGCGTGTTGAACATGGAGCCTTCGTCGATGTAGGTGCTGTACCGCAGCATGGTGGGCACGTTGTCCCGGGTACGCGCGGCCAGAGACTTCTTCATCACGACCAGCGTGACGCCGCTGGGCCCCAGGTTCTTCTGGGCGCCGGCATAGATCATGTCGAACTTGGAGGCGTCGAAGACCCGCGACATGATGTCGCTGGACATGTCGGCGATGAGGGGGACGCCCGCGGGGGCGACCGGGAGTTTCTGATACTGGGTCCCCGCGATGGTGTTGTTGCTGGTGATGTGCATGTAGGCCGCGCCGGGGGTCAGCTTCCACTGGTTCTCGGCGGGGATGTGGTCGTATTTCGTCTCGGCGCTGGAGGCGGCGATGTTGACCGTACCGAAAAGTTTGGCCTCTTTTGCGGCCTTTTTGCTCCAGACGCCCGTCTCGATCACGTCGGCGGTGCCGCCGTTGAGCAGGTTCATCGGGATCATGGCGAACTGCATGCTGGCGCCGCCCTGGATGAAGAGCACGGCGTACTCGTCGGAGAGGTTGAGCAGTTCACGCACGTTCGCTTCGGCACGCTCGATCACGGGTTTGAAATATTTGCCGCGGTGGGAGAGCTCCATGAGGCCGCTTCCGCTGTCCTGATAGGCGCAGAACTCCGCCTGGGCTTTTTTCATGACTTCCGCCGGGAGCATGGCCGGACCCGCCGCAAAATTGTAGATTTTCATTGTACAGTACCTCCAGATACGGTTGGTTGCGACATGCGCATAAGATACACCCTGAAACGGGTTTTTTCAATTCTTTTTTTCAAAACGGTTTTCCGTACCGTCCAGCAGACGCCTGATGTTCGACCTGTGCCGGTAGACGGTGACCGCGGCGATGACGCAGAAGAAGCCCAGAACGGGGAGACTTTTCGCCGCGGCGCCGCCCACGCCTGCGACGCGGAAGAGCAGCGTGAAAACGGGGAGCGCTGCCGCGGCGACGATGCTGGCCACGGAAACATAGCGCGTCACGAGGAAAAGTCCGGCCCACAGCGCCAGTGCGCAGAGCAGGGGAAACGGGGCCAGCGCCAGAGCCACGCCGGCGCCGGTGCTCACCCCTTTGCCGCCCTTGAACTTCAGATAGACGGGGAACATGTGGCCGACGATGGCGACGGCGCCCGCGGCCAGAGCCATCCAGGGGGATCCGGGCATCGCCAGCTGGGCGATGAGGACCGGGATCGTTCCCTTGAGCAGATCGAGGACGAAGCAGATTTTTCCGTGGATCGGTCCCACGGCCCGGGTCACGTTGGTGGCGCCCACGTTCCCGGAGCCGACCTTGCGGATGTCGACGCCGTGGAGTTTGCCGATGATGAGCGCAAAGGGGATCGCCCCGAAAAAGTAGGCGAAGAGCAGGATCGCGGCGGCGGTCACGACAGGCATGAGAAAAACTCCTTATCCCACGCTGGATCCGGAGGCGATCTCGCCGTCCACGGTCACCAGTTTCAGCTCTTTCCCCGATTTCGCCGCGAGAAGCATGCCGCAGGACTCGATCCCGCGGATCTTCGCCGGCTGGAGATTGGCGACGATGACGATGGTGCGGCCGATGAGGGACTCCGGCGTGTAGCTTTTGGCGATGCCAGCCACGATCTGCCGGGGGGTTCCCCCCACATCGATCTGCAGTTTGAGCAGTTTGTCCGCATCGGGAACGGCTTCCGCCGCGAGGATCTTCGCCGTTTTGAGTTCGGCCTTGAAGAAATCGTCGATGCTGATGAGATTGACCGGTTTCTCCCCGGACTTCGCCGGTTTCTGCGGGGCGGGCGCGGCGCAGACCTTCTCCTCGACGAGGATCCGCGGGAAAAGCGGCGCGGTCTCCTTCATGATCCGTCCGGCGAGATCGCCGGGTTTGACGGCGAGATCGCCGATGGTGCCGATCTCCCCCGGGGCGTAACCCAGCGCGGCGCTCAGAAGCGCCATTTTTTCGGGCATGACGGGCGCCAGCAGCACCGCCGTTTGACGCAGAAGTTCCGCCGAGCAGTAAAGCACGGTGTGCAGTCTTTCGGTCTTCCCCTCCTTGGCCAGAGCCCATGGTGCGCATTTTTCCATATAACGGTTACCGGCTCTGACGGCGTTGAGGACGGCGGCGATGCCCTGATCCAGCTTCATGCTCTCGAGGCACGACGCCATGGTTTGCGCGGCCTTGGTGACGGCGTCGAGAAGCTCCGTATCCTCCGGTTCCAGTTTTCCCGGCGCGGGGATCGGTCCGGAGGTGGCCCGAAGAACGAGCTTGTTCACCCGGGAGACGAAGTTGCCCAGATCGTTGGCCAGATCGCTGTTGTAGCGCGCGATGAAGCCTTCCTCGCTGAAATTCGCGTCGTTGCCGAGGGTCATTTCGGCCATGAGGAAATACCTGAAGGCGTCGACCCCGGCCCGGTCGATCATGGCCATCGGATCCACCACGTTGCCGAGGGACTTGCTCATTTTTGTGTTGCCGGTGAGCCACCAGCCGTGGGCGAAGATGGTTTTGGGCATGGGCAGTCCGATGGCCTTGAGCATGGTGGGCCAGTAGACTGAGTGGGTGGTGAGGATGTCCTTGCCGATCAGCTGGCAGCTGGCGGGCCACCAGCGGGCGAAGGTCTTTTCGTCCTGAAGATAGCCGACGCCCGAGACGTAGTTGAGAAGCGCGTCGAACCAGACGTAGCAGACGTAATCCCGGTCGAAAGGCAGCTCGATGCCCCAGGCCAGCCGGGATTTGGGCCGGCTGATGCAGAGATCGCCCAGCTCCTGCCGCAGGAAACCCAGGGTCTCGTTGGCCCGGAATTCCGGCAGGATGAAGTCGGGGTGGGTCTTGATGTAGTCCACCAGCCAGTCCCGGTACTTCCCCATGCGGAAGAAGTACGATTCCTGGATGGCGGTGACTTCCCGTCCGCACTCGGGGCACTTGCCGTCGACGAGGTCCTTCTCTGTGAAGAAGCGTTCGTCGCCGACGCAGTACCAGCCGGTGTACTCGGCGCGGTAGATCTCCCCGCGGTCGTAAAGATCCTGCAGGACGGCCTGAACGACCTTCTTGTGAAAGTCCTGCGTCGTGCGGAGAAAGCGGTCGTTGGTGATGCCCAGCCGCTTCCAGAGGTCCTGGAAGCGAACCACCGTTTCGTCGCAGTGGGCCAGGGGGAGCATGTTGTTTTTGGCCGCCGCCTTCTCCACCTTCTGGCCGTGCTCGTCGGTCCCCGTGAGGAAGAAGGTGTCGTCCCCGAGGGAACGGTGGAAACGGGCCAGCACATCGGCGAGGATCGTCGTGTAGGCGTGACCGATGTGGGGACGGTCGTTGACGTAGTAGATAGGCGTTGTGATGTAGAATTTCCCTGTGCTCATTGCCAGTTTTCCTTTACGATATCGTCACGCTCCGGCCTTTTTTTGCGTTTTTTTGGCATTTTTGCCCGGAGCGGCCGGACGGACGTTTTTCTTTTTTCCTTGTTTCACGACCGACTTCCCCGCCGGAGCAGAGGGGCATCCGGCGAAGGCCCAGTCCACGATGTTCTTGCAGAAATTGTCCCGCTCCCGGGCGGTCGGGAATCCCGTGACGCAGCCCATGATGCGACGACCGTCGCGCCTGACGCTGAAGGTCAGACAGAAGCCGGCTCTGCGGGTGAACCCGGTCTTCATCCCCTCCGCACTGGCGTAGTTTTTGAGGATCAGCCGGTTGGTGTTCTTGAGGATCAGTTTCTTGTCGCCCTCGCGGATCGACGAGGACAATGTCCCGAAGTTCCGCATGAGATCAGGGTACTCCAGCATGCGCTCTCCGAGCAGGACCATATCGCGGGCGCTGGAGAGGGATTGGTTTTTCGCCTTGTCCGGCAGGCCGTGGGCGTTGACGAATTTCGTGTTCTTCATGCCGATCTGGGCTGCTCTGGCGTTCATCATCGCCACGAAACGCTCCTCGGTCCCGGCCACCGTCAGGGCCAGCTGGAGCGCCGCGTCGTTGGCGCTCTTGATCGCTGCGCACTTGACGAGATCGGCGATGGGGAAGGTCTCCCGGGGATCCAGCCAGACGATGCCTTCGCGGCTGGGCAGACGCAGCACGTCCTTGGAGATGCTGACCGGGGTCTCGAGGGAGAGCTCGGGGTGTTTGTCAAGATGCTCCATTGTCAGCAGCAGGGTCATCATCTTGCTCATGGAGGCGACGGGAACGGGTTTCGTGCAGTCCTTTTCCCAGAGGACCCGCCGGGTGTCCATGTCGACGAGGATGCCCGTGCGCGAAGCGTCCCCCGGAACGAGCCGTGCCGGAAACACCCCGCGTCGCGCGTAGATGTGGTTGAAAGCTTTCCCGAAACCGGGCGAAGGGGAGGGGTGGCGGTAACGGCCCCTGACCGGCGGGGGAGCCGCCGCGGGGGAGCCGCCGCCCGGTTTCTTCTGACCGCTTCCGGGAACGGCTGTCCCTCCGGGAAGCTCTTTCGCAGGCTCTTTCGCGCCCGCGGGAGCGTCCGGCGCCGTTCCCGGCTCCGTCGGAGAGGTCCCCCCCGACGAACTGACGACAAGGGCGATGACGATCGCGTGCAGAGCCACGATCGCCCCGAAGATGGCGAGGAAGAACTTGAGTCTGGCCGCGCTGGTGGGGGTCATTTTGACTGCGCTCCGAAAACACCGAGGGCATGGGCCTTGTTGAAGGCACTGACCATGGCCATGATCGCCGCCCTGTCGATGTTGGTGTCTTCGCCCGCCCCGTAGATGAGCTTTTTGCCGTCCTGGGAACAGCGGAGCCCGACGAAGGCCATGGCTCTTGCGTCGGCGTCGGTGCCCAGGGTCCTCTCGGAGAAGTCCTCCACCTTGAAGAAGGGCATGAGTCCGGAGTTTTTGAGCGCGTGGACCACTGCAGAGAGCGGTCCGTTGCCTTCGCCCGTGAGGTGGTGGCAGGCATTGTTGATGTGCCAGTCGAAAGCGGCGCCCGAGGTGTCGCCGGTCCCCGTGGTCCGGTGATAGTCCGTCATGCGGTACCGGCCCTCGATGTTCACAAAGGTGTCGTAGAAGATCTCCCGCAGTTTCGCCGAATCGATCTCGCCGCCGATGGCGTCGATGTAATTCTGCACGGCGATGCCGATGTCGGGATGCATGCTCTTGGGCGGATAGATGCCGAATTCATGCTCCAGCACATAGACGACGCCGCCTTTGCCCGACTGGCTGTTGATGCGGATGAGCCGCTCGTACTGCCGCCCGACGTCCGCCGGGTCCAGATGCAGGTAGGGGACCTTCCAGCCCTGGTGGAAAAACGCGCTGATCTCCTCGCGCTTTTCCATGCCTTTCCGGATGGCGTCCTGATGGGAGCCGGAGAAAGCCGTGAACGCCAGCGCGCCCGCGTAGGGGTGGCGGGGGTGCACTTCGATGCCCGAGTTGCGTTCGACGATGCGGACGATCTCCGGCATATTTTTGAAGGAGAGGCCGGTGGCGATCCCCCGGGACTCCATGTTGAGCGCGAGGACGGAAATATCCAGATTGCCGGTGCGTTCCCCGTGACCGAAGATGGTCCCTTCCACCCGGGTGGCTCCGGCGAGGAGCGCCATTTCCGTCGCCGCCACGGCGCAGCCCTGATCGTTGTGGGCATGGAGACTGATCCGCGTCTCCGCCATGTACGGGTATTTGCGGCAGAAGAGCTCGATCATGTCCGCGTACTGGTAGGGCGGACGGCGCTCGACCGTCGCCGGCAGATTGAGGATGAACGTCTCCGGCGTGGAGGGCCCCCATTCCTGTTTCACCCGGCAGCAGATGTCGAGGACGAAATCCATGTCGCTGTCGGTGAATTCCTCGGGAGAGAACTCGTAGCTGACCCGGTCGGCGAGCCCGGCTTCCTTCAGACCGTCGCGGATGAGGCGCGTTCCCTGAACGGCCAGCTCCGTGATGTGCTCGCGGCTGTCGCCGAGAACGAATTTGCTGTGCAGATCGCTGGTGGCCACGTAACAGTGGGCGATGGCCTTGCCTTTCAGGCCCTTCAGGGACTCGATCGTCCTTTTGATGAGGTGCTCCCGGGCCTGGGTGAGGACCGAGATGCGCACGTCGCCGGGAATGAGATCCTGCTCGATGAGCATGCGGACAAAGTTGAAATCGTCCTCCGACGCGGAGGGGAACGAGACCTCGATCTCCTTGAACCCGATCTCGCAGAGCATCCTGAAATACTCCAGCTTCTGCTTCGGGTTCATCGGGACCGGGAGGGCCTGATTGCCGTCCCGCAGATCCACGGAGGCCCACACGGGCGGGACTGTGATGACTCTGTCGGGCCACCGGCGGTTCTCTATTTTCACTGGTTCCGGGTAAACGTATTTCGGCTGCTGTGTCATATCTTCTGTTCCTGTATGTTGTTTTCTTCTGCTTTTGTCCCTTGCTCCGCTTGTTCGCGGCTGACGATCCGCGCGGCTGCGAAACCGGCGCCCGCTCCGTCGCCGGGGGCGACCACCGCAAGTCCGGGCGCTCCGGATCCGAGGATCCCGGGCAGGACGGCCCATCCGCCGAGAAATCCGCCTCGCGGGAGGTTTGCCGGCAGTGCGATGACCGGAGCTTTCACCAATCCCGCGACGGCGCCGGGCAGGGCGCTGTCCGTTCCCGCGACTGCGATGCACGCAGCCGCGCAACTAAGTCGGCCGCTCAGCCCGGCGAGGGAGAGCGGATCGGATGTCCCCGCTGTCCGGACCAGCGTTCCGGCCGCGCCGCAGGCGGCCAGTGCATATCTTGCTTCGAGCGCCGCGGGCAGATCCTCATCTCCCGCGGTCACGATGAAAACGCCGCTGTCGGCCGACGCGGCCGGCGGCATGAGAAAAACCCGGGCGCAGGGATCGTATTCCCCGCCGGGAAAAGCCGTGACGAGCGCCGCTCCCGCGCTTTCCTCCACGCCTGTCGCGATGACGGACTCATGCTCCGTCAGCAGGCGGCGGAGCGTTCTTTTGAGTTCTTCCGCGCTCTTTCCGTCTCCCCGGATCCGTCCGGGAAAAAGACGAAAACAGACCCCGGCTCCGGCGTTCTCAGCCGGCGCCTGAGCAGCGGACGTGGTCTGGGTATCGTTTTCCATATGGTAAATATAGCCCTGCCGGGCCCCGATATCAAGTTTTTACGGGAGATTTTCGCGTAAAAAATTTTGCTTTTGGCAAAAGCGGCGCTATATTATTGAAATCGTATTCGATCCGGTCGTGTGTCCGTTCTGAACAGTAAGATGAAAATATGGAGAACTTGAAATGAAAACCATCGCCGAAAGCATCCTGAAACTGATCGGGAAAAGCGAGGAGCAGATCAAAGCCGGCCTCGTCGGAAGTTCCGGGAACATCTCGGTCTACCCCGAATCCGTCCACAAGCTGGGAACCTCCGTCGTCATGATGGCCCGGGACGATGAGAAACGCTTCATCGCCGTCGTTGCCGACTGCGAAAAGAACATGCCGAAGGGGTTCGAGGGCGATGTCGTCCGGCTTTCCGACGGCGGCGGGCTCCTGACCGGGCCTCTCTCCGCGGCCAATGCCGCCGCGCTCCGCCGCTACTTCCCGTGGTGCGCGCCCCGGAGTCTCCGCAAGGAACGCACCACCGTGGGCTGCGGCGACCGGCTGGGATTGGCCACCTACGGCCATCTCCTCGCCGCCCGGCAGTTCAAACTCAGTCCGGTGCTCGCCCAGCAGTCCATGCGCGAGCTGGCCATGACCGACCGCACCTTCCGGCAGGTCGTGGATGACGCCGTGTTCAACGTGTTCCGAGCCGACTACCGCGAGGGCTACGGCGCCGACGGGGATCACCTCAAGAAGATGGAGGACATCGACGTGGCCCTGGCCGCCGAGATGCCCATGATCACGCTGGACCTCTCCGAGGTGATGAATGCCTCCGCCGGCGACTGGAGCGCCGGGAAAATCGAGGAGGCTTTTGCCGCTCTGCCCGCCGCCGACAGGGAGCGCGTCGCCTCCGAATACGCCGACAAGACCTTTATCGTCGGAAGCTGCGAGGTCAAGGTCGACGCCCTGACGGCGAAGCGCTGTGCGGTCATGTACGACGCGGCGCTCGCCTTCGCGCTCAAAGTCTACGAGCATCTCCGCGCCAAACGCGGCGATGAGTTCGATCTCGAAGTCTCCATCGACGAGACCACGTCGCCCACGCTGCCCTCGCATCACCTCTACATCGCCCGGGAACTGCGCCGGCTGGGCATCGAGTTCTCCTCGCTGGCCCCGCGTTTCGTCGGCGAGTTCCAGAAGGCCGTGGACTACATCGGCGACGTGAAGGAGTTCGACCGGCAGTTCGTCGTGCACGCGCAGATCGCCAAGACCTTCGGCAACTACAAGGTCTCGGTCCACTCCGGCAGCGACAAGTTCTCCGTCTATCCCACCGTCGGCCGCGAAACCGGCGGATATCTCCACCTCAAGACCGCCGGGACCAGCTGGCTGGTCGCCGTGGAGGTCATCGCCCGCTGCGAACCGCAGCTCTACCGCGACATGCACAAGTGCGCGCTCGAACACTTCAACGATATGCTCAAACTCTACCACATCACCGCCGATCTTTCGAGGATACCCGCGCTGGATTCCCTCAGCGACGCCGAACTGCCCGGACTCATGTCCATGGCCGACGCCCGCCAGCTGCTCCACATCACCTACGGGCCCATCCTCACGGGCGGACTGCGGGAGCGTTTCTTCAAGGCGATGCACAAGTTCGAGAACGAGTACGACGAGGCCCTCAAACGCCATTTCGAGAAACACATCTCCCTGCTCGGCGTTCCCAAGAAGTGACGATCTGCGACCGTTAAAATAAAAACTTTTCAAGGAGAAACGAAAAAATGTTCATTTCAATGCTCGCCGATGCCGCCGCCCAGACGGCGCAGGAGGCTTCGAAGCAGCCTCAGGGCAGTCCGCTGATGAGCTTCATGCCGATCATCATCATCATGGTCGTGTTCATGTTCTTCATGAGCCGTTCCCAGAAAAGGCAGCAGCAGAAGAGACAGGAGATGATCGACCGCATCGCCAAGGGAACGAAGGTGCTTCTTGCCGGCGGTGTCCGGGGCGTCATCGACGAGGTCAGGGAAGACGAATTCGTCGTCGAGATCGCCTCCGGCGTGAAGATCCGCGTCGTCAAGAACGGCGTCGCCGAGGTCGAAGTCGAAGAAGCCAAGGCAGAGGAAAAGAAGTAACATGGAACAGCGTCCCTTACTCCTCAGGACCATTGTCGTCATCTTCGTGATGGTGCTCTTCGTGCTGGCGATGTATCCGCTGCGCGAACGCGACTACTATCAGGTCTTCGGCGAGATGCTCAAAGACAAAAACGATCCCGCCATGAAGGCGCTGGTCGACTCGGCCAAAGACCTGCAGAAGAAGGATCCCCAGCTCTTCCAGTCGCAGGCGCTGCTCCAGGCGGCCGACGCGAAGGGGATCGATCTGACCGGCAAGGTCAAGGGCAGCGATCTTCAGGACAACCGCGACGTCATGAGTCTCATCCGCAAGAACGCCTCCGGGACCATCCGTCTCGGACTGGACCTTGCCGGCGGCGTTGAGTTCTATCTTGAACTCGTTCCCGACGAGGAGCTTCTGGCGAAAATGAAAAAATCCGCCGGCGGCAGCGGCGAGAGCAGTGAAGAACTCAAAAGCCGGATGGCCAACGAGTTCGACCGCTACCGCGACGTCGCTATCGAGATCCTCCGCAAACGTCTGGAAGGTCAGAAGATCTTCGAGGCGGAGATCGCTCCCTCCGGCGGATCCTACGTCGCGCTCCGCGCGCCTGTCGTCGCCCGCGACGAAAAACTCAAGCTGCTCGACCTGATCAAGATGAGCGCCAAGCTCAACTTCCGGCTCGTCCACGAGAACAACAATGCGCTGATCCAGCGTTACCTCGCTGATCCTGCGAACTTCAAAGTGCCCCTCGGTTATGAACTGATGTCCACCAGCGAATTCCGTCCCGGCCGCGAGCCCCAGCAGAACTTCTTCCTCGTGGCCCGCCGTTCCGAGATGGACGGCAAGGGCGTCACCATGGCCATGGCCACCAAGGATGAATTCGGTCAGCGCAAAATCGTGCTGCGGTTCAACCAGCAGGGCGCGGAGGATTTCGGCCGCGTCACCAGCGCCAACGTGGGAAGAATGCTGGCCATCGTGCTGGACGGCAAGCTCTACTGCGCCCCCAACATCAATCAGGCCATCACGGGCGGCAATGCCGAGATCTCCGGACACTTCTCCGAAGAGGAGGCCAAGAACATCGCCGACGCCCTCGTCAGCGGCAGTTTCCCCTTCCAGATCAAGGTCAACGCCGTGTTCGACACCGATCCCAAGCTCGGCGCGGCCAACGTGGCCAACGGCATCTGGGTGGGGATCCTCTCCATGGTCTGCGTCGCCATCTTCATGATCATCTACTACCGCCTCAGCGGCCTGATCGCCGTCGCGGCGCTGTGCCTCAACATCGTCCTCATTTTGGGCGCCATGGCGGCGTTCAACTGCACCCTGACGCTGCCGGGCATCGCCGGTATCGTGCTCACCATCGGTATGGCGGTCGACGCCAACGTGCTGGTGTACGAACGGATCCGTGAGGAACTGGAACAGGGCAAGAAGCTCGTCCACGCGGTGAATCTGGGCTTCGAGCGGGCGCTTCCCGCCGTGCTCGACGCCAACATCACCACGCTGGTCACCTCCATCATCCTCATGAACGTGGGAACCGGCGCGATCAAGGGATTCGCCGTCACGCTGAGCATCGGTATCCTCTCCAGTCTCTTCACCGCGCTTTTCGTGACCCGGCTCCTTTACGACTACCTTTTCCGGTTCACCGGTTTCAACCACATCTACATGCTCGAGATCTTCCGGCGGACCAGCTGGAACTTCTTCGGCATGTGGAAGCGCAGTCTCATCGTCTCCGCCGCGTTCTGCCTGCTGGCCGTCTTTCTGCTGATCTACCGCGGGACGGGGGTCCTGGGCGTCGACTTCACCGGAGGCACGGTGGTCACGTTCAATTATGAAAAGCAGATCCCGCAGGAAAAGGTCGAGGTGGTCCTGCGGCAGGCCGGGTACAAGGAGCCCAGCGCCGTCTACAAGTTCAACATCGCCTCCCGCGATCAGGAGCGCAAACTCGAGATCCTCATCCGCGGCGATTTGACCAAGGGCAGCGTCAGCCAGAGCCCCAAGGACGCCCTGGCCTCCCTGCTCAACGAGAAGTTCCCCGAGGCCAAGCTGAGCGGCGGTCTTGAGAGCAGCATCGGCGGTCTCATCGGCTGGGAGTTCACCAAGGCGGCCATCCGGGCGATCGTGCTCTCCATGATCGGCATCGGCATCTACATCGCGCTGCGCTACGAGTACACCTACGCCGTTACGGGCGTGCTGGCTCTGGTGCACGACGTGCTGGTCGTGCTGGGCATCTACCTGCTCATGGGCCGGACCATTTCGCTCACCGTGGTCGCCGCACTGCTGACGGTCATCGGTTACTCCATCAACGACAAGGTCGTCATCTTCGACCGTATCCGCGAGAACATCAAGCTCAAGAAGGCGCCGACTTTCCCGG
>Ga0310696_10003423_pt1 | contig 19845 bp, 14 predicted proteins | sample AusTroGonzalo_MG_4_FD_203885 | JGI IMG/M metagenome (GOLD analysis project Ga0310696, IMG submission 203885) | Bovine rumen microbial communities from tropical cattle in Woodstock, Queensland, Australia - Gonzalo_02 (v2) (version 2) | ecosystem: Host-associated > Mammals > Digestive system >... | reverse complement strand
TGCGACAAGTACTATACAATTATAACATTATTCTTTAAGGTATTAGGGGTTAGGGGTTAGGTTTTTAGGTTACAATCGCGGTTTCGCCGCAATTTATTAACGCACGAAGTGCATGATTCTTTTCCTAAAACCTAATACCTATAACCTACAACCTATCTATGATGTTCGCAGCAGCCGCCATGGGTATGGTCGTGGCTTCCGAGGACGCGATGAGGCACCCCGTGGGCAATCAAATCGACTTCGCAGCCATAAGTGCTATGGAGCATTTCTTCGGTCAGGTTCCCGCCCTCGTGATAATGCACCGAACGGTTCACGCATACGACACTTTTCACCTTGTGCGAGAGCGCCATCAAGTCGTGCGTCACGATCACAATCGTCATGGATTCGCTAAAATCCGCAAGCATGTTGTAAAGAGCCTCGATTCCCGCCACATCGATATTGTTGGACGGTTCATCGAGAAAAAGGATGCGCGGGTTACAGACAAGAGAACGGGCTATCAGGACACGTTGGCGTTCACCGCCACTCAATTCACCAAGACGCCTATCGAGAAAACCAGCGATATGCACACGTTCCAACGCGGCTTTTACTTCGTCCGACTTCGGCGATAGACCGGTTTTGCCTGTAGCGACACACTCGCCCACCGTTATCGGGAAATCGATATTCTTGTTCGTATTCTGCGGCACATACCCCACAGCCACACGCTTCGTCGGGACCTTCTCGCCAAACAAGCGCACAGTCCCAGAAGTCGGTTTCAAGAGCCCCACCATGAGCCTCATCAGCGTCGATTTGCCGCCGCCGTTCGGCCCGATAATGGCAACAAAGTCATTCTCGTCAATAGAAAGATTCACGTCCGTCAATACGGGCGACTTTCCATAGCTAAAAGAAAGATCTTTGATGTCGATGGCTGACATTACTTTTTGCCCGCTTCTTTAAGAGCATCGATAAACTTGCGCATATTTCCGACAAAGTCCGCCGCCAGCGGATCTGTTTCCGCAATAACAGCTCCGAGATCCCTTGCGATTGCTTCTGCGGCGCGCTTGCTGAATTGCGGCTGCACAAAGACAACCTTCGTACCATTTTTACGCCCGATCTGGATAAGGTTCGCCAAGTCCTTCGGCTTTGGTTCCTTGCCATTGACTTCGATGGAATACTGTTTAAGCTTGTAGTCCTTCGCGAGATACCCATATGACGGATGGAACACGATAAACGAACGGGAATTCACCGGCATATTGAAAATGGCATGATTAAGTTCCCGTTCCACCTTCGTCAACATATCCAAAGCTTTCTGATAACGGAACATATAATATTTAGAATGCTCCGGATCAATTTCCTTCAATGTATTGTAAATGTTCATCGCCAAAATTTTTACGCGGGCCGGAGACGTCCAAATATGCGGATCCAGTTCACCTTCATCATGATGACCTAACAAGTCATGGTCATCATGTTCCGCTTTCATCCATTCTATCTTATCAGAAATATCAATGACCTTGACTTTTTTATTCGCTCCCAAAAAACGCGGCATCCAAGCCTTGTCCAGGCCCGAACCATCCGTAAAATAGATTTGAGCAAGCGAAAAAGCCTTGATAACGGCAGGCTTGGGCTCGTAATTGTGCGGATCGGCCCCCGGAGGCAAAAGCGTCACTATATTGACGCGGGCACCACCAATCAACCTTACAATAGTCGAATAAGGCTGCAACGAAACGGCAACCGTAATATGTTCTTCGTTGGCAAGCACAATAGCAGCCGGGAATACGACAAGCAGAAACAAAAGACGTGCAATGTGGCGCATTATTTTTTTCCTTCAAAAAAATCGTTGAAATTGATTTCACTAACGTTATTGACAATAAATTCTGGTTTCACATCGAGCTTTTCAACATCCGCCATTTTCGACTCGCCGCACAAGGGCAGCACAAAACGGCAACCGGAGCGTTTCGCGAGTTCAAAATCCGTATACAGGCGATCGCCTACAAAAAGAATCTCTTCAGGGCGGTAAAGTTTCAGAAGTCCAGAGAGCATCGCCGGATTCGGCTTTCCAAAGCTCATCTCGGGTTCGACTCCGTAAGCGGTTTTCAAGAGAGCCATGAAACTCCCGATGTCGGGCACGGGGCCGCGTTCGTCAGGGCAGACAAAATCCGTATGCGTCACCCAGAACGGGATTCCGCGTTGCACCCTGAAAGAAAGTTCGCAAAGTTCACGATAGTCAAAGCTGTTGTGGTAGGCGACAAGCACAAGCTCCGTTTCTTCGACTGACGGGCGCAAATTGAGGCTCGGGTCCTGCGCCGCAAACCATTCATAGACTTCGGGATTCGCAAAGAAAAAAACGTTCTTGATTTTCCGTTCGTGAATGGCGTCAAGCGAAAGGTACAATGCAGAAATAATAGAATCTTCTGCAAGCGGAAGCCCCATGACCTTGAGACGGTTCTCGTAAAAGACTGGAGACTTGCTCGTGTTGTTGCTCAAGTAATAAACAGGCACGCGATTTGCGACGCGTTTGACAGTTTCGACCGCACCCGGATAAGGGCGACCGCTCAAATAGAGAGTTCCGTCTAAATCAAAAACAACAGCTTTTACTTTTTTCACGGGATGTAATATAGAAAATTAGTTACTAGTTACTAGAACTTAGAACTTGGAACTTAGAGCTTAGTTAGCGCATTTTTTCTATTTTAGCGCATATGAAAACTCCTGATAGCCGTTTCTATTGTCCGCTGATTTCTGTAGGCGCAATCGTTTTAGATGAAAATGAAAGTAGCCATGCCGTGCGCGTTTGCCGTGCCGCGAATGGAGACACATTGCAACTCTGCGACGGACTCGGGCATTACGCCGATGCGACCATCACAAAGGCCGACGCCAAGGCTTGCGAAGTTCGCGTCGATACAGTCGAAGACGCTCCGCTCAAGCGTCCGCGATTGAATCTCGGCATCGCTTGCCTCAAGGACGATGCACTCGAAGAAGTCGTTTTTCACGTAGCGCAAACGGAGACGGATAGCATTGTCTTTTTACGTACGGACTATTCGCAGGAGCCCAAGAATTCCGACTTGAAAAAAACAGTTCGTCGCGCCGAGCTGAAAGCGCTCGTGAGCCTCAAGCAATCCAAAAAAGCTTGGATGACGCGCATCGAAGGGCCAATCGAATTTGATAAATGGCTCAAGGATTATCAGGGAGACTTGATTCTCTGCGATATCGACGGAGAACGCAAACTCGATTTGGGATTGGAAAAAAACAACGACGGGGAAAGCGCCGCCACTCCCGTTACTTTACTTGTAGGTCCGGAAGGCGGATTTTCACCACGCGAAATCGAAGCGATAAAATCGTTCAAGAACGGGAAAGTCCATTTGCTGAACTTAGGCAACACGCGTTTGCGTGCAAGAACCGCCGCAGTCATTGCGTTAGGGAAAGTGCTGTAGCAGGTATTAGGTTTTAGGTATTAGGCATTAGGTAAATTATCGCGGCTTCGCCGCCCCATTATAGACGGGCCTAAGCCCGTGATTTTTCCTAAGGCCTACAAGCTACCACCTATAACCTATAAACTAATCTTCACTTTTTCGCGCATGGCCATGACTTGAGCCTTGGCTTCTTCGATGCTGTCGCGGCGAGCGAGAAGAACGCCCAAACGGCGATGGCCTTTGAGTTCCGGTTTACCGAACAAACGAAGTGCAGTATCCGGTTCGGCAAGGACATCTTCCAAGCCGCCAAACTTCATATGGTCGGAATTGCCATCGACGACAATCGCCTTCGAGGCACTCGGGCCGTGGAACGCGATGTTCGGAATCGGGAGGCCGAGAATCGCACGGGCGTGCAATGCAAATTCCGAGAGGTCTTGGGAAATAAGCGTCACCATGCCGGTATCGTGCGGACGTGGAGAAACTTCGCTGAACAAGACTTCGTCCTTGCACACAAAGAGTTCCACACCAAAGATACCGCGACCGCCAAGAGCGTCCGTGACCTTTTTCGCAATGACCTTCGCCTGTTCCAAAAGTTCCGGCTTCATCGGCTGCGGCTGCCAAGATTCCTGATAGTCGCCGCCCACCTGATGGTGACCAATCGGCTCCAAGAAGCTCGTGCCACCCACATGACGGACCGTGAGCAAAGTAATTTCGTAATCGAACGGCACAAAGCCTTCGACAATCACACGGCTTGCATGGCCTGTACGGCCTTCATGCTGAGAAATGTTCCAGGAATTTTCGATATCGGCTTCGGTCTTGATGACGCTCTGACCGTGGCCCGAAGAACTCATCACCGGCTTGATGACGCACGGGATGCCGATTTCCTTGACGGCAGCCTTGAAATCTTCGTAGTTGTCAGCAAAACGGTACGGGCTCGTCTTGAGTCCAAGCTCTTCGGCAGCCAAACGGCGGATGCCTTCGCGGTTCATCGTAAGCTTGGTCGCCTTCGCGGTCGGGATGACGTTGTAGCCTTCCTTTTCGAGTTCCACGAGCGTATCCGTCGCAATCGCTTCGACTTCCGGAACGATGTAGTCCGGCTTTTCAAGTTCAATCACGCGACGGAGTTCTGCTCCGTCCAGCATGTTAATCACGTGGCTACGGTGAGCCACCTGCATACCGGGAGCGTTGGCATAACGATCCACCGCGATGACTTCAACACCAAGACGAATCATCTCGATGATGACTTCTTTGCCTAATTCGCCTGCTCCGCAGAACAGGACCTTGGTTGCACTAGAACTTAGAGGTGTACCGATTTCTGCCATATAGTCTCCTTGATATGCAAAAAATATAGGTAATGTCTAGACGAGAGACGAGAGACGAAAGACGAAAGATGGTAAAAGTGATTAGTGGTTAGTAAACAGTAGGCTGTAAGCGGTAGGAAGTAGGAAGTGACTGCAGGTTTTGGGGTATGAGCACGGGCCTACGGCCCTTTGGGGTATGGGGTTATTGTAATTAGAACAGCCCAAAGCGTAGCGACCCCACACTCCATAGCCCATTCCCCCACATCAATCCTTCACGCAGCGGACTGGCACGGCATAATTTTTATCTCTTTGTTTCAAAAGCGTTCGAAGAATATCAAGTTTTTTGCCATCCAGACTTGATCGTCAATAGTCACCATCTTGTAAACTTGACCATCGCGGATGTCACGGAAATATTCAATTTCATTATCAAGCGCCGCATTCTGCTTAGGGGCCTCTATGGAATCTGCGAAATCTGATCTTGGAACGGGGTCCGAGATGACGGCAGCAGAATCTAAGGCCGGGATGGCAACGACGGAATCCGACGACATATTTCTAGCGGAGCTGCACGCATCAAGCATTGCAGAAGCCAAGATGAAAGCGAAAGACGCACAAGCAAAAGATAGCAGACGGTTGTTGTTCATTGGTTGTCAAAGAAGTATTTAGTGGGTTGTCAAAACAATCAGTTTCCTTTTTCGTTATCTTTAATGCATCGAACCGAGAACTTATCGTCCTTGATATCGTAAGTTATGTAAGCAACATCGCTTACTTGCAGTCCCATATAATACACAGCATCGGAGCCATCTTCCGGCGCACTCCAGAAAAATGCTTTTACACCTTCAAAAAAGTCTCCGTCGAAGTCCATACGCCCCGCAGGAAAAGCGGTAAAACCAAAATCATTTGTACCATCGCCACCATTACTCCACCCCATTTGAGCCTTGAGAACTTTGCCAGCAACAGACAATCCCCCTACAGCGTTAATCAAAATGTTCCATTCTGTCAGCGTCGGCAAATGCCACCCGGCAGGGCACGCCATTTGAGCATCATCCCATGTGTAATGTTGCCCATATTTAAGACAATTGCCCAATTTTTTGCCAAAGCAGTCACTATTCTCGGTTTTGTAATTGAGATTTTCAGCCATCCACACTTGTTCACCAATCGTCACAATTCTATAAGTCTTTCCATCACGAGGATCAGTCATTTCATTACGAGGATCTGTCATGGAATGAGGTTTTTCGCTCTTATTTTCTTTTTTTCGTTCAACATTTCCTTTGACGCACCGAACAGAATAGCCATTCTTTTTCATTGCCACATATAAAGAAACATTCATAGAATCAGAATTAAATTGCACGTTATAAGCTATCGATGAAACTACATCTTCAGAACTCCAGAATGCAGCATAACGATGTTCTGAAAAATAAGTTCCGCTATCGCTCCGAATTCCCGCCGGGAGCGCCAAAAAGCCAAACGGATCAGCCCCGTTTTTGATCCAAGATTTAGATTCCCAATCTTTTTCTGATTTGAGAAGATAGCCTGCCGTATTTTCGCCGCCAGCCATCGCAAACAACGTTTTCCATTCATTCTGAGTCGGCAAATGCCACCCCAATGGACAAGCCTTCATTGCCGCATCCCAAGTATAGAGGCGGCCATATTTCGAGCAATTGCTTGTACGATTGTCATAGCAATAGCTGTCCGCTATTTCGTAATTGAGGTTTTCAGCCATCCACACTTGATTGCCGATTTTCATCGTCATATAAGCTTGGCCATCACGCGAATCAGTCAAAAGCTTACCACGTTTTTCAGCGGCATTGCAGGGAACAATCGCAGCAAATACGAACAAGTAAACAATATAAAGCAAAAAAACTTTATTCACAGCATGCTACTCCTCATCTATTAAATCTTCTAAATCAACTAAATTTTCAGGACGGTTATAACGAGGTCGCATTCTACTAGAATAACAGGCATCTACAGAGCAGCAAGATTTTCCGGAACTAGTCGATTGAGGCGTTTCTCCCTTGATACAGCGAACATGATGCGGACTGCTCTTAGAGTCGTCACTTATATACGAGCATTGCGCGAAGCACCAATTATGAGATTCCATTTCACAGGAGATAACCATTGCATCCGCATAATAAGAACCTTTCTCCGTCGAACTCCAAAAACTTACACTATAACCATCAGAAAGTGCAGAAAAGCCATATTCATCAGAACCAGCTATTCCACTATTCAAGGATTCCCAATTCCAATTTGTCGCCATAAGAGTTCTTGCAGAATCGGCCCCACCCACAGTTGTTATCAACGTTTCCCATTCGGCACGCGTTGGCAAATGATACCCCGCAGGGCAAGACTTCATTGCAGCAGTCCATGCATATTCTCTCCCATATTTAGTACAGAATGCATCATCGTTTTGATTACAATAGCTACTATCCGTTTTATAATTCAAATTTTCAGCCATCCACGTCTGTTCACCAATTTTAACAGTCCTGTAAATTTGTCCGTCACGAGAATCCCTGAAGAATCCCTCCTCTCTTTGTTTTTTCCGTTTCTCTTGTTTTAATTCACCTTTCAAGCAACGGACTGGATATTTGCCACGCATTGAATTTTTTTCTATAGAAGCAGCATCACCACAGATTATGGACAACGTATATACAAGGTTAGAAGTATTGTAAAAGGACTCTGAAGAACTCCAAAATGTAGTTTTATCAAATTTTCCAGTCGAATCTTTAGCATCAACAGGAAGTGCAGAAAAACCGTAATCGACAGCACCATTGCAACCATCATTCCAACCACTCGTAGATTTAAGCATTTTGCCCGCAACAATTCCGCCTCCCATAGACGAAACCAGTTTTTCCCAATCTTCCTTCGTTGGCAAATGATAACCAGTCGGGCACGCATCTACAGCACCTTTCCATTTGTAAAGACGGCCAAATTTTTCACAATAACTCAAGCTGTCATGATAGCAATAGCTAAACTCCGACTCGTAATTCAGATTCTCGGCCATCCAAGTTTGGTCGCCAAAAGTAACCGTTCTATAAGTTTGTCCGTCACGGGAATCCGTCATGGAGCCTATTGCATTAAAGAGATTCGCATTTTCGAAAAAAACTATTGAAGAATCTCTACCTTTATCTACCAGTTCTTTTTTGTCTTTGGCCTTGGCATGGGAGCGAGTCAAACCTCGGCTCTCGTCTAGTTTTTCGTCTTTTAAACAACGCACGGAGTACTTATACTTTTTAAAGCTGTTGCCATGCTGAACGGAAGCAATGTCTTTTCTAAAGTTTACGCGAGAGACATGATTTTCATCGACTTCCATAGAACTCCAAAAATACGCATTTTTAAGCCAATCAAAATAATAAGAATATTTACCGTCACCACTTTCCGCACCCGACAAAAGTACAGAAAATCCGTAATCATCAGTATCTTCATATGCTTCTACGTATTCAAGATATCCATAACCTCTAGGTTCTATTTTCTTGAGTTTTTGGCCAGCAATTTCAGCACCGCCCACAGCAACAAACAAAGTATCCCATTCTGCTTGCGTCGGCAAATGCCAGCCTACGGGGCACGCTTTTATCGCTGATTTCCATGCATAAAGGCGACCATTGTTTGTACAATTATCATCTAAATTATGATAACAGGAACTCGATTCCATTTCATAATTCAAGTTTTCGGCCATCCAAATTTGCGAGCCGATGGCGACCGTCTTATATTTTTTCCCATCACGGGAATCGTTTAATGTTCCTCTAACAACTGTTGATGGAAAAATAAAATACCGCGAAGATGATGACGCATTCACTATTAGCATCGTACTCGAAGAACTTTTTTTCGATTTCCGTTGAATATACACGCTCGATGACGAATGGCTAAACAAAGACTTTGTAATAGATGTCGAACTGTTAATAGACAACGACTTCGGTATAGAAGATGTTGTAGGAACCTCATTCTTGACACAACGCACGGAATACTGAAATTTCGGGTCAGAATAATTACAACTATAAAAATAATCTAGCATAATGTTAGCTGCGTACGATTTGTTATCTTTCTCGGTCGAACTCCAAAAATGAGCGTCACGATCCATTCCGCTATATCCGCGTCCATTTTTACTTGTGAATTTCAAATAACCTGCAGGGAGCGCAGAAAAACCAAAATCATCCGTTCCATTTTTATAATCAAACCAGTTCTTCGTTGACATAAGCTTTCTATCAAAAGGTTCTCCAACAGTTTTACGTAAGGAATCCCATTCTTCTTCGCTCGGCAAATGCCAACCCATAGGACACGCATTCTTCGCCGCAGACCACGTATAAAGCCTTCCATACTTGATGCAGTTTCGAGGATTGTTGTCATAGCAAGAACTATTTTCCATTTCATAGTTCAAGTTTTCCGCCATCCAAATCTGAGAACCAATCGTTACCGTCTTGTAAGTCCGGAAATCACGAGTATCGAAGAACGTTCCTTTAGATACCTTGGAATCATCTGGCGGATTTCCATAAACGCAGCGAACCGCAAATTCATGGCCTTTAGGGACATAAGCAAGATCAACACTATCGCTATAATAATGCAAAAAAGCAACATAAGCATTTTTACGATCAAATTCAGAAGCGTTCCAAAAAAAGGCATCATAGCCTTCATTGTTGAAGAATTTCGTGAAATACGTTCCCTGGAACATAAGTCCCGCAGGGAGTGCCGAAAATCCATAATCATCGCTACCATTGCCGTTGTATATCCAGCCATCCGTAGATTTAAGCATTTTTCCGGCAACGGACCGGCCACCCGCAGCAGAGATCAACGAATCCCATTCCGCACGCGTTGGCAAGTGCCAGCCATCGGGGCACGCATCCATTGCGGATTCCCATTTGTAAAGGCGACCGTATTTAATGCAGCTATTCGGATTTTCTTCATGGCAGAAGCTTTCGGGCAATTCATAATTCAAGTTTTCGGCCATCCAAATCTGCGAACCGATTTTCACCGTCTTGTAAACTTGACCGTCACGCGAATCCGTCATCAATCCGTAAACAAACACATCATATTCATCGTCGGAAGCGCCATGAGTACCACTGCATGCAGCAAGCATCGCCAAAGCTAAAAAACACAAGAAAACAAAAGCAGAGATGAATTTATGCATAAAGCGACCCCTTAGCCCATACCCCTAATCCTTCACGCAGCGGACAGATCGTCTATAACTGATATCATCGAAATAACGAAAGCCCCCATAATTATAATCAGATTTAAAATACATGAAATAAGCGTAATCACTAGTGGAATAAGGCTTTGAAGAAATCCAAAAAGTCGTCGAATTTTCCTCATTGGAATGTTTTCCCCCGTTGCTTTCAACAGGAATTACCGAAAAGCCGTAATCATCAGTACCGTTTCCGTTAGCCCACGGCCAACTTTTGCAAGTTATCCAGCCGTTTGTGGACTTGAGTTTATTGTTAGCAACGTCATTTCCACCTACAGATGTAATCAAAGTATCCCATTCTGTTGTATCGGGCAAATGCCAACCCTTAGGACATGCTATCATCGCCGATTTCCACGTATAAAGCCTTCCGTACTTGGCGCAGTTACTTGAACTATCTTTATAGCAACTGCTTTTTTCCGTTTCGTAATTGAGATTTTGGGCCATCCAAGTCTGCTTGCCAATTTTTACGGTCTTGTAGGTTTGCCCGTCACGAGGATCCTTAAAAGAAGCCTTAACAACACTCGAAGGAGAAACTACAGGAGGAGATTCCATACGTTTCCCTTTAATACAACGTACGGAGTAAGCCCATACATCAGAATCAGAGGTAATATAAGCACGATCATTATTGATTTTATGCAAATTCACAGCCCACATTCCCCCATAATTACCTGATGATGTCCAAAACAACGTTTGGTCACCCATATTCTCATATTTCTCCATCATTTCGATTCCGTAGCCAGGTGTTCCATAATAACGAGACATGCCGGCTGCAAGTGCAGAGAATCCAAAATCATCTGTACCGTAATTGCCATCTTCCCCGTTGCCGTTTTTCCAACTTCTTGCGGATTTAAGCACTTTGCCAGCATGCACGAATCCATCTTGATCTTTATCTACGCCGCCCACAGCAAGGAGCAATTCTCGCCATTCCGCTTTTGTCGGCAAATGCCAATCTGCAGGGCACGCCTCCATCGCGGCCCCCCACAAGTAAAGGCGACCATATTCAGTACATTTGCTAGGGTCGTCGTCATAGCAGAAACTAAACGCAGTCTTGTAATTGAGATTTTGGGCCATCCAAGTCTGTTTGCCAATTTTTACGGTCTTGTAGATTTGCCCGTCGCGAGCATCAACGAAAGTCCCTGACGATTTTTTCATTCTGGAGCCAGTCTTTCTGGAACCATCAGATGGCGGAATTGACGACAAAGTAGCAGATGGCGAAGCGTTCGTAGCAACCCTATTTTCTTTCGTTTCCCGTCTATCACTATCCCTAACGCAACGAACAGACTTTTTTTGCTGTTTCTCGGTAAAATCTTCCTCTGCTCCATCTGAATATGTGTCCATATTTACGAACATCGCCTTCATTCTAAAGTTTCCAGAAGAACTCCAAAATACGGTTTTATCCTTACCAGCAGGAAGTGCCGTAAAGCCAAAATAATCAGATCCACCTGCATCACGACAATAACGTTCCATATAATCGTTATACGAACAATATCTCCAGCCAGTTCCTTTTTTGGACTTGAGGTAAGCGCCCGCGGAGCGATATCCTCCTACGGCATCAAACAACGTATTCCATTCCTTAATCGTAGGCAAGTGCCAGCCAATAGGGCACGCTCCCTGAACCGGGTAAGTCAAAATCGGTATTTTGCAAAAAGCACATTCGCGATTTTTTCCCTTGAGAGAATCCTCTATTCCCATAGCATCATTCCAGGAGTAAAGTCGTCCATACTTGATGCAGTTGCTATCGGCATCGGCAGGGCATGAACTTTTTCCGGTCCTGTAATTCAAATTTTCGGCCATCCATACCTGCGTTCCGATTTTCACAAACTTGTATGTTTTTCCGTCACGTGAATCGACAAACGAGTCCTTGACCGCATCCTTGACACATCGAACCGAAGCGGCTACGGCCCCGTAATCGTCTTCTGGATTTATCAACTTGTCATAATAGTTCAAGCTCAATCCATTAGAAGCATTCACTCTCCAAAAGAGAGCATTCTGATTTTCGCTACTATACGTTCCGTCAGCATACTTGAAGCCGGCAGGAACCGCCGAAAATCCATATTTATCCGTACCGTTTCCATCGCCAAACCACCCTGCCGTAGCCTTAAGCGCCTTATTCGCCACGTCTTTTCCGCCTACAGAAGAAATCAAAAAATTCCATTCATTTTCATCGGGCAAATGCCAACCATCAGGACAAACTTTATCGGCAACGTTTTTTTCGTAAAGGCGACCGAACTTTGTACAGTTACTGCCATCATCGCCATAGCAGTAACTGTCAGGAGTGATGTAATTCAAGTTTTCCGCCATCCATGTCTGTTCACCAATTTTCACAGTCTTGTAAATTTGACCGTCACGCGGATCTTTCATGGAGCCAAAATTATGAGCAAAACAAGACGGGACCAACGTTACAAGCAATGCAACGCAAATAAAAAACGATAATATATTTCGTTTACACATAATTCCCATCTCTCGCTAAGAGAACAAATACAAATTTAGTAAACGAAAGTCCAGTTACCTTTTGTAAATTATGCTACAGGTTAGAACTTCAAATCCACCGGGTTGAAGTTGAATTTCAAGCCAGAACGAATCCAGGCGTCGGAACCATCTTCACGCTTATCATGCGCAAGATTGCGATAAACGCGGAATCCGCCACCCACGTAAAATTTGAACCAATCCGTCACTTCCCTTTGATAAAGGACATCAACGAGGAACTGTTTTTCGACAACGCCGGACAACGAATTATCTGCATTCAGCGCTACATTGTAGTCCGTATAAAGTTCCTTGTCCCCTTGACGGAGCCAAGCAAGCGTAAGCGTCGCAGAATGAGCCTTCCATGTCCAGTTCATGTCGAACCACAAATCAAGAGCGTCGCCTCCCCTACGGTATCCGATAGGATAATCGACAAAATAGGCATCCGCGTAATCGTTATCGCCCTGTTCACGGAAATTACTACGGTAATTGCGGCGCCCCGTATATTTCAGAAGCGGAAGCTTGCTGTTGTTTGCCACCGGATCTGTCCGCACGACATCTAAACGCCACGAAAACTTACCATACTTGCGCGTTTCAAGTTCGTGAAAATATCCCACCATGTAATTGATAATGGAACGCGTCGTTCCCATGTCCTTACGTTCGCCCACCGGACTTGCAACATCTTCAAAATTGAATTGCGTATAAAATTTCGCACCGTTCGAAGTCTTGTAACCGAATTCCACGGATGTTGCCGCAGACGTGTATCCCGTTGCGTAATTGTCATGCCAGTACATGAACGGATTGAAAGAACGGAATTCCAGCGATTTGCCGCCGATTACGCTTTGTTCAACTAAATAAAGCCAAAACTTACTCGTTTCAACACCGAGTCTATGGAACACCATGTTTTTCACATTTTCCGTATAGGTGCGGTTGCGCTGGTTACTCACCTGGCGGGAAGGGAGCGTACATTTTTGTGCGTATGCTTCGCTCTTTCCATCTTCCGGACATCCCGTTTCGTGATTCATGACATCTCCGAAAAGCCAAGCGTTCAAGGAACTCAGCAAAAAGTCATAGCGGAAAATCCCGATGTTCAGTTTCCAGTGGATTCCATCGTGATATGGCAACCCACCGAGAAATATATCGTTCTTGGAAACTTTCAAGTCTTCAGGATCAAAGCGACCGAACTGCACAAATCCCACAGGGTTGTCCCATTTGGCATAGGCGTTAATCGGCACGTTGATATCGAGTTCACTCGGTTTGTAGGTGAAATTCGTTTTCAGTTCGCTGTTGTACCAGGCCTCCAAATCCTTACGCAAGGGAGCTTCCATCAAAAAGTGGAAATTCTTGTACCCGGCCCTGAAAGAGAGCATGAAAAACGGCTCTATGCGTTCTTCGTAATTGCGCGCCGTTTCAAGAGGAATCCGCAAGCCCCGCCAGTTTTTTCCGTAATATTCAGCGGTATCGACAGCAAACATCGGGTCGGTCGGGCCCCCATTAAATCCAAAATTGAAATCCGTACCGAGCTGGAAATAGCCAGACTTTTTCACGGGCTTTTCGGTCACGCTTTCAACGGAGGCAAACGACGCCACCGCCACGAAAAAAACAAGGAGTAAGGAACGATACAGCATATTTTAAATGTATTAATTTTTTTCAAGTACAGTAAGGACCACCCAGGCAGGGAGACCCGGGTGATCCCTTGTGTTGTGGTGGGTATGCCTTTACATACCCGGTGTGTGTGTGTTTGTTATCGAAGGCATGCTCAAAAACATTCGAACATGTCTGTCGAATTTCACTACTTCATTGCACTAACCGTTTTTAACGATTAGAACAAGTCAGAGTTCATGCGCATAAAAGCCGGCAGGTCGTAATCGACGTTGCTTTCCTTGAGAGCGTCTTCAGACGGCTTCTGGTTACGCATAAAGGCGGGAGTATCGTAGTTCACTTGTTCACTCTGGGCGGTCATGCGGGAATCCTGCTTGGAGTAGGAACCTGCATAATTGCCATTAGAAAGCGGATCGGCATCGGCCACACCCGGCATTTCCTCGGTTTCACGCAAGGTTGCTGTTGCAACAGATTCTTCGGCATAGGAGACCTTTGCATCAAAGTTCGGGGATGCAAAGGATGATGCCGGAGCGAACATTGCGGCAGCCTGGTTGATCGGAGTTGCCGGACGAGCGGGGCTTGCATAGCTCTGCGTCGGTGCAGAAGCGTATGCAGGTGCAGCCGCATAAGCCTGAGTCGGAGCGGACGCCATTGCAGAAGTCGGGGCCGCAGCGACGCGCTGGGTGATTGCCTGAGCAGCAACCGTCGGAGCAGCAGTCGGCATAGCGGCAGTTGCACGACCCGCGAGAGCGACAAAGTTCGTCGTCGGGCGCGGAGTGGCAGCCTGAACGCCAGCAGTTTGCGGATAAGCCTGAGCCTGCGGGAATGCGGACGCCATACCGCCATAGTTCACGGCAGCAGCATTGTTCGTACCGCCGCAACCCGTCGCGATGATGGTGATGCACACCTTGTCGCCAAGTTCCGGAAGCGTGATATCGCCCACGATGATGTTCGGGTTGCCTTCTTCGCCCACGGCGTCGTAAATGTGTTCCATCGCTTCGTTATGTTCGAGCAAGGAGTAATTTTCGCCGTGAGAAACGTTGACGAGCACGCCAGAGGCACCCTGGATATCGATGTCTTCGAGAAGCGGAGAAGAAAGGGCTGCATCCGCAGCAGCAATACCGCGACCATCACCTTCTGCAGAACCCGTTCCCATGAGAGCGCTACCACCCTTGAGCATGACCTTGCGGATATCGGCAAAGTCAACATGCACAAGACCATGACGGAACATGATGCTGCAAATGCTCTGCACTGCATTGCCAAGGATTTCGTCAGCCATCTTGAAGGCCTCATCCATAGTCGCGTTTTTATTCGTGTTCTGGATAAGGTTCATGAGTTTCTTGTTTTCGATGACAATGATCGTATCGGCAGCTTCGCGAAGAGCGCGGACACCGTTCTGAGCCAAGGCGTTACGAACATTGCCTTCAAAGCGGAACGGCTTTGTCACGACAGCGACCGTAAGCACACCCTCTTCACGAGCAATGTTTGCCACAACCGGAGCAGCACCCGTACCGGTACCACCGCCCATGCCCGCCGTAACGAACACGAGATCGGCACCCTTCATGGCGTCCCTCAAGTCATCGATGTTTTCTTCGACAGCCTTACGACCCATTTCCGGATCCATGCCTGCGCCAAGATTTCTTGTGCTCTTTTCGCCAATGAGAATCTTGTGGTCCGCGAGACTCTGGTCCAGCGCCATAGCGTCAGTATTGATGGCGTAGTATTCGACGCCCTCGATATTCATCTGCTTCATACGGTTTACGGTATTGCCGCCGGCACCGCCGACGCCGAACACCTTCACTTTGGCGTTTCTAAATGGAGTATCATCTCCTGTGACACGAGATCTTGCCTCGAAGTTGATGTTAGAAAAGTCACTCATAGTTTATCTCCCTGATTTGAGTGGTTTATGTTGTTAAAAATAAGTCCTAAAGATATCGCGAAGGCGTTGCATGCCCTTTTTGACGGAAACTGCCAACTGGGTTCCTGTTTCGCGCTGTTTCTTTTCACGATGTTTCTTGTTAGCGTAATACAAGAGACCAATACCTGTAGCGTAGGAGGGATTCTGGAATGCTTCCTGAATGCCGCTCATGCCTCTCGGCCTACCGATATGAACGGGTTTCTTGAATACTTTAGATGCAATATCTTCGATACCGACAAGGTTGCAGCAGCCACCGGTCAACACGATACCGCCATCAATGACTGTATCGAGGTGATGCTTTTCCAAATCCTTTGCCAAGAGCTTAAAGATTTCTGCAACACGAGCCGTAATAATACGAGCCAAAAGTTTACGGGAACAGGAAACTTCCCCACGGTCGCCTACACCCGGCACCGGGAATGTTTCGTCCTCAATCAAATTGTTGAGCGAGCAGGTGCCATACTTTTTCTTGACTTCTTCCGCCTTCGAAAGCGAAACCGGAACCTGCAAGCATTTGCTGATATCGCTTGTAATGATGTTACCCGCCATGTCAAGCGAAGCCGTGTAACGCACAGAGTCCTTCACGAACACGGCGACATCGGCAGAGCCTGCGCCAATGTCAATCAGCGCCACACCGAGTTCACGTTCGTCTTCGGATAGAACGGCAGACGCAGCCGCAAGCGGTTCGAGAACAAAGCCCGCCACGTTGAGTCCGGCACGGTTCACGCACTTTGCGATATCTTGGAGCGCATTCGGGCGAGAGGTTACCACCTGAACTTCGACTCCTAAGCGACGACCGGAATAGCCCTTGGGATTGCGTATGCCCGTTTCGTCATCAAGCGTATATTCACCCGGAAAAATATGGATGATTTCGCCGGCCTTGTCCGGTAGCGTGCTCGCCTGTCTCTGGACGTTGATGATATCTTCTTCACGGACTTCGTTTGTTGGAAGTGTCACGAGACCTTTGTAGCTGAACGAAGACACGTGCTTTCCGGCAATGCCCACATAGACATCGCGCACATCGACACCCGCCGACGATTCCAGCATGTGGACGGCCTTTTGGAGCGTTTCCACGACAGAATCGTATTCATCGGACGATTCTAGCGGAAAATCCCCGCATTCCACGACTCGGACGGATTCCCCTTCCGAAATACCAACGAATAAGTTCACTTTCGAGGCGCCAATATCAAGCCCGAAAATGTAGTCCTCTTTTTTGACCATTTGCTTATTGTTATCCATTGATACACCTCTTATCAAAGTTCTTTATATACGCAAATCCATGAAATCTCATATCGACCTCGACTGCACAAAGAAGTTCACTACGAAAGCCCTTACCGACAGCATCGTACAAAGTAAACAAATCCTTATCCCAGTTCGTTGCCGGGAACATCACGCGGAATCCGGCATCCTTGAAGAACACTTCAAAGGCGCTGTCTTTTTCGGACCAGCCTATTTGCGAAACCCTTTCGTACAAGGCCTTATTTTCCTTTCGCATGGCCGATAAAAACGATGCCACCTGCTTGATTTTTCCGATGGACTCGTTCTCGAGAATCGGCAAATGGAGAGCCGTCATCATGGACATCGGTAGCGAAAGTCCTCTTTCGGAATAGACCGTTCCCTTCCCGTTTTCAAGCACAGACAAAATAGGCGAAGCCTCCTGCAGCTTGATGTAAAGCGATGACGGGAACTTGCTTTCCACTTCGGCAGAGTGGATAAGCGGTATCCGCAAGAGCGATTTCTTGACAGAATCGGCATCCAGTTCGGACATGAGCATGCCGGTTTCCACCTGGGCACTTTGAACAACGTCTTCCCACGAAAGCATGCGGTTGCCTTCGATTTCGATATACTGCAAATGCCTGAATTCCAACGGATTAATTTGCTGAAGATAGAAACGACTATGCCACAGCGCGGCAACGGCAGCAACAACGAGCACGGTCAAAACCCAGCCCTTGCGTTTGTACCAACGAACAGCGCCGCCAACGCGCATCCGTCTCATACGGGCACGCTTACGCCTGCGCTTGCGTTCATTGTAGCCGATACGGCGACCGAACATGTTCGTATCATCTAAAGTCAAATACTCTTCTCCAAAATCGTCTGGCCCAATTTCCAGATGTTTCCGGCGCCCATCAAAACAATCACGTCGTTCGGCTTGAGCAAATCCTTGCACACCGGAATCAAGTTGTTCACGTCACCGATAAAGCGGGCATCGCGGTGGCCGCGGTCGGCAGCGCTGTTTGCGACCATTGCGCCGGTCACGCCTTCGATCGGCTTTTCACGGGACGGATAAATGTCCGTAACCAAAAGAACATCGCAGTTCGAGAACGCACTGCCAAAAGCTTCGTGCTGGTCACGGGTACGTGTAAACAAATGCGGCTGGAAAGCTACAATGATTCGCTTGTCCGGGAACGCCTCGCGGAATCCGAGCAACGTCGCAGTCGCTTCCGTCGGATGGTGAGCGTAATCATCGAACACCATGATTCCGTTCTTTTCGCCGATAAATTCAAAACGACGCTTCACGCCTTCGAATGCGGCCACAGCCTTGCGAGCCACTTCGATGGAAATACCTTCTTCGACAGCGAGCGCCACGGCAGCAGTCGCGTTCAGAACGTTATGGCGTCCTGGAATCTGGAGTCTGAATTCGCCCAAGCTCTTTCCGTCACAGAAAATTTCAAACTTCGGATAGCCCTTCACGAACGTAAGATTTTCGACGCGGTACTTCGCCTGGCGCGTAAATCCGTACGTAATCACAGGCTTCTTGAGGTGCGACAAGATCTGCTGCACATTCGGGTCGTCCAGGCAAACTATCACCTGACCGTAGAACGGAATCTTGTTCGCAAACTGCGTGAACGCATCCTTGATGGCGTCGATGTTTTCGTACGTATCGAGATGGTCGGCATCGATATTCGTGATAATCGCCGAAGACGGCATCATCGAAAGGAAACTGCGGTCAAACTCGTCACTTTCGGCAATAAGGTAATCGCCGTGGCCCACCTTGGCGCCACTGCACTTGCCCTTCACGATACCGCCCACGATAATGGTCGGATCAAGGCCAGCCTCTTCCCAGATGGCGCCGACAATAGAAGTCGTCGTCGTCTTGCCATGCGTACCGGCAATGGAGAGCGTATATTTGAGGCGCATGAGTTCACCGAGCATTTCGGCACGGCGGATTACCGGAATACGACGGGCACGCGCTTCGACAAGTTCCGGATTGTCATACGGAATGGCAGACGAATAAACAACCAGGTCCGCATCCACGACATTCTTGGCTTCATGTTTCGGATCCACACGGATTCCAAGGCCTTTCAAGTAATCAATGACAGCTCCCTCGCCCATATCGGAACCCGTCACCACAAAACCATTTTCGTGAAGTACTTCGGCAATACCGGACATACCGGCGCCACCGATACCCACAAAATGAAGGCGGCGGACACGTTTACAATCGTTAATTTGCATTACGTTCTCTCCATATCCAGAATAATTTTCGCAATCTGGTCAGCGGCATCGGGCATTCCAAGCGTTTTCGCGGCTTCGCCCATCTGCGTCAAGCGCTCCGGATTATATAGGAGTGCTTCAACTTTATTCCAAAGATCATTCGGTTCATCATCGAGTTCCACAAGCGCGGCGCCAGCTTTTTCCACGACGCGGGCATTGTGTTCCTGATGGTTCGCAGTCGCATGCGGGTACGGGAGCAAAATGGAAGGCTTTCCAAAAGCAAGAATTTCGGCAAGTCCCGACGCCCCGGCACGGCTGATAATCAAGTCGGCATGTTTCATGTATGCATAGATGTTGTCCAAGAAACCACGGACGGCGACATTCGGTAAAATGCCAAGACGTTCGTTGATGCTATCGACATTCTTCGCACCCACCTGCCATACAACGCTGATTTCTTCGTGAGCGGCGATGCGTCCGATGCTTTCTTCAATCTTGTTGTTGATGCCAACAGCCCCTTGAGAGCCTCCGACGATAAACACCGCCTTGCGCCCTTCGCGGAACTCCACCGGGCGTTCCAAG
>Ga0310696_10003421_pt1 | contig 19846 bp, 16 predicted proteins | sample AusTroGonzalo_MG_4_FD_203885 | JGI IMG/M metagenome (GOLD analysis project Ga0310696, IMG submission 203885) | Bovine rumen microbial communities from tropical cattle in Woodstock, Queensland, Australia - Gonzalo_02 (v2) (version 2) | ecosystem: Host-associated > Mammals > Digestive system >... | reverse complement strand
GCTGATGGCGCAGCTGCTGCCGCTGCTTAAGGATGCCGAGGAGCTGCACGAGGCCGCCCGCATCCTCCTCGCCGGAAACAAGGACGCCGAGGCGGAGAAGGCCGTGGCGCTCTATTCGTCCGTCGTCAAGTCGCCTGATCCTGCGCTGATCGCCGATCTCGCCGTGTTGCAGCACAGCCACGGACGAGTGGGCTCGGCATACCAGACGATTGACAGGGCCGCGCGCCTCGACCTGGTCGGAACCGCAGACAGGCTGGCGGCGTACGTCGGCTCGCTCCAGGGCGACCGGCGCGACGTGATGCTGATGCTCAAGCTCGCGAAACTCCAGATGCGCGCGGGCCGCAGGTCTGCCGCTATCAACAGCTTCGGCGCGGCGTACAACGCGAACCACGTCGTCGTCGAGCGCGAGGTGCAGCGCGACAAGGAGGTCTACAAGGTCTACATGGCGGTCGCCGAGGAGCAGCGCAAGTACGAGTCGCAGAGAAGACGCGGCGGACGCTGAGGAATTTAACGAAAAGGAGCAATCGAAAATGCCAAGAACAGACATAGAATGGACGAAGCTGGGCTTCGGATTCTCGGACGTCAACTGCCACATACGCTACACGTGGCGCGACGGCAAGTGGAGCGAACCCGAGTTCCTCAAGGACCCGTACATAACGATGCACATCGGCGCAAGCTGCCTGCATTACGGGCAGGAGTGCTTCGAGGGAATCAAGGCGTTCCGCCAGAAGAGCGGCCGCATCGCGATCTTCCGTCCCATGGAGAACGCGAAACGCATGTTCAAGACCGCCGTCCGCTGCGTGATGCCGCCGGTTCCCGAGGAGATGTTCCTCGACGCCTGCGACAAGGTCGTCGCCGCCAACGAGGAGTTCGTCCCGCCGTATGGAACAGGCGGCTCGCTGTACCTCCGTCCGCTGCTCATCGGAACCGGCCCGCAGATCGGCGTCGCGCCCGCCAAGGAATACACCTTCATGATCATGGTGATGCCAGTCGGAGCCTACTACAAGGGCGGACTCAAGCCCGTCCGCGCCGTGATCCTCGACGACTGGGACCGCGCCGCGCCGCACGGCATGGGCGACGTGAAGGTCGGCGGAAACTACGCGGCTTCGCTCTTTGCGCACGAGAAGGCGAAGCACGACGGCTGGCCGGTGGAGCTCTATCTCGACGCCAAGACCCACACCTACGTCGAGGAGTTCTCGACCTCCAACTTCCTCGGAATCAAGAAGGACGGCACGTACGTGACGCCGGACAGCCATTCCGTGCTGCCTTCCGTCACGAACAGCTCCCTCAAGCAGGTCGCGGCCGACCTCGGCTGGAAGGTCGAGTGCAGGCCCGTCCCGTACGAGGAGATCAAGGAGTTCGCGGAAGTCGCCGCGTGCGGCACGGCCGTCGTCGTGACGCCCGTCTGGGAGATCACACGCGGACAGGAGGTCATACGGATATCCGAGCCCGACGAGGTCGGGCCGCACCTCCAGAAGCTGTACGAGACGGTGCAGGGCATCCAGTACGGAGAGCTCCCCGACGCCCACGGCTGGTGCCGCGAAGTCAAGGTCTGAGAAGCTGTGGCCGACTGGATCGAAAGAGAGGTCGACCGCAGCATCGTCGCCGAGCTGGAAGCCGCAGGGCATCCACGTCTCATGGCGCGGCTCCTGGCGCTCAGGGGCGTGACCGCCGCCTGCGCCGAAGAGTACTTCGCGCCGTCGCTCCGGGGCCTGGCCGCCCCTGACGAGCTTCCTGGCGTCGCAGAAGCGGCAGACGCCGTCCTCGCCGCCGTGCGCGCCCGCCGCAAGATCGTCGTCTTCGGAGACTACGACTGCGACGGAATCTGCGCTACGGCCATCCTCGTCAAGACGCTGGAGGCGCTTTCCGCAGACGTTTCGCCTTTTATTCCCCAACGCCTAGTCGAAGGCTACGGGATGACGGACGCGTCCGTCTCCCGCATGCTGGAAGAGAATCCTGGCGTATCCCTCGTCGTCACCGTAGACAACGGAATCAACTCCGTCGAGTGCGTTGCGTCTCTGAAGGAGCGCGGCGTCGACGTGGTCGTGACGGACCACCATCTTCCGGGCGACGAGCTGCCGCAGTGCCCCGTCGTCAATCCCAAGGTCTCCGCGCCGCCGCATCTGGAGGCCCTCTGCGGCGCCGGCGTCGCGTTCATGCTGGCGAACGCCCTCGTCAACCGCGCCCGGTCGCAGCAGATGTATTCCGGCGGCAGCGTGGGCGGGCCTCTGCTGGTGCTGGCCGGACTCGCCACGGTGACGGACATCATGCCCCTGCGCGCGCAGAACCGCATATTGGTCTCCGAAGCCCTCAAGCTCTTCTGGAGATACGCCCCCGTCGGACTTAGGGAGCTCGTCAGCCGCGCCTCGCGCCATGCGTCCCAGGCAATGACGAGCCGCGACTTCGGATTCCTCATCGGCCCGCGCATAAACGCTTCCGGACGGCTCGCGAACGGGATGGACGCGCTGAATCTCGTCCTCTCCTCGGACCGCGAGGCGGCACGCGAACTTGCGCGGCTGGTGGACCTTTGCAACATCGAGCGCAAGGCCGTGGAGACCGCCATGACGGAAGAGGCGCTCTCGAAGGTGGAGAAGGGCGCGGCGGCCCAGGTGATAGACCTTTCGGACGGACACCAGGGCGTCGCCGGAATCGTCGCCGCCCGACTTCTGGAACGGCTTTGCGCGGACGGCTCGCCGGTGCCGGTCTGCGTCGTGGTGCAGGGACACGGTTCCGCCCGGGCGCCGGAGGGATACAACGTCCGCGACGCCCTCGCCGCATGCTCGGACTACCTGACGCGCTTCGGAGGCCACGCCGCAGCCGGAGGGCTCTCTGTCAAGGACGGCGCTATCGACGCGTTCAGGACGCACTTCGCGGAGGCGTGCGCCGCGCAGGCGACTGCGGTTCCTGTCGGCGCGGCAGGCGCCTTCATCGACGCATGGGTGGACGGACGCGACCTCACGCTCGACTTTGTGGAAGGGCTTTCAAGGATGGAGCCGTTCGGAGAGGCGAATCCGGAGCCTGTCTTCGCCGCGCGCAACCTCATGTTCTCGGACGTGCGTGCGCTCGGAATGGAAGGCCGCCATCTGCAGATTTCCTTCCAGGACTCCGGATTGCCTCGCGCAGTATGGTGGAACCGCGGCGACTTGGCGGAGGATCTCCGCCGCGATTCGCACCGCCCCCACGACGTCATGTTCACGGCCGCCGTCTCGACTTACGGAGAGCGCCACGTCGAACTACGAGTCCTCGCCGTCCGGTAGACGTCTGCCGACATCCATTCGTCAGGCCCGCATAGCGCGTTTACCCATACCCTTAATTTATCTACCTTGTCCTCGTATTTGGTTAGGTAGCGAAATTGTGATATAATGTGCGGAATGGACAAGATAGTGCTGATGCTATCGCTTGCGCTCATGACTGGTGCCGTTCGGGCGGGATGGGAGAACCCTCCGCCGGGTTTCGTCATGGAGAAGGGCAAGAGGATTCCGAACATGGCGGAGCGCCTTCAGCTAATCAAACCGGCGAAGGCCGGTGAGCTGCGTTTGGTGCCGACGTACGTATCCTGTTCTATGTACTGGGGTGTGAAGGGCGAGGTCGATGGCATTGGCCTCGAATACCGCGCTGCCGGCGCAAAAGAGTGGCAGACGGCCGAGAAGCCGGTGTATTTCGACGACGCGGAGAACTACCGTGGGTCGATCTTCAACTTGAAGGAGGACGCGGCCTACGAGGCGCGGATCGTGGCGAACGGCAAGCCGCGCGCTTTCGGCAAGTTCAGGACATGGCGGTCTGACGTGCCGATCGCGAAGACGGTCGTCCTCGATCCTAAGAATGCGAAATATCCGATCGTCATCTCGGACCGGGGCTCTCCCAACGGATGGATTCGCTACACGGCGAAGCCTGGGACGGTGCTGGGGGGCGAGACGTTAAGGGATAGCTCGGTCATCGCCGTGCGAAATGCCGAGTACGTGATCGTCGAGGGGATCACCGTGCAGGGCGGCGGCGGAAACCGCAACTCGCCGGTGTTCATCGAGAGCTCCAAGGGCGTGCGCGTCCGCAACTGCGAGATATTCGGCTTTGGAAGCGCCGGACGACCGGTCTTCACGGACAAGGGAGGCGGGTGTTTCTTCGAGAGTCCGAGGGGCTATGCCGATCCCAGTCCAGGACGCAAGATCAACTGGCACGCCGGCGTAATGATCTATCCGGAGACGGAGGAGATCACGATCGAGCGATGTTACATACACGATCCGCGGGGCCACGCGAACGCCTGGTACTATTCGCATCCCGCCGGCCCGGAGGGCATCTTCGTCTACCGTGCCAACGGGTCGGTCGTGTTGCGCTGGAACGACATCGTCGGGTCGGACCTTCACCGCTGGAACGACGCGATCGAGGGCGCCGACAACTTTTCGGCCGCGGGAGGTTTCAACCGCGACAGCGACGTCTACGGCAACTTCTGCATCTATTCCAACGACGATTGCGTGGAGCTTGACGGCGGACAGCAGAACGTCCGCTGTTTCCGCAACCGTTTCGAGTCGTCGCTGACGGGCATCTCGATCCAGGGCTGCATGGTTTCGCCGGTCTACCTCTACGAGAACCTCGTCCCTCCGTGCTGCGACGAGTTCGGGCAGGGGAGCCAGAGCATCAAGACCTACGACTTCGACGAGTACTGGTACGCGCCCTATGCGTACATCCGCGGCAATTGGTTCGGAATGACTCACTACAATCCGGTGCTTGGCATGACCTCGCGATGGGACTGGCGCGACGACAACGTCTTCTTGGGGACTGACGTGCCGGCGAAAGTGGCGCGGACGCTTCCGGTGCGCAGCCTGCCGTTCATGCTCGACACCGGCATCATCAAGGATATTAAGGTCTCCGGCTCGACCGCGTCCGCTGCAAAAACGACATTCATCGCCCGGTCCACGAAGCCCCAACCGTTCAAGGTGCGGAAGAACTTTGATTCCGACTGGTTCACGGTCTCGCCGGCCGAAGGCACGCTGAAGAAGGGGGACAATTCGTTTACGGTCACCTTCCATCCTGCGAAGATGTCCGGCCGCCGCCATTGGCGCAGCGCGTTCCTGGTGCGTACTCCAGAGGGCTTGTCGCGTTGCGTTTCGGTCTATGCGGAGAAGACGGATTTCGAACAACCCGCCCGCCCGGTCAAGTCCGCGCGCACCGTCTACGCGGCGCTAGACGACCCGATCCTGCTCTCGAGGGCGAATTCGTCTTCGGCTCCGGCCGCCGTGTCCTTTGACATCGCCGAAGAGGGCGACTACTGGTTCTTCGTCAGGGGGAAGTCCGAGAGGAAGCATTCGAGCGTCCTGATGTCGGTCGACGGTTCGGAATCCCAGGCGGCGTTCCTGGTGCTGTGGCCAGACTATGCTTCGTGGAACATCCTGCGCCCCGGGGCGGCGATTTACACGGCGAAAGGCGGGCTTGAACCATTTCACCTGAAGCGGGGCCGCCATGTCCTGCGCCTGCAGCCGTACAAGGGCGCGCCAGCCACGATCCTGGATGTCGCGGTCTCCGACCAGCCGCCCGCATTTGAGCCGCGGTAGTCTACTTGACGGAAATGTCTTATTGGATGTAGCCAACAATTAGGCAAGGGCGAGGATTTGGAGAATCGGCAAAGCAAAAGAAATTGCCGGGATGTCTGCGTAGTTGCTTTTTGCCGACATATCGGCGCTGAGATATGGTATAATATCTAACCATGTGGAACTACTCAGACAAGATGCTGGACCATTTCCGGAATCCCCGGAACGTCGGCAAGATCGAAAATCCTGACGGAGAGGCGACCGTAGGCTCGCTTGCGTGCGGAGATGCGCTCAAATTCCAGTTCCGCCTCGGGCCGGACGGGAAGATCGCCGAGGCGAAATTCCAGACGTTCGGCTGCGCGAGCGCGATAGCGTCAAGCTCTGCCCTGACCGAGATGGTGATCGGCAAGACCCTTGACGAGGCGAAGCAGATAACCAACCAGCAGATCGCGGACTATTTGGGCGGGCTTCCTCCGCAGAAGATGCACTGCTCCGTCATGGGCCGCGAGGCGATGGAGGCCGCGATCAAGAACTACGAGACGGGCGAGAACGCCGACCGCAACCTCGAGGACACCGTGCTCTGCACGTGCTACAACGTGTCCGAAAACGAGGTCCGCCGCGTCATAACCGAGAACCAGCTGACAACCGTCGAGGAAGTGACCAACTACACCAAGGCCGGCGGCGGCTGCGGCCGGTGCAGGGGGAAGATCCAGCAGATTCTCGACGAAATGAAGCGCTGACGAACGACGAACCGGACTGGAACAGACATGAAACTAGGATTCGACAACGAGAAGTACCTGAGCGAACAATCGGCCGAGATACGCCGCCGTGCGGAGAAGTACGGCAAGCTGTACCTGGAGTTCGGCGGCAAGCTCATGAACGACAACCACGCGGCGCGGTGTCTGCCGGGGTACGACCCCAACGTGAAGCTGCGCCTTCTGCAGTCGCTCGGCGACCAGGCGGAGCTGGTCCTCTGCATTTACGCGGGCGACATCGAGCAGAAGAAGCGCCGCGCGGACTACGGCACGACTTACGAGGAGGAGACGCTCAAGCTGATCAACGCGATGCAGGAGCGCGGCATTTCCGTCCGCGGCGTAGCGATCACGCGTTTCGACGGACACCCGACCGCGCGCGAGTTCGCGAGGGTGCTGGAGGAAGCGGGAGTGCATGTCTTCTACCACTATCCGATCAAGGGGTATCCCAACGACCTCGACACGATCGTCAGCGACTCCGGCTACGGCAGGAACGACTACATACCGACCGAGAAGCCCATCGTCGTCGTTACGGGGCCTGGCCCTGGCTCCGGAAAGTTCGCGACCTGCCTTACGATGCTGTACCACGAGGTGAAGAGGGGGAACAAGGCGGGATACGCGAAGTTCGAGACGTTCCCGGTCTGGAACCTGCCGCTGATGCATCCGCTTAACGTGGCGTACGAGGCGGCGACGCTGGAGCTCAAGGACGAGAACCAGATAGACCCGCACCATTTCCTCGCATACGGGGAGATACGCGTCAACTACAACCGCGACGTGGAGGCGTATCCGATCCTGCGCGAGATATGGGAGAGGATGATGGGCGAGAAGTGTCCGTACAAGTCTCCGACGGACATGGGCGTGAACCGTCTCGCGAGCGGCATAGTGAACGACGTGGTCGTGCGCGCGGCGAGCCGCGAGGAGTGCGTGAGGCGCTACGAGCGGGTGAAGGCGGACTTCGACGAGGGCAATGCGGACATGGCCATGCTCGCGCGTGCGCTCACGGTGATGGCCCGGGCAGACTGAGGCAGGCGATGTTCGACACGATAGTCATAACGGCGGCAAACGAGGCTCAGGCGCGCGGATACCGTGCGCTGACCGGCGGGCGCGCCGTCGTCGTGTCGGATCCCGGGGGGCGTCGTGTCGGCTCTCTCGGCGCGACGGTCAACCTGCTTTCCAGGCTCAGCCTGTCCGGAAAGGTCCTTGTCTGCCATTCAGGCGGCGACGCGCGCCGCACGCCGGGCTACGCCGCGATGGGCAAGGCGTTCATACCGATGCGCGACGGGCGCAGCGTGTTCGACCACATCGTGGAGGCCATGTCGCGGCTCAGGTTGCCGGAAGGCGGCGGCGTCGTCGCGGTGTCCGGCGACGTGCTGCCGACATTTGACTTCGAGGCCGCGGACTTTTCAAGGCCCGGCGTTACGGGGGTGGCCTATGCGGACGGTCCGGAGGAGGCTCGCCGCCACGGGGTGTACGAGGTCGCGGAGTCGCCGGGCGTCGGCGCGGCGGGTGCGCGGTGCCTGGACGTCGCGGGATTCCGGCAGAAGCCGCAGGTGACGCGCGGCCGTCATCTCGTTGACACCGGCGTCCTCTTCATTGACTGGCCGACGGCGGAGCGGATGAAGTCGCTTCCGGTGGAGGGCGACCTGTACGACGAGTTCCCGCGGATGCTTCTGGCCGGCTTCGCTCCGTTTCACGTCAACGTAATGGAGTCATGCGCTTTTTTCCACGTCGGCTCCACGCGCGAGATACTCAAGAACCTTGGCGACGGCAGGACTTACGTGGACAACGCGCACTGCAGGCTCCGTCTCGAAGGGGAGAACGTCGTCACGAACGTTCCTCCGGGGCGCTTCAGGACTTTGTCGCTGAAAAAGGGCGAATGCTTCACGTGCATTCCCGTCGGGAGAGACGGCTGGTACGACTTGAAATACCGCATTGACGACAACTTCAAGTCCGACGGGCTCTGGGAGAAACATGAAATGGGGGAGAAGATGAACAACACAGACTACACGCGGCTTCTCGCGGTTCGCGGCGCCGGCGTCAACGGCGGCCGGACCACGACCGTCACGGCTCCCGTGCGCATCGACTTCGCGGGAGGGTGGAGCGACACTCCGCCGATTTGCTTCAGGGAGGGCGGACTCGTCCTCAATGCGGCGGTGCTGCTTGACGGCAGGCGGCCGATCGAAGTGACGGTGCGGCCTCGCCGCGACAAGTACGTGAAGATCGTCTCCAGGGACCTCGGCAAGAGGCGTCTCGTCAAGTCCGCCGCCGAGATAGCGGACCACTCCGATCCCAGCGACTGGTGCGCGCTCGTGAAGAGCGCCCTCACGGTCACCGGCTTCAAGTTCGGCTCGGTCGGACTGGACATAACCATTTCGGCGGACCTGCCCAAGGGCAGCGGGATGGGCACGAGTTCGATACTCGGCGCCGCTACCATCGCCGCGCTGCTGGGCAGGACGGACCAGGACGAGATAGGAGAGCTCACGCTCAGGCTGGAGCGCGAGATGTGCACGGGCGGCGGATGGCAGGACCAGTTCGGCGGCATAGTCGGTGGCGTCAAGCTTCTTGAGTCCGCGCCAGGAGAGCCGCAGCACGTGGCGGTGTGGCCGATATCGGTCCCGGCGTCCGCCGCCAAGGAGCTCAAGAAACGTTCGCTCCTATACTTCACCGGGCAGAAGCGCATGGCGCGGAACATCCTCCGCAAGGTCGTCGCCTTCTACGAGGAGAATCCGCACGACTTCGCGCATGTCATCGTCAAGAGCCTAAAGGACTGCGCGAGCCGCGGCGCGGCCGCGCTCGCAAGAGGCGATCTTGAGGGCTTCGCCTCGGCTCTGAACGGATACTGGCGCGACAAGCGGCTTCTCGACCCCGGCAGCACGAACGACCGCGTGGACGAGATCATAGAGCGAATAAGCCGGTGGACGTCTGCCGTCACGCTTACCGGCGCCGGGGGAGGGGGATTCATGTTCATCCTCGCCAAGTCCGCCGCCGCCGCAAAGCGCATCCGGGCCGAGCTGGAGGGGAACAGGGCGTCGTCCCATTCGCGCTTCTACGACTTCAGTCTGGACACTGAGGGAATGAAACTCGTTTCCGCTTGCGCTTCTCGGAAAAAAAGGATATAATAGCGGCACATATGAAAACTTGGCTTGCATTCTGGTACGGGATATTCAAGAACAATCCGATCTTCAGGCTTGTCCTCGGGATGTGCCCGACGTTGGCTGTGACGACCAGCCTTGAGAACGCCCTGGGCATGGGCATGGCGGCGACCTTCGTGCTCGTCTGCTCGAACGTGCTCGTCTCTGCGCTGCGCAGGGTCATTCCGCCCGCAGTGCACATCCCGTGCTACATCGTCATAATCGCGACGTTCGTGACGGCCATCGACCTGCTGATGAAGGCGTACCTCCCTGCGCTCTCCGAGAGCCTGGGCATCTTCATTCCGCTGATCGTCGTGAACTGCATCATCCTCGGCCGGGCGGAGGCGTTTGCCTGCAAGAACGGCGTGGTGGACTCGTTCGCAGACGGCCTCGGCAGCGGAGTCGGCTTCACGCTCGCCCTTGCGCTGATCGCGGCGGTGCGCGAGGTCGTCGGCGCCGGCACGCTCACCGTCTGGGGCGACGTCGCCGTGAAGAACATCAACCCCGGTCCGGTGACGCTCGCGATTCTGCCCGCCGGCGGGTTCATAACGCTCGGGCTGCTGCTAGCGCTCATCAACCGGCTTGGCGAGTGGAGCGCGATACGCCGCGGCGCGCCGGCGCCGCTGCCCGTAAACCTGGACTGCCGCCACTGCACGATGTGCGGGAACGGGAAGTGAAGGTCTCAAGGCCATGAAGTGCCCGAAATGCGGTGTCGACGACGACAAGGTGCTGGATTCGCGCGCGGCCAGGGACGGCGCGGCGATCCGCCGTCGCCGCGAGTGCGCGGCATGCGGACACCGCTTCACGACGTACGAGGAGATTGACAGGGACGAGGTCCAGGTCATAAAGAGCGACGGATCGCGCCAGCCGTTCGACAGATCGAAGGTTGACAAGGCGATAAGGCGTGCGTGCGGCAAGCGCCCGGTCAGCGACGAGCAGATCCGCACGATGATCGACAACGTCGTGGCGAAGCTGGACGGCGACGAGGTGAAGTCCGGCGACATAGCGGAGCTTGTGATGGCAGAACTTCACAGGGTCGACGAAGTGGCGTATATACGCTTCGCCAGCGTATACCGACGCTTCACCGACGTGGCGCAGTTCCTATCGGCGATAACGGAGATAGTGAAGAAATGAGCTTTGAATACCAGCGACCCCCCGTGCGCGTGGCCGTCGTCGGCCTCGGGCGTTCGATGTTCACGAGCCACTATCCGGTCTTCAGGGCGCACCCGGCGCTCTTCAAGGTGGTGGCCGCATGCGACCTGATAAAGGAGCGCCGCGACATAATCGCCCAGGACTACCCGGACTGCAAGATGTTCCGCCAGTTCGCCGACATGCTCGACGAGCGGGACATAGACCTAGTCGACATAGCGACTTGCTCGGCCGACCACCTGAAGCACGCGCTGATGTCCCTAGAGAAGGGGCGCTGGACGCTTATCGAGTCCCCGCTGGCGCTGACAGTCGAGGACGCGCAGATCATCAGGGGCGCCGCGGCCAAGGCGAAGAACAGGCTGATAGTGCTGCAGCGCGGACTCTTCGCGCCGGACTTCCTGCTGGCCAAGTCCATGATGGAAGACCCGCGGCTCGGCGAGATTCACCAGGTGCGCGTCCGCAAGGAGGACTACATCCGCCGAGACGACTGGCAGGCCGTCAAGCGGCTAGGCGGCGGCGCGTCCTACTACGCGATGACGGACCTCATACTGCAGGCGCTGAAGCTCCTGCCGACGCCTCCGATCCAGATGTGGAGCGAACTAAAGCGCATAGCGTCGCTCGGCGATGCAGAGGACTACGCGCATGTTAACCTCAGGACGCGCGGCCAGATTTCGGCGGACGTCGAGTTCAACGGCGGGGTCCTGGAGCCGTGCCGCGCGCCGTCCTTCGTGATCCGCGCGGAGCGCGGCGTGTTTTCCGTGCAGCCTGACGCCTCCGAGGGCACGCTGACGGTGATCGACCCGGACTTCAAGTTCCCGCGCCGGCGCTCAAGCGTCCGCACGCCGCCTATAGAGGACATGCACGAGGAGATACCCGTGAAGACGATTCCGGTCTCGCTGCCCAAGGGGACGCTTCACGGCCCCAGCGCGTTCTGGAAGCACGTCTACGACACCGTACGCACCGCGGCGCCGTTTCCGCTTCAGCTGGAGGACTCCATCGAGGCTGTGAAGTTCGCGCACCTAATGAAGAAGACGAGTCCGTTCGGGAGCTGACGTATGGGGTCGATGACACAGAGCCTCGAGGACTACATCGAGACGGTGTACGTCCTCGTGAACGACAAGGGCGCAGCGTCCGTGCGGGACGTGGCCAGGATGCTGGACGTCAAGATGCCGAGCGTCGTGAAGGCCATCCGCGAGCTTAAGGGACTGGACCTCGTCACACAGGAGCCGTACTCGACGATCGAGCTGACGACCAAGGGCCGCCGCGTCGCCAAATCCATACTAGGGCGGCACACGCTCCTCAGGTCGTTTCTGATGAAGCTCGGCGTCAGCCGCAAGGCCGCGGACGTTGATGCGTGCAGGATGGAGCACATCCTTTCGGCGGAGACTTTGGACAAGATAAGGACATTCACTGAAGGCAGCAGAAGATGAAAAGCCAGATAAACAACCTCAGGCAGCTCCAGGAGCTGGTCCTGACCAGGGACGAACACCACCAGACAGGCGACGGAAGCCACATCGACAAACTCAGCGACGCAATCGACGCGATTGAGCGCAAGCTGGATCCGCAGGTGGACGCGCTCTACCAGAGACTCTACAAGAAGAGCCACATCGTCATGGCCGCGATGTCCAACGGATGTTGCTCCGTCTGCGGCATGCAGGTCCCGATTGCGCAGAGCCAGCAGGTGCGCCTTGCGCAGCATCTTGTGACGTGCTCGAGCTGCGGACGCATACTTTTCGCGTCCGACGCAGACGCCGCGGTCAACGTGGCCGAGAAGCCGGACCGCGACGACCAGAGGACCGGCATCTCCCGCTTCAGCGCGGAAGAGCTCGTCACGCTGGACCTCGACGGATGCGGAAAAGTCGACGCGATATCCGCTCTCGCGAACCTGATGGAGACGCACCACTTCATCGCGAACGCGGACTCGCTAGTGACCGCGGCCGTCGAGCGCGAGTCCGTGCTTTCGACCGCAGTCGGCAACGGACTAGCTTTCCCTCACGTCCGCGGAGTCGAGGGCGGCGGGCTCACGATGGCGATGGGCGTCTCGAAGAGTGGCATCGACTGGGATGGCGAGAAGGTGCACGTCGTGTTCCTATCCGCGATTCCGGTGGCGGTGTCGGCGTTCTACCTCAGGCTGATGTCCGGCATCGTGCAGGCGTTCTCGAAGAAGGGCGGTCTTGATGCGCTCCTCGACGCCAAGGACCGCGCGGCGCTGTGGAAGGCGCTCGTCAAGGCGACGCGCCACACAGTGAAGTGAGTGATGGCAGCGCGTATGTTCATAGCGGCGCTTCTGTGCGCCGCGACCTGCGCCGCAGCGCCGAAGGCCGCGCCTAGACGTCGCGCCGCAGCAGCTGCGCCTGACGCCCCTGTCCAGACGCAGTACCGCCGTTCGCCCTACGTCGGGGCCGTCGCGGTCGACGCGGAATCTGGGCGCGTGATCTTCTCCGACTCCGCGGACGCTCCGGCGTATCCGGCCAGCGTGACCAAGCTCATGACGCTGCTCCTCGTCATCGAAGACGTCCGCGGCGGCAAATACGCCTTCGACGACAAGGTGACTGCCACCCCGGACGTCTATCGCTGCGAGCCTAGCTGGGTGGGCATAAAGGCCGGCGAGAAGATGTCCGTCCGCGACCTCTGCTATTCGCTGATGGTGGAGAGCGCAAACGACGCGGCCATCGCCCTCGGCGTGCATTCCGCCGGCACCTTCGACGGGTTCGTCGCCAGGATGAACTCGCGCGCGGCGGAGCTCGGGATGTCCGGCACGAAGTACTACAATCCGAACGGGCTGCCGCCGAACGGCGCAAAGCGCTATCCCTGGAAGTCCTTCAACGTCACGACGGCGTCCGACCAGGCGAAGCTCGCTTGCCAGATGCTGAAGATGCCGGAGGTCCTCGAGTTCACGTCCGTCAAGACCTGCGACCTCGTGAAGACCGCCGACGGCTTCCGCGTATCCGTGACGCGCCGCGTCAACACCCCTGAGGCCAAGACGGAGCTTGCGGAGGGCGAAAAGCTCGTCACGTCGATGCGCAACCACAACAACGTGATGGTCAAGGACAAGCTGAAGGTCCGCAACCCAGACGGAACTGAGGCGGTCGACGGGCTTAAGACCGGCTACATCGATGCGGGCGGGAGCTCGGTAGTGCTGACGGGAAAGCGCGGCGAAAGGCGCGTCGTCGTGGTCGTGCTCGGCTCGTCCAGCGCGGGGGAGCGCGACGCCGCCGCTGCGCTCAGGCTGGAGGACGCCCTGGACTCGCTTTCGCTCTAGCCCACCGTGGCGGCCTGCGTTGCGATTTGGTATAATATGTGCAAATGAAAGAGAAGATGAGCAAGAGAATCCGCATAACCGACACGACTCTCAGAGACGCGCACCAGTCGCTCTGGGCGACGAGGATGCGCACGGACGACATCCTCGCGATAGCGTCCGAGATAGACGACGCCGGCTACTACTCGCTTGAATGCTGGGGCGGCGCGACGTTTGACGTCTGCATGCGCTTCCTTCGGGAGAATCCGTGGGAGAGGCTTCGCCGCATCAAGAAGGCGTGCCCCAAGACTCCGCTTCAGATGCTCTTGAGAGGGCAGAACATCCTCGGCTACAAGCACTATCCAGACGACGTGGTCGACCGCTTCGTCGCGCTCGCATGCGAGAACGGGATGGACATATTCCGCGTGTTCGACGCACTGAACGACCCGCGAAACCTCGAGGTTGCCATTGCAAGCGTGAAGAAGTATGGCGGACACGCGCAGGGGACGATCTGCTACACCACCTCGCCCGTCCACACGGTCGAGAACTACGTGAAGCTCGCCAAGGAACAGGAGGCGATGGGCGTAGACTCGCTCGCCATAAAGGACATGGCTGGCATCCTCACCCCCGGCGCCGCGCGCGAACTCGTCAAGGCCCTCGTCAAGGCCATGCCGAAGATGCCGATCCAGGTCCATTCGCACATGACGAGCGGCATGGCCGCGGCGATGTACATGGCGGCCGCGGAAGCCGGCGCCGGCTGCGTCGACTGCGCGATATCCACGATGAGCTCGTTCTCGTCGCAGCCGCCGACCGAGTCCCTCGTATCGATCCTGGAGTCGGAGGGCTTCGACACCGGCCTCGACAAGGCGAAGCTCGCGAAGATCAACGGCTACTTCAGGGAGCTCAAGAAGAAGCGCCAGCCGGCCTCGTCCGCCAAGGTCGAGCCAGTCGACGCAGGGGTGCTCGTCCATGCGATCCCCGGCGGCATGATATCGAACCTCCGTTCGCAGCTTGCGCAGCAGGATGCGCTCGACCGACTGGACGAGGTCCTCGCCGAGCTGCCGAAGGCCCGCGCCGACCTAGGCTATCCGCCGCTCGTCACCCCCACTTCGCAGATAGTAGGAGTCCAGTCCGTGCTGAACGTCCTTTCCGGCAAGCGCTATTCGATGGTGACCGACGAGACGAAGCGCTATGCAGCGGGATACTACGGACGCACCCCGGCGCCGATCGACCCGAAGCTGAGGAAGAAGCTGTGCGGCGGGCTGAAGCCCATCGACTGCCGTCCCGCGGACCTTCTCAAGCCCGGACTTGCCGCAGCGGCCGCGGAACTGCCGCCGAACACCATCCAGGCCGAGGAGGACATCCTCTCCTACGTGCTCTTCCCGGAAGTCGCGCTCGGCTACTTCAAGTGGCGCAACGAGGGCGGTCCGATTCCAGCAGACGAAGAGGAGAAGTCCAGGGATGCGGCGTCGGTCCCGGCGGCATCGGCCCCGGCGGGCGCGAAAGCTCCGGCGTCCAATCAAGCAGGCGATTTGTCTGGTACTCCGGTCCTTGCGCCGCTGAACGGCACGTTCTACCGCAGCGATGCGCCCGGAAAGCCCCATATGGCGGCGGACGGAGCGTCCGTCAAGGCGGGTGACGCGGTCTGCGTCGTCGAAGCGATGAAGCTCTTCAATCCCATCAAGGCGCCGGCTGCAGGGAAGATAACCTTCCTCGCCGAACACGGGAAGCCCGTGACGAAGGGGCAGGCGGTCGCGGTGGTCAACTGATGTCTCGCAAAGAAAGGGAGGGAAACTATGGCTAAGGAAAAGGTAAGGAATCCGAGAATCCTGATCGTCACTCCGGAGATAACGTATCTGCCGGACGGCATGGGCAACCTCGCGGGCAAGATGTCCGCAAAGGCCGGCGGCATGGCGGACGTGTCTGCGTCTCTCGTCTCCGCGCTGTACGATCTCGGCGCGGACGTCCACGTGGCGCTGCCGCACTACCGCCGCATGTTCCACGAGGAGACCGCCAAACTTGTCGCGGACGAACTGCGGAAGTACAAGAGCCACCTCCCCGACGAGCGGATACACCTCGCCGAGGACCGCTGCTTCTACTACCGCGACACAGTCTACGACCGCGGCGACGGCAACGTAAAGCTCGCCCTCGCGTTCCAGCGCGAAGTCATAAACAACTGCATACCGTACGTGCAGCCCGACCTAATCCACTGCAACGACTGGATGACGGGTCTCATCCCGGCCGCTGCCAGGCGGATGGGCATACCGTGCCTGTTTACCGTCCACAACATCCACACCCAGAAGCTCACGCTCGACCGCGTCGAGGACATGGGCATCGACGGCGCTGAGTTCTGGAACAACCTCTACTACAGCTATCCGCCCTACAGCTACGAGGAGTCGCGCAGCAACAACCCGATCGACCTCCAGGCATCCGGATGCTTCGCCTCGCACTTCATCAACACCGTCTCGCCGACCTTCCTAAAGGAGATCGTCAACGGATGGCATTCGTTCATCCCGGACTCCATCAGGAACGAAATCAGGAACAAGTACAACGCCGGGTGCGCGAGCGGCATCCTGAACGCACCCGACCCGACGGACAACCCTGTGACGGACGACAAGATACCGTTCAAGTACGGCCCCGACGACCATTGGAACGCAAAGCGCCGGAACAAGCTTGCCCTGCAGCACGCGCTCGGACTTCAGGAGAACCCCGATGCGCCGCTCTTCTTCTGGCCGAGCCGCCTCGACCCCGTCCAGAAGGGGCCGCAGCTCCTCACCGACATCACGTACAAGTTCCTGGAGAAGTACCATGCGCAGGGCGCGCAGCTCGCGATCATCGCGAACGGGCCATACCAGCAGCCTTTCTGGGACATACAGGGATTCCACGGCATATCGGACAGGCTGGCCGTGCACAACTTCGACGGACGACTCTCCCAGCTCGGCTTCGCGGCGTCTGATTTCACGCTCATGCCTTCGCTCTTCGAGCCGTGCGGACTTCCGCAGATGCAGGCTCCGATATACGGCTCCCTCGCAGTCGCCCACAATACGGGCGGACTCCACGACACGGTCGACATGCTCGACTGGAACGCCTCGACGGGCAACGGCTTCGTGTTCGACACGTACGACTCCGGCGGACTCATGTGGGCCATGGACCAGGCGATGCAGTTCTTCATGCAGCCGCGCGAGGTGCGCGAGCGCGAGGTGCACCGTATAATGTCCGAGTCCCTCCACCGCTTCAACCACAAGGCGTGCGCCCGCGAGTACATCGCGCTTTACGAGAAGATGCTTGACCGTCCGCTCGTCAGGGCGACGCCGGAAAGCTGACGGCCGACTGGCGATGAAGAAGACCTTGCGGTTCCCCGGTTTCGTCGACGTCCATGTGCATTTCCGCGATCCGGGGATGCTGGACGCGGAGACGACGGCCAGCGGGCTCGCCGCCGCCTGGCGCGGAGGATTCGGCGCAGTCGTCACGATGCCGAACACGTCTCCTGCATGCGATTCGCCGGATTGGATGCGCTACCAGCGCGACGCCGCATCGAAGTCAGGGTTCGCGACGACGCTCCTTCCGTCCGCATGCATCACGAAGGGGCGTCTCGGACGCGAAGTCGCCGATCTTGAGGCGCTTGCCAAGGCGGGTGCTGCGTTTTTCACCGATGACGGCTCCTATGTCGCGGACGACAAGGTGATGGAGGAGGCGATGCGCCGCGCCTCCGCGCTCGGCATGTGCATCTGCGAGCATGCGATGGATCCGAAGGAGCAGGGCGCCGGGGTTATCCGCGACTGCGAGCTTGCGCGAATCCGCCATCTGCCGATTATCCCCGTCTCTGCGGAGACGGTCGCCATTCGCCGCGACCTCTCTATCTGCCGAGTCACGGGATGCCGGCTCCACATCCAGCACATTTCGACTGCGGAAGGCGTGGCGCTCGTGCGGGACGCCCAGAAGGAGGGCCTTCCCGTCACCGCCGAGGCGACGCCGCACCATCTCCTGCTCTCGTGCGAGCGAATCCCGCGCGACGACGCGAACTACAAGATGGCGCCGCCGCTTGGGAACGACGAAGACCGTGCGGAGCTCAGGCGCGCGGTGAAGGACGGAGTCCTAATGTTCGCTACGGACCACGCGCCGCATCCGACGGCGAAGAAGTCCCTCGGTTTCGCCGCGAGCGCGAACGGCATAATCGGCCTCGAGACTGCGATCCCGATCACATGGACTGTCATGGTGGAGGAGGAGGGCATGGACCCCGACTCCTGGGCCAGCGCATGGTGGAAGATGCCGAGAGGAATACTATCCCCGAGGGCGGCGGCGCATCTCGACGCTGCGCCGCAGACGACTGTCGAGGCCGGAGAATGGAAAGTCGTGGAAGTTTCGCGATTTGCCTCGCTGTCCCGTAACTGCCCATATGACGGAATGGAGTTCAACTGCTGGCCTGCGCCGGCGCAATGAAATGAGGTGAACTGCATGTCGACATTGCGCATTGGAAGTCCGTTGACGTTCCTGGCGTCGGCTTTGTCCGCAGCCTGGCTCGTGGCAGCGCCGGTCTCCTTCACGGAAGACACCGAAGTCTTCCGCAATCCCGGACAGGGCTGGTCGTCCGGCACGAAATGGCAGTTCGTGCGGAAAGACCCCGACGTCAACTACGGCCAGATCTACATAAGGACGTCGTGGACGAAGCTGGAGCCAGAGGAGGGCAAGTACGACTGGAGCGAGCTAGACGGCATGCTGAATGTCGCGAAAGGGCAGGGCGTTCCGCTGTCGTTCCGCATCATGTGCGCCTGCATCAAGGCGAAGGTTCCGTCGACGCCGCAGTGGGTCTTCGACAAGGGCGCGAAGGGCGACAAGATCGAGATAGAGCTGCCGGAGAAAGGCGTCACGAACATTGTGACGCAGATTTCGCCGCACTTCGACGACCCGATCTTCATGCGAGCGCACCGACGTTTCATTGTAGCGCTCGCAAAGCACTACGACGGCAACCCGCTCATCGCCGGAATCGACATCGGAAGCTACGGGCACTGGGGCGAATGGCACTGCCACGGGCTGCCGCCGGACACCAACCGTTACATGACCGCCGTCCCGCCCGAGCAGCGTCCGAGGACGCAGCCAATCAAGTATCCGTATGAGATCCGCAAACAGTACGCCGACTGGTATCTCGAAAACTTCAAGAAGACGCCCCTCGTCTTCATGACGGACGACGACGAGACGCTCAAGTACGCCATCGGCGATAAGGGCCCCTCGCGCGTCGGACTCCGCCGCGACGGCGTGGGCTCTCCGTGGCACTTCACGCGTTGGATCGGGAAGCCCCCATACGACGCGATACCGAAGATGGCCGATGTCTGGAAGGACCGCCCGATCTGGCTGGAGTTCTTCGGACACGCCCCAGATATGGTCAAGCAGGGATGGGACGTTCCGTACGCGATAGACTGGATGCTCACGAACCACGTCAGTGTGGTCAACACGATCCCTTTCAGCCCATGGGAGCTCAAGCCGTTTGATCCCGAGAAGTTCGCGATGCTTAAGAAGCTCGACTTGTATGCCGGAGCGAGGCTTGTGCCGAAGAAGGGGGCTGTGCAGCGCAAGGGGCGGATGATCGCCGTAGGACTTGTCGGCGTGAACCGCGGGGTCGCGCGGATCCACCTTCCATATGTTCTGCAGGTCGTGATCACCGGTCCCGACGGGCGCGAACTTTACGTGCACGACGGCGCGACTGATCCGGGAAGCCTTCTGCCTGGGCCTTTCAGGATCGTTGAGAAGTTCAGACTTCCCGCTGAGGCGGACGTTCCAGGCTCAAAGGTTTCTCTGCGTCTGCGCCACCGCTACGGAGTTCTCATGGACTTCCGCTTCGCCGCCGTCGAATCGGCCAAGGACAGGTCGCTTCCGCTCGGCGACCTGCCTTAACCGGTTCCTTCTGCGGCGACGGTTTTCTTCTAAAGGGCGGACTATCGGACGATTATCAGCGTCCCGCAGTGTCCGAAGAGGATTTGGCCTGGGCCGGTGAAGCAGGAGAGGCGGTGTTCGGCTGGGACGGATGTATTGTCGGCTGCTCCGTAGATTCCAAACGAC
>Ga0310696_10003420_pt1 | contig 19849 bp, 46 predicted proteins | sample AusTroGonzalo_MG_4_FD_203885 | JGI IMG/M metagenome (GOLD analysis project Ga0310696, IMG submission 203885) | Bovine rumen microbial communities from tropical cattle in Woodstock, Queensland, Australia - Gonzalo_02 (v2) (version 2) | ecosystem: Host-associated > Mammals > Digestive system >... | reverse complement strand
TGAAGTCATACATACTTCTGTCTTTCACAATATCCTGGCAAGTCGCAATAGCGAATGTTCCTACTTGGTATCTAGCAACTTCATCGGTATCAAGATTTCCAAGAAACGCTGATCGAATTTCTCTGCAAAAACACATACTGCAGAGCATTAATATAAAAATTAAACTGACAATTTTCTTCATACAAGCCCCCTTTGATTACATCATAACATTAGTGTAATAATATTACAAGTCTTTTATTCATATTTACTATAATCATATTCCTCATAGTGAGAGTGATAGTAATCTGTTTTAAAGATTTCCTTAATGCTGAACCTTCTTCCTACTCGGCACTTTTTATCACGGTGATAGAACAAAACGCACCAAGTTATAAAATCGTTTGAAGTAACATACTCGCGAAGTCTTACCGCTTTATTCTTAAAGAAAGGATTCAGCCAGCACTTTACATCACCGAAAGTTGTAAGCTCATCGACACTCTTCTGAGTAATATTAAAGTAATGTCGTGCAGAAAGTTTTGACATAACACTTCCGAAACTCCATCCACGAATTACAACCTTGAAATCAGGGTGTTCAACAATCGCCTTCAAGAGTTCTTGCATAGGAATATCTTGTGTAGATTTATACGCACGTGCATAACCAAGTGTTGTCCAAGCTGTTTTATTACCAAGTTTTACCGGCCAAGGAATAAATAAAAGATTATTTATCCAATCATTTCTACTGTCGCTTTCCTCAAACTGCAATACAACTTCTTTTGGACCACAATCTGCAAAAACTTTGAAATCTATGTCGTCACCGATAACATCATAGTCTGTATAGTTTTTAATATAACTAAACTTTTCTTGTTCCTTTGTCATTTTTATCTCCTTTTCTATAAGTCTTTTATTGTAATTATGCAGTAAGGATTGCTTTTTTCAAAGTCGTTATCTACAACTAAGCGCCTTACAATAAACCAATTATCATCAACGATTACACCTTCACGAACCAGCAAATCAAGGATTGAAGTCTGTCCGTTATCGCTGTCACGTTTACGTTTATCTCCATGTACAAACTTCATTGTTATTTCCACCGGATAATCAATTCCTTTTGTTTTTATCTGTGGTCGTAACTGCATAACCGCGCCCTCATACCAATTTACATAGCCCTTAGTCTTATATGTAAACTTGTATTTTGCATTAAACTTATTGCTATTTTTCTTTGATACAGTTTCGCCAATCAGCTTGAATGTTTCTATCATTTCAACAATCTCTCCTGTTTCTTACTGAAATTAATCAACTTAGTGATAAGCGGTTTTGGTGCTTTATCCATAAGATAATTGATTGCAGTAAAGTCAGATAGCCCTCCATCCACAGTCATTATGCAGAACCTTTCAAAAAGGCTATCCCAATCATTGTAAACTTCCGTCATTATTTTTACTCCTACCACTTAATTTCTTTCCACATTCAGGGCAATAGTTTAAGTGGAAATCACCATAACCTGTTCTTGAACGCAGATCATGTCCATTCTTCACTTCGTGAAATAAACCCACAATCCATCTGTCGTGCAGTTTATTGTCCGGCTGTTTAGCCTTGCAGAAATCTTTTAAGAAGGTATAGTCACTACAAAACTTACATCCCTTTTCCATATCGTTCCTTAATAAAAGAGGACTAGATTTTTCAACCTAGCCCCCTTATTACCTTAAGCCTTCTTCTGTTTGTTATAAATCAGACCAAAGATAATTGTCATAAGTGCGATAACCGCACCGCTGATTGCTGCAAAGATATTGTCAGCAATACCACCGATACAGATAAGCACACCTGCGCCAAGAGTAAGTACAGTAACGATGGCAATCTGCCAAACCGGAGTACCCTTTTCCTTGTGCTTTTTAACAAAGGCGATAACTGTTGCAGTCAAACCAAAAGTGGCAAGACCAATAGCAACAATGTCGCTTCCATCGAAGTTGAAAATAAATCCAACTACACAAGCGGCTACGAAAAGTAACGCGCCTACAATTCCCCATTTTCTCATATGAGGCCTCCTTAATAATGTTATTGTATCAAATACAACTCAATCTGTCATTATCTGCATCTTCAAAACTTCTGCAATTTTCTTTTCAAGCCTTGCCCCCTTTGAGGTTCCCCAATTCTCCAAAAGGTAAATTGCATCACAGTTTATCAGCAGTTCAATATCACCACGCATATAGTTTTCATACTTAGGCACTTTACCTTCTTTTGCGTATTCCTTTTCAAGATGCTTTCCAAACTTGAAAGGGTTTACAACTTCATACCCAAGTAACTCCAATTTTTCTTCTGCTCTTGCGAACAGTTTGTCTGCGTGTTTTACACCAGTAATAGCCCCACTAATATACACTCTCATTCTTTTACCACCTTATAATATTTTCCAGCTTCATGATAAGCATCTTCATAATAACTGAAAGCAATTAAATTATCTGTGCTTTCCTCGAAAACACAACCATTCGCAAAATAATTGTCTGAGTTGAAATTAAGTTCATTCCATTCTTGTACAGTTATTTCTACAACTTTCATTATATTCCCCCTTTTTAATTCCATAACATTTCCTTCCGCAAACGCTAATGGTAATTCGCGTTCACACATAACATCATTAAACCAAGCAAGAATTATCCATGTGTCACTCCATCCAATTCTTTCATCAGGCCCACTGTAATGTTCACATCTTACAGACTTGATATTTATGTTATACTTTTTACAGTATTCAACAAAATCTTCCCAATTTTGTAAATCTGAAATTGTTGTTATAGAATCTGATAATCCGCCTTGATGCATTCTTATTCTCATTTATCCCCCTTATAATTATCATCATACTGACAATAAACTGCCTAAAGATTATCAATAGGTAAGAAATTTTAATAATATTTTACTTATTCCTCCTATTCAAATAACGTTGGTTGATTGTTTAATCTGTAGCCTATCCTTCGGTATTCATCATAAACAGTTTTCCAAAGCCATTGTGCTCTCTTATATTCGCTTGGTTCCACAATGCTAAGTGTTTCAAGCTCTTGTTTAATGTCCTTTGCGAATGGACAACCTATACAGCCAGTTCTTGTAAAATTAAATGGCGGGTAATATAACTCACTAAGTTTTATACCCCTCTCTTTAATATACCAATCTTCCCACTCAGTTGTACACACAGCCATTGGGTGAAACTTTTTCAGAGCGCCATCCTTGTCCGTAACAATACAATTCAGAGTAGTCCTTTGCCCCCCCTCCGTTCGCATCATACCCGTTAAAGTTATACTACGCTTACTTTGTTTCATATAATCTTTAATAGGTTTTTTCTTAAACTCATGGCAGCAAAAGTGCGAAACATTCAACTCAAAATCATCCTGAATCTGATACATAAGAATATGTGGACATGGAGAAAAGCCATTCGGTAACTGTCTAAAGTATCTCATGTGACTTTTACTTCTGCAGCCACGCTTCCACTCATACAACTTCTGCGCATGTTCCTTACTCTTGAAAGGCCAGCCAACTTTATTCAAAGTCTTTTTAATATCCTTTCCAACAGTCCATATTACAAAACGATTATCTTTTTCAGCCATTTGTTTTACGAACTTTAATGTCGCTTTGTATTCAATGCCGGTATTTATAAAAACTCGCGGTATCTGATTTCCTGGTAATGCTTCATCAATTAAGTAGTGAAGGACTGTAGAATCTTTACCGCCGCTAAAAGAGACATAAGCATTATCCAAGAGATTGTATTGCTCATTGATTGATTTTATCTTTGCTATTCTATCTGCAAGTGTAAAATCATATTCTGTCATTTATAACCTACCCCTATACAGAATCATTTCTGCTATCATTCCAAGTAATCTTACCGTCTTACTTTCATTAGAGTTACAAGTAACATTCCTACAATCCTTCATAATTTCATCAAGGTCTTTTTTCCAAGCCCTATCGTTTTCAGGCTGAATAAGAAACTTGTCTGTCACTTGTCCCACGTACTTTTGATACTTCCCAAAACTTTCTCCTTGCTCATAGCCATATTTAATTGCTTCGGTTAACATCATTTCCATAAAACCATGAAAACCTGAGAAAGTATCTCCTTCGGGTTTTTCCTGCCAAAAGTGACAATATTTTGCCTTAAGTGCTTTTACTTTATCAACTAGTTTTTCACCTTCTATCATTCTTCTGCCCCCAATTTCTTACCACATTCCAAACACACCAAATGCTTTTCGGTTTCTCCGATATCTTTGTATTTTATAGTAAGTGTACCTAACTCATGTGGCTGACAAGGTTTACTACAAAGTTCGCACCTTAGTTTATCATCATCCAACTTAAAACCTCGTATTACTACGCGGCGGCCACCAAGTTCAGGATGCTTAAAGTATATTTCACTCATTTATCACTTTCCTTTGTAATTACAGTTCCGTGCTGCAACTCATAGTCAATATTTCTTTTTATATCTACTCCGATTTCAAAGATAGACAAAACAAGTAAAGCTAGTACGCCTATCAGGATAATTATATCTTCTTTCATTCCTCACTCCTTTGGTAATTTAATTTCTTTCCAAGCGTAAGGCTTAAAATTGATTTCACAAATACCTCTCGCCCAAGTCTTTTCCTTTTCTACATATTGTGCATATTGCATTTCCTTTTCTTTGGATAAGACTAGAACAAGTTCACTTCTGCCATTATACTCCTTTTTAATTGGTGGTAATCCGTCTTTCACATAATGCCATTCGTTAGCCTTGTTATAGCCGAACTCTGCACCGTTTTTGAAGGCGTGTTCGACATCTGTCCATTCATAATATCCATCACCGCACCCAATCTGCTTATCAGCGTATTCTTCTGCTTCTTTCTCAAACATAGTTACTCCTTGTATATCAATTCACACAACATTCTTATTGTGTCTTTATACGGATAACACTCCGCTTGTAAAACTACAACTTTTTTTCCGTCATAAGTAGGAACATCTTTATTTGTTTCTTTACCATGTTCTGAATTTATATCAAACTGTACAATAAATGAACCAAAAACAGTTTTTGTCATTTTTCCACCTCGCTTAAAAATTGCTTTATTTCACTTCTCAATGGTTCTAAATAAATGTAGTTTTCATAACATCTTTTAAGAAGTTCCTTTGCATTGGTGAGTTGTTCTTTTGCTTTCTCACCTTGATAATATTGTGTACTGAAATTAAGTTTTTCTTTCAGTTCTGCATTTTCTTTTTCAAGTTCTTCTAATTCCATTATTTCATCTCCCAATTATCGCTTGTTAATGTTTCTGCAAATATCTGTCCTTCAAGTCTTTTACAATCATCACAAAAAGAACAAGGATATTCCCACCGACAGTTTCCACAACACTTCATTTTCTCAATCTGTGTTTCAAGTTCTGCAATACGCTTTTCTCTTGGCTCGGCAAAACCTAAGATAAGATTTTTAATATTGCGATAAGAAACACTATCGCAATTACACAATGTCTGCCCACTTAAATATTTTTCAATTTCTTGTTCTAACATCATTAAAGTAAGTCCTCCCTCATTAAATTATTTGCCAAACTCGGATTATGTTCCCACTCTATTATTTTATTATCTTCTTCTTTAATTGACTTTTCTTCTTCTGCTTCCTTTTTCAGTTCGTCTAATTCCATTTTTTCATCTCCCAATCATCACAAGGACAATTACTTAATTTACAGTTACTAAACTTTTTGCAAGTCCAAGGACATTTCATTTTCTCAATCTGTGCTTCAAGTTCCTTTACACGTTCTTTATTCTTAAAGTTTTCCTCTACTTCATCCATAAGGTCTGTGAAGGCTTGTGGCTCAAATCTTTTGCTAATTTCAGATAACTTGTATTCAAGTTCCTTGTTTTCTCGTTCTGCTTTTTTCGCCCTTTTAGCATAATCAAGAACATCTTTCATAAGGAGTTTGTTCTTATCCGACAGTTCTCCGTTCTGTTTCTGTAACTCTCGGATATGAATTGAGTCTGTTTTTATCTGGGTTTCAAGGCTAGAAACATCTTTCTGAATTGCTGTAAACCACATCTTTTCAAATCTGCTTAATTTTATGTAAAGCGGAAAAACAGCCCCACAACCTTTGTACCTTAATTTGAAATCATCATATTCGTCTTTTGTCATTACTTACCTCCAATTTCTGCAACTTTTGTTTTTTCTGAATAATAATACAAAGAGATACAGCCACCCTGTTTTTCTGCTCAACTGCTGATATTCTTTTGCATGTTTAATTACTGTTACGTTGTTATAATATTTTTCTGATAGAATGATATAACTACCAAGAGAATAAACTCCATTCAGTCTTTTGAAAAAATAACAGTCATCCCAAGCAACTGAATACCAAGCACCCATATTTTTGATTAACCATAGACCTAAGAGATTCTGTGGCAACTGCCAAACAAACCAAAGTAAATCTTTTAGAGTTTTAATCTTTTTCAGAATCATTCTTTACCTCCTTCATCGCTTAATACAGATGGAATTGTTTCGGGGAACCAACTGAGTGTGAAACACTTTTCATTCGTAACCAACGGATGTTCCTTCTTCAACTCTTCGAGCTTTTCTTCGTTTGTCTTTTCAACAACCACTACTATCTCGTTGCGAAGATCATGGTCACACCCCATAGCCTTTACCTGGCTTTCAGTAAACGAAAACTCTTTGATGTAGTTTCCCCAACTAGTCCTCTTAAGAACATATCTGCAATACTTGGTGTAACCGAACGGCCTTGCACGTCTTAAAACTCCGGCGCGTGTCAGCCCCGTAATCTCCATAAGGTCGGTTATTGTATAAGTTTTTTCCTTTTCCATAATTACCCCTTAATCATTTCTTAATGACTACTTAAATACTCTTTACCTTCTTCTGTAACCTCAAATCTATCTTCGGGATTTATTTTCAAGCTCTCTAACAGATTCTCTGCTCGTTCAGCCAATTCCTTAAAGGCAACAGAGTTTATAACTTGTCTGTAAGGAATAAACTGTTTAAGTAATTCTTTTAGTTCTGTATTTTCGTCTTTCAAATCTGCGTTTTCTTCCAATGCTTGTGCAAGTTCAATATCCATTTTCACTTCTCCAAAAAAAAATCTTAGTCTGCTTATTCTGTAACCGGTACGCTTTCCGTATGGCTTTACGGTAGTACTTAATTCCCAATTACATACTCGATTGAAGGTTCGACAGAACGGTAGACAGAACCTTGTTTTACTTAGAAAGGAAAGCCTTCCGGAAAGTCGTCACTCGGCGGCATTGGATTACCCGATGGTTCTTCGCTTGCACTTTCAAACTTAGGTGCACCGAGATACAAAGTATCAGACTGAATAAAAATCTTATGACGTTTCTCACCTTCTTTGGTTTCCCAATGGTCCTGAACAAGGCTTCCTTCAACAGTTACGTTTGCCCCCTTATTGAGATATGGGTGCTGGCTTTCAAACAGTTTGCCGAACGCCTTTACTTCAAAGAACGAAGTAACTTCTTCCCAAGTGTCACCCTTCTTTACAGAACGGTTTACCGCAATACAGAATCCGCCATAAGCAGTTCCATTCTTTCCGCGTTCCAACTTACAATCAGTTGTAAGATTTCCATTGATAATTACTCTGTTTAAGTTATTCATCCTTATCCCCCTTTTCAACTTTGTAATCAATCACATTAATATAAACCTTAGAACGAACTGTATTCGGGTTTTCTGCGTTCACCCGAATATCTTCCTTAAGTTTACCCTCAATCAATACAGATGTTCCGTCTTTAAGTTTACCGAAGAACTCTGCCTGCTTGCCATAACAACGAACCGGGAAGTCGTCTCTTAAGACTTCTCCCTTTGCGTTCATAGCATTATTTACGCACAGTTTACCTTCTGCAACATAAAGACCGTTGCTTTTCATAGGGCTCAATCCCATGCCATAAACACGGCCTGTAATAAATGTCTTATTAAAATCCATTCCCATTATGTACTCCTTTTAACCGTTGATTGGATCTTCGTCAAAAGCGAACTCAGCGCCGCTTGCTTCTTCATCAGTTACCTTGTTTGCGTGTCGGTTTGCGTATTCATCAGCGTACCATTGAACAAGTCCATTAATATCTGCACCTGGCGCGGTAGTCTGCTTCTTGAACTTGTCGAGTTCGTCTTTGGAAAACGTACCGTCATTCCACTTCTTCATTTCTGCTTTCTGTTCGTCTGTAAATTGAACGACAGGTTTCTTTGGCTTTGACTCTGTGCTTGGTTTTGGCTCTGAGTGTGTCTCACTCTTTGAACCCTTTGGCAAAGCCCAAGCCGGAAGCGTAGGTGCATCCCATCTGAATGTAGTTCCGTCTTTTGTCTTACCACGATAAGCACCATTTTCATTGGCATTAATCCAACTCTCTTCAAGTTTATAAAGATATCTTCCGATGCCCCACTGAACGGCAGCACGCTTCATGGCACCCGACAATCCACCCTTTACAGCTTCAATGTCAGTATTCTCAGCACCATCCCACTTTGTAACCCATTCGTCACCAACCTTAATAGAGATACCACAAAGTATTCCACCATCCGGCGCGGGCTTGAATTCATTCTTCCAATTCTCAGGTCCACACACTTCGTCAAGACGGTTCATAATGGCGCGGTTAGTTACATAGGCTAATGCCATTCCCCATATCTTGCCATTAGCTCCCTTGCCACACTGTTGCAATCTCCATTCAATGTCGTTTGGTTCAAAAAAATCTTTAAGTTTACTTAAGTCCATAGTCACTCCTTTCCTTAACTATTAAGTATTTACATTATAACATTATTATACATTAATGTCAAACAATTTTCTTACTCTGCTTGCAATTCTCCAAGTAGTCTTTATACTTGTCCTGCAATTTAGAGTAACACTCAAAGCACAGTAGGCTTGTTGCAGTACCTAAAGCCAAACCTTGTATAAGACTCTGAGTCTTTACAAAGTCTAAGTCTGTAGGTATCTGAACTCTGTCTGCTATACGCAGTTCCCTTCCGCATATATCACAAAAGTATTTTACCATACGCTACCCCTTATGGTGTTTCAAAAGCACGCTCAACAGACCAGTGATATCTATTTATTCGGCGATCCAATTTATATCTAGGCATATTAAGTTCAGCAGCCCATTGTGAAAGTGCAAGAGTTTTACCTTTGTAGGTTATATAATGATTACTACGCTTGTTTAAGTTTTGAACTTTACGAGTAACCCAACGACAATTGTTTGGAGAGTAACCCTTTTCATTGTCGATACGATCTATAGACAAACCTTCTCTATAGCCATGGTTCAACGCCCACTTCTGAAAAGCCAAATAACCTTTTGTCGGATGTCCTAACATTGAATAAACCTTTTCGGAATTTAACCATTCATCACAAATGGTAATCCCTCTTGCTCCATAGTTTATGTAACTTTTATCATTCGGGTTAAGACAGCGCTTTTTCATAGCTCTAAAAACTGCGTTTAATTTCGTTTTCATTAGACTACACCTCCACAAACTAATATACTACACTAATCAATGCTCAGCAAAAATTACACCTTCCCCCTTTTTTAAGTTCCAACAACTTCGCTTTTCTGAAATACATTCGCTGCAATTGCCTGAACAGTAAATATATTTCTTACCTTCTTCTGCGGTTGAAGTCCCATCCTTGTACATAACTTCTGCTGTTGGAAGGTTGAATGGATTAGGCATTTCCAATCCCTTCCAGGAACTAAACACTATGTTCAAGTTCTTTGGTAATCTGTGATGTTCAAGATATTCATTCACAAGAGAATACTTTTTTGTAAAGCATAAGATGTTACAGTGCTTATTTCTTCTAGCACACAAAACCATATTCTCTAAAAAGTCTTTATCATAAATATCACCGGAAACAAAAAACCTAAAGTATGTTGTAAGTTTTATACTTCCCTCGACCTCTCTCCAAAACTTCTCCTTGTCATTCATAAGGATATCAAGGTTCTGCTCATAGCTTTCCTTTACAGTTGGTCGAAGTTTACACATCTTTCTTGCGTAACATTTCTTACCGCAGAACTTACAAGCCAATGCCGAACACGTAACGATAGGCGGCAGGCTTACACTCTGTATCTGCCCCATCTTGATATTACCTTTGGATATTACGACATGTTTTTCTTTCTTCATACATAGTTACTCCTTAGTACTTTACATCGCCACGTTCAAAATCGTAGTTAGCAATCCACTGCTTTTCCATTTCTTCTGCAAGAAGTTCCTCTTCATTTCTCATACATTCTTGATAAACTTCTATGTCATTTTCAATTTCTTCTTTTGTTTTATCGCAACAACAATCACCATCTTTATCTTCATAGCAATAATCATTAAGATAATCATCACCATAAAAGCATCCATTAGGTTGATAACCATCTAGTTCATTACTATTCTCAACACGACAAGGGCAAAACATACATTTCACTTCTCAACCTCACTATTAAATTTGCCCTAGAACCGCCCTAGGATTCGCGTAGAGCGATTCTTTTGGACAAATCGACTAATTACTCAACCGAACCGTTTTCAGGCTCTCTGTGCAAAGATTTGTAAAACGAACACTTGTCCTTGCAGATACAGTAATCAATACACTTTCTGCTTGTTGGTTCGCGGTGTTCAATTTCAAATCCCTTACCGCCCTTTTCTTCAACAAGTTTCTGTGCGGCTTCAAGTGTAGTACATACACCGCCCGGAATTGCTTTCTTTGTTCCCACCTTTTTGACAGCCCACTGTTCATCTGTGGCCCATCGTTCTTCTGATGTGCATGGCTCGATTTCATCATCCTTCTTCTGCTCAGCCAAAACAATCTGTTCTACCTTCCCCTTGATACGTTCAGATGTTTCGAGAAGATCTTCGGATGTAACATCAAACTCATATACATAAACTGGCAACTGCGGATAGTCCGGCTTACGCTTTGCTTCGGTTGCCGACCAGTCTTTAAGCATAGCAATAAATCTACACTTCTTTACATTCAATCCGTTCTGATTCATAAGCCATGCGTATGTAAGACCCTGTTTCTTCCAATCTTCAAAGTCCTTGTAAACAACTTTCCAAGTGCTTGCTGATTTCCAATCGTACAATACTTCGTTTTCCATATCGTAACTGTCTACACGACCCGATACGATACGTGTGCCACACGATGTATTCAACTCGACTTCAAAAAGCTCTTCGCGGAAATTGTTGTCCTTCTGCTTTTCCATAACGGAGTGCATAGCGGTTCCCCAAATAGCCCATACGTTCTCTGCAGCATCGGTTTCAAGTTCTTCCCAATGTCTGTCTGTAAGAACGATTTCCTTGATACCTTTGTTCAAGGTTGTTGCTGAATAGTGTCCAGGCTGATTATGTCTGTCCACACTTACTGCTTCCACAAATGCCTGTGGCAATCCAAGTTTGTTAGTTACCTTCATGTTTTACTCCTTCAATCTTTTTGATTGTTTCTTCTGCAATTGTAATTGTGTTCCACACTGCCAAAAGTTTCAAATCATCTTCTTTGTCATTATACAGTGTGCATATAAATCTTCCCCGATAATATACTTCGTAGTAAATACGGTCGTATTTTCTAGTGAACTCTACAATTCCAAGTGTAACACACTTTTTACGGAACTTTCTGCGTTCATAATCTACATCAGCAATAATCTGCTTACACCTTACTCTTAATTGTGCATCTGTTAATTGTGCATCTGTCATTTATTACTCCTTTGAGTTTCCCACAACTCATACTATAATTATAGCATAAATAGACATTAATGTCAAATTACCCAAGAGAATAGGCACAGAACCGAACCTTATCTCCGTAGCGGTTCTTACCTTCACGCCATTCTGTGATGATCTTGTAGCCCCTACGCTTCAAGTTCCAAATACGCTTAGGTAACTGAATGATACCAAGCTCATTGTAAGCGGTCGCAGAGGTAATCTCGCCGTTACTCTTTATCCAATTCAATACCCTTTCTTCCTGAGTCTGATTTAATATTGCCATAGTTTTCTCCTTTACTAATGATTTTTAACCAATCTTTCGATTCCACTTTTCTTTGGTGTTTTGCCCGTTCCTTTTCCAACACTTCCTGCTCACGCTTTAAGCGTTCTCTTGCGTGCTGGTCTAAGAACCCCTCTTGAATAGTTTCCATTCTCCATTCTCCTTCTCATACCATAGGTGACAAGAGTTACAGATAACCATACCACCATTACGTATCAAGCGTGTGTTACACTCAGGACATACTGTTGGTGCCCCTTCGTAACCTTCTGACATAACGACTTTGAACTGTGGCTTAGGCGGCTCTTCGGAAACAGTCTTGTTGTGATAACCATAATCATTCTTCTCCCAAGTACGGACCGCACCTTTCCAATCTTTCATTGAAGATTTACCAACCATCCAACCGTTACTGTCATAATGAGAAATAAACTTCTCTGCATCCACGTTATTGTTTCTCTCCTTACAGTAGGCTCGTACTTCTTCTACTGTAGGTTTAACAAAACGTTTAGGACTTATATTATTATTTATATTATTATTTATATTATTATTTATATTATTGGGTGTCGGGGTGACACTGGTTTCGGTATCAATCTGACACCGTTCAGGGTGTTGAACTGACACCTTCGGTTCATCTGTGTTACACACATAATTAAAGTTTGTAACATAGAAATTGAACCTTCCCGAAACCTTCTTGATAATGAGCCCCTTCGACACCATTTCATTCAAGACCTTTATTATGCGGCTCTTGGAACTACCTAAGCGTTTAGCAAGGTATTCTGTCGAACCATAAAACGCACTGCCCCCGTCTGAATACGAGTAAATGAGTGCATACAAAAGCATTTCATTTTTACTCTGTATTCCTAACTCGGTAGACATAAAACGTCTTACTAAAATAAAGTCGTCTTGGTCTTTGTAATCACCTACTGTCATATTACTCCCCGTCGATTATCTTGTAATCACAATTGATTGTGTTATAGTACGCCACAATGTAGTCTTGGATATATTCACACAAATCTTTTGCATCTTTTCTCGATATGTCAGCAAGGTCAATGTGAAACTCCAAGGCAATCTGCTGCAACTTTTCATTTGGCATTGTTATCCCCCTTGTACATAATGATACGAGCCATAAGAGAAGGTCCAGGCGGTACACCTTTACTGTCAAGGTAAGCCATAGCGTCTTCCCAATCCTTAAGCATTTCTGTCTGTTCGTCTTGGAAACTCTGCAAGTCATTGTGCATTTGTTTCAAATCATTCATAGTTACTCCTTAGGCTTTCTTCAAACCTTATGATACTATTATAACATTAATATCCTTAACTGTCAAAAATCATGCGACTTTGAGCTCGTCAAGATACTTCAACATAGCGTTACGAACTTCCGGCGTAGGTAGACAGTTTGAACGGTCGTGTTCGTCTGCGTAGAACTGCCCTATCTTTTTCTCCAAAAGGTTAGTTACTTCGCAAGTTGCAATTGGAGTATCGCCCTTAAGAATAAAGAACAGTACACAGTTTTTGTTTACATTGTCCATATAGTTCATGCGGATAATACATTGGTGTAACACACTTGCCTGCTTCTGCCATTGTTCGACAGTCTTAGGAATGATAATGTTATACCCATCAATTGTTCTATCCCAACCTTCAAAGCGTTTAATCACTCTGCTATAACGAGCCATTTTCTTCTTAAGTTTTACAGTTTCTTCGAGCATACGAATGTTCTCACGCTGAGCTCTTAGTTCTGCAATTCTTTCTTTTAGGTTCTTTGGGTGAGCCCAATACTCGTCTTTCATATCCTTGTCGAAATATATGCACAAGTCTTTGTAGTCGTCATAATCTTTGCGTAAAGTCCAGCTATCGTTCTTGTAGTATTTCTCAGACTGGTTTACGATCCATTTGACGTCACTTATTTTGACACGTCTACCCATAATTGCCTTTGCACGAAAGCACAAGTCTGCTACTTCTTCCCCATACTTGGCTATGATTTTCAACTCAGACACAGAAAGGTTCAAATGCGGATTTTCACTCATGTATTTGTAACATTTCTTCAAATCTTCCTTGTTCATGGCGTGAAACTGCTTGTTAAAACATACATCGTAGTAACCCAAAGCCAATGGTAATTCAATTGCAGGGTGTACTTTCCACTCTTTAAGAACTGCCATTGTCTGAGCCTTCGTGCCACTCCATTTTTTCAGAACGTATTTGAAGTCAGGATATTTGTCGCAGATGATTTTCTTTTCACGCTCTGTCAGATAGAAGTCTGTAGAAATGTGTACCCCACAACAAACTTCATCCCATTCATCATAACCACGTCTTACGTGACGTTTGGTTTTGTAATTCCACACTATTTCCTTAGGATATTCTACACCTAAATAGTTGTAGAAGTTTCTGTAAAGGTTGCGGCACACATCGGGACTTGTTTCATACTCTTTGTAACAGTCAAAATTAGTCTGCTCACCTTTCTTAAGACCAGGAATTATTTTCTGATTACTACGAGCATTTATGATACGAACGATTTCATTCTTCTTTTTATCAAGAGTAATTCTGTCGTTGAAAATTGGCTTGTGCATATACTCCCCCTAGAAGTCAAACTCTTGCTGATGTAATTCTGCCTTTGCCTTAGAAAGAGCCTGACGCATACGTTCTTTACGGTCTTCTGAAATATCTTTATTGACTTTTACCTTAGACAAATCTGACATTTTCTCAACCTGTTTCTGAACCTTTTCTGCCTTTTCCTTTTCTGCGATACCGTCTACAAAATACTCTCGAGCCCAATGGTATACAACTTCGTTTTCTAAGTAACCGTTTATACCTTTAAGTTCTTCTCTTGCCATTTTGTTGATGTACTCAACACAGCCCCCAATGAGAGTATCTTTGTACTTAGCTGCCAAACAAGGATCAACTTTGCACTGTTCTTCCAAATAATTTTTAATGACTTCTTTCATAATAGAAACTCCTTTTGAGTGTAACCCACTCAATAATAAAACTTATTTTTCAAACTAACGAAAAATCTAACTGCTCGACACCAAAACTTAATTAACTTGGAAATGCAAATGTACCAACAAGGTCGGCAGCCTTTTCTGCATACTCCATATACTTTTCTACATTATCACCAAAGGCATACACAATGGTAATCCATATTCTGCACAAGTCATAAAGTCTACGTTCAGACCAACCATAAGATACCGATGTTTTAGAAAGTTTTTCGTAGATGTATACTGGCATCTTATTGAGTATTTCTTCGACTGTAAGGTCGCGGAAACTTATACCAAGGCGTCTGCTTTCTTCGGTAGCACGCTTTACATACGACTGTAATTCTTCAAGAGAATATGTTTTGCGTTCACCTTCCGCCGGGTCAATATGAAGTCTGATTGGAACTCTATCCAAGAGTGGTCCACCAATCTTACGCCAATACAAATCCACCGACTTCGCAGAACACAAGCAAATCTTCTCAGAACTTCCGTAGTTACCACAAGGACAAGGGTTCAAAGCCATAAGCAACTGAAAGTTTGCTGGGTATGTTGTTGAACGACCCGCCCTTGAAAGTGTAATACTCTTATTTTCCAAAGGTACACGCAACATCTGCAATACAGAACTTCTGAACTCTGCAGCTTCATCCAAAAACAATACGCCATTATGAGCAAGTGTTATTTCACCCGGTCTACAAGTCGGACCACCGCCACAAATCCCTTCGATACTTGCTGTCTGATGTGGCATACGGAAAGGTGGGAACACTTTGGTTTCGTCTTTTACACCAAGCCCTGCCAATGAATAAATACGCTTTACAGACTGAACTTCATTTGCGGTCAAAGACGGTTGCAGATATTGCATATATTGCATAAGGATTGTCTTACCACACCCAGGACTTCCAAAGAACATCATATTAAATCTGCCCGATGCACCGACAACAAGTGCAAGCATTTCTTTTTCTGTCAAATCAATTTTGTCCTTGTATTCCGATTCAGGTTCTCTGAAAGAAATTGTTTCGTCATACGTATCGACAGTTGCAATCTTCCGTGTGTTAAGATCTTCGGGCAATTTGTATGCGTCATAAAGTGTATCACACCCGATTGCTTTAATGCCTGTTGCAAGTGCTTCTTCAAGATTGGCATTAGGTACAATGGCATACATAATACCGCTTGCAAGGGCAGTAGAACACGCGGCGTGTACTCCACGAACGGCTCTTATTGCCCCTGACAATTCAAGTTCACCCATAACAAGAACGCTTTCCGTAAACTGTTTCTGCAAAACACCCAAAGCAATAGGCAAGTCAAAGCCCGTCCCTTCTTTTCTCAAATCAGCTGGACTCAAAGCAATAAGTACACGCTCGCTTGGATATTCCAAATTGGAATTGCGGATAGCACACTGAACACGCTCACGCTCTTCTTTTACGCAACTGTCAGCAAGTCCCACAATATCAGTCGCAGGAATACCACGTCTTAAATCAACTTCAACTGAAATCAATGCCCCTTCATATCCGAAAGGACTAAATGAATAGATTGCCATATCAAACTCCTACAATACATCAAATGGACTGTCATAATATGGGTACACACGTACCCGTTCATTGTCATATTTGCTTTCTGCTCTTTCTCTTACTTCATCTTCATTTTCACCGTGGCAGATGTAATCAAAAGAACCATCGAGATTGTCAAAGACAGCGGTATAACCTTTAATTTTTCTTTCCATTTCTTCCACCCCTTACTTCGATATGCTCTGCCACAACCTGAACTTCTGAGTGTGTTACACCACCATCAACCCAGGTATTCTGCTTAAGTCTGCCGACAACACGAACACCACGACCATCTGCCAATGGTATATCACACATATTCCCATAGGCTACAATCTTGAACTTAGAAAGTTCTGTTGCATCATTTCCGTCGCGTGTCTTGTAATAACGTGCAACTTCGATAGTAAAATACAATCTCTTAGAGATACCCACTTCTTCTTTGTGTGGCTCACCCGATACCACACCTTCAATGATTAATGAAATAAGCATATTCATTTGTTACTCCTTAGGTTCTTCTCAAACCTTACTCTTATATTATACCATATTTAGACATTAATGTCAAATATAGATAGCCTTAGTCAATGTCCACCTTATCGACAGACACAATGAGTTTTCTGTTCTTTTCCAAATCAGCGAGTGTAATACACTTTCTTATCCAGCCTTTTACGATAACTGAGTGCTCAATAGCGTCAGTTCCAACAACATAATTTCTGTAAACAATTTTATACGCTTTCATAATATCCCCCTAAAAGCATTAATAATTTGTATTATATAATATATTATCTTTTAAATATATTATTATTATATTATTGGGTGTCACTCCGACACCGTTTAAGGTGTCACATCGACACCGATTGGGTGTCAGTCCGACACCGTCTGTAACCTGCAGACAAAAGTTATCCACATTTTATCCACAAGTTATCCACAGTGATTAGTACCCGATTATGTCGAAAATGTAATCTTCTTCGACGCCCAGGTAGTCGATACACGCTTCTTCGGGAGACATTTCCCCCGATAAAAGTGATCTTCGGCAATAAGAAATCTCTGCGTCGATTTCGTCGTCTGTCAATTTGTCCCTTGTTTTTAGAACTTCTCTTAAGCTCATAGCGTTTACTCCTTGAAGTGTGATACACTCCCGCTTTAGATTTCCAACAGATATTTTCTGTTGAAACCAGTATATTTTTTATAGAGCCTGCCGCCGATAAAAACGTTACCGACGAAAAGCACATTCACAGTAGAAAGTGTTGCCTTATCGACAATGAAGTAGCACTCATTCTGAAAAGTGATAGGAATACTCATAATTGCCCCCTTAATTAAGCATTTCCGCAAGACAGTAATCATATTTTCCATAAGTAACTTTTTTATTAAGGTCTTCAATATATAAAATAACATCTTCTTCCGACCCCTTGAAAATACCTTTAACTTCAAATTCTTCAATCTCACCATAACTTACGAGAGTGTATGATATTATCCACAACATAAAATCCCCCTTATTCTGCGACTTTTGTTTTCGGCATTTCCTGGCTTATCTGATTGTGTTCCAAGAAAGAATGATAGCAATATTTAGCCACGATAATGTGGTCTAAAACTTGAATACCAAGTAACTCCCCGCCCTTCACAAAGTTTTCAGTCAGTTTAATATCATAGTCAGAAGGGTCAGGGTTTCCGCTAGGGTGATTGTGAAACAATATCATAGAACTTGCTTCGAGCTTACACGCTTTCCAAAAAATAAGTTTAGGATAGACTGTGCAGACATTATCCGACCCCACGAAAAAGCATTTAGTCTGAATGACTTCACGCTTACTGTTCAAGTAAATAACGCCAAAGTGTTCTTGTTTCATTCTGCCATAACGATTGATTAGAGATATACAATCGCTAGGACTACGGATTGTTCTGTGGTCTTTCATAAGTTACCCCCAAAAAAGATTATAGACAGGAGAATAAAATAACCAGGTGTTCTGAACATCAGACCACTTGCTATTCCAAAAACGTTCTGCGTCTTCGGTGGTGTAGTCCACCATAAAACGCTCGTTTACCATTTCAAATGTAATGCCCTTTGACTGAGCAACTTGCCATACAAACATATGATACTCCCTTAAAGTGTGTAACACACTCTAACTAATATTGCCCCCCCCTCGAAAGAAAAGGGTAAATGTAAATATATGCCCCCCCCATTTAGAGAATGGAAAGGACAAAAATATGCCCCCCCTAAATAGCATTTGTTATGTGCAATTTATAGGGTGGGTACTGTTAGGCTGCGGACTTTTTCAAATCTAGGTCGAATAAGTATAAAGCAGTAGTTTTATCAGAACGATACCAATACATATCGAAATCCCAATTTCCATTGCGTTTTTCAAAACACTCGTAACGTTCAAATCCATCGTCTGCACGAACTTTTACAAGAAGGTATTTTTCTGTGTAACGCACAATTTCAGTGATTTCTTCATACCACATACCATTAAAGCAAACGTGGATTTTTTTACCGATTAGTTCTTTCATTTCTTACTCCTTAAGAAGTTCTTACTTCCTAAACCTTATACTATAATTATACCATATTTAGACACTAATGTCAAATCGGCTAGAAAAGGTGGGTGTGTATCACACAGTTAAGATCAATTTTCCGGCTGAAACGTGGATAGGTCTGGGTCGCAGCTGAAAAATCAGGATAACCAGGAAGGGCAAAAAAGAAAAAAATTTTGTGTATCACACTAGGAAATAAAAGAAAAAAAAAGACAAAAAAAATACCCTAGGAATTAACCTAGGGTATATCGGCAAGTTATGAAAGTGTGTTACTTTTCAATGGCTTTCAAGTCCCACTTGCTTTCAATTACCTTGAATAAGTCGCACTCGAATTTTGTAAAATCGAAGTCGCTAGGTATAGGGCAATGCTTTTTTACAAGAACTTCGATACAATTAGCAATTGAAAGTAAAGCATCGTCGTTGAATTCAGCAATTGCTTTTTTGTTCAATTGTTCTTCTTTTTTTGCGACTTCTTTTTTAAGGGCTTCAACTTCGGCGGTTTTGGCTTCCAAGGCTTCGGCGGTTTTTTCGGCTTCTACCGTTTTTTCGGCTTCGGCGGTTTTGTTTTTGGCGGTTTTGGCTTTTTCGGCTTTACCGTCACGCTTAAGAAGTTTTGAAGTGTCAAAACTTGAAAAATCAAACACTTTCAAGTCGCTAGGAACTTCAACCGCATTTTTTGAAAGGAAAATTTCAACGGTGTAAAAATCGGTTTTTACATCGTCTACCGCACGACCATTGTTTAACACAATGTTATAGTAACCTTTCAATTTAAGTTCGGATAGAACCGACTCAAAAAAGATAAAGTTTTTCTCGGTGAGTGACACTTTATTATCACTATTCAAACACAGTGGAACTGTAAAGCGATTAATTCCCGACTTAGAATTGAAAGCGGTTGAGTGCGAAAGTACAACGTTATATAAAGCGTTGTATCCGATTTTGG
>Ga0310696_10003419_pt1 | contig 19852 bp, 9 predicted proteins | sample AusTroGonzalo_MG_4_FD_203885 | JGI IMG/M metagenome (GOLD analysis project Ga0310696, IMG submission 203885) | Bovine rumen microbial communities from tropical cattle in Woodstock, Queensland, Australia - Gonzalo_02 (v2) (version 2) | ecosystem: Host-associated > Mammals > Digestive system >... | reverse complement strand
AAGGTAAGCCGGATCATTACGGCGCAGAGCAACACGCATCAGGTCGTAGAAACGGTTGCCTTCAAAGGCACCTTCGAGTGCCAACTCGTTGACAATCAGATTCTCCACATAGTCGATAGAGTCCTGACGGGTGGGCGAAGGATTCGTCAAGCGGATGGCATAGAGCGAATCGGCATCTGCATTGCCAGAACCCAGAGAGTGAACGCCCAATACCGTATTTTGGGTAAAGACGTTGTTGTCGAACTGGATGAGCTGACCAGCACGCACCTGCTCTAAGCTATCCACATACTTCAGATTATCACGGCACAGACCGTATTTCAGCACAGCCATAGCCGACGTAGGCAGACCACAACGGTTCAAGGCCTCAGCATAGTGCAGATAAATCAAGGGAACACGATAGGTAGGAATGCAGAGCGAATAATACGAAACCTTAGAGATAGACTGTATCGTGGAAGAATAGTCAGAATACTCACTCTGTGTACCCGATGAACTATAGCTGTAGTTAGCATACAGACGGAGGTCGCCCACAGCAATGTTGCTACGAAGACCCGTGCGCGGCGCATAGATGGTGTCAGCAGGTGCAGTATCACTGGAACGATAAAGCATGCAGAAGGTCTGGTCTTTCGACAGCTTAAGCATACCCTCAGAAGGTGTGAGTTGGAAGAAATAGTTATTCTCGCGGGTAGAATTGAACACATTGGGCAGATCAGATACCACACCATCGAACTGACGGCTTTCCATCTGGATGCCACTAATCGTATATCTATCTATCGCCATGCCTGAATAGCCATCCATCAAGGCAGTATAGTCGGCAGGATCATACCAGTAGATACGGCCAAGAGCTGGCGTAACAGGTTCTTTCTTGTCGTTCAGATAGTCATGATACCAGGTAGCAGCCTCCTGATAGCGGCCTGCCCACAGGCAGAGATCGCCCAGCACCAAACGGGTGGGGAAATACAAAACCGAACCATTAGTAAAGGTCGGGCTTTCCAACTGGGCATAAGGTGTCAGGTCGGCAATAAAATAGTCGCATATCTCCTGAATGGATTTATATGACAAATTCATAGCTTCCGTAGCCTGTTGCTCGGTAACAATAGGCGTGAGCACCAGGGGTACACGGCCGTAGGCTTTGACCAATTGCAGATAAGTCCATGCGCGATAAGTCTTGACAGCTGCATACTCCTCGCGGAACAGCAGACGACCACGACGCTGCAAGGCAGTATCGACATGAGCCAGATAGTAGTTGCAGTTATTGATCACAGCATAGTAATCGCTCACAGCATTATACTTATTGGTACCAGAGAAATCGAATGCTGCCAAACGCTTCAGATCGGCTGAAGCCGACTCAGTAGGAGTGACCAAGTCGCCACGTGCCTCGCCCAGCAAGATCTGACGGTCGGCAATTTGCTGCATGCGGTAATAAATACCCATGAGGCTATACACAGAGTCGGTAGGATTGTCAAGGGTGTTGTCGTCCTCAAACTCTACCAAGTCCGACTCGGTATTGAGCAAATCAGAACAACCACTCAAAGTGACAAGCGTAAAAAATGAAAAGATTAAAATATATAGCTTTTTCATAATTCGTTATTTTTTTAGAGTTCTTAATTCTTTCATTTTTACAAGTTAATGTTCATACCAACAGAGAACGAGCGTCCTGCTGCCACCACACTGCGGTCAATACCCATAGAGAGCGCTCCGCCCACCATAGAGCAGTCAGGATCGCTACCCAAATAGCGGGTAATTGTGAAGAGGTTTGCAGCACTGCCCCAGAAGGTAATGCCCTGCAGATAGGTACTCTGAATAGGCAGATGATAGCTCAGCGTAACATTGGCCAAACGCAGATAGCTACCATCCTCGATCCAACGGTCGCTGAAACGCGAGTTGCCCATGGGGTCCTGATACTCTATACGCGGTATACTGGTTTGCTGACCCTCAGTAGTCCAACGGTTTGATATCGCAGTCGTCTGGTTGATGAACAGGCTACCACCCTCGAGCAAAGAACGCTGGTAGTTATAGAGGTCATTGCCCAAAGAGTAGTTGAACATAGCCGAGAGGGTGAAACGCTTCCACTGTGCCTTGGTATAGATATTACCATAGAGATCGGGGTTGGGATCACCAATCACGGTGCGGTCGTTCTCATCGATACGGCCATTGCCGTCCTGATCAATGAAACGCATGTCGCCAGCACGGAAGTTGGCCTTGTCGCCATTTGTCTTCAGCAGATAGAGACCATCGGCAGCAGCCTCCTGCTCAGTGGCATACACGCCATCGGTCTTCCAACCGTAGAACATGCCGATAGGCTGACCTACAGCAGTTTGGATGCCAGCACCGTAGTACTCGGTTACGAACGAGCGGTCGCCATCGGGCAATGCCGTCACCTTATTCTTATAATGACCAGCCGAAGCACCTACCTCCAGAGAAAAGTCCTTCATAGCCAGTGCCTTCACGCCCACGCTTACGTCGAAACCGGTATTTTCCAGCTTACCGCCATTGCTCCAGTTTTCTTTCTGACCACTGGTCCAAGCCAACTGGCGCAAGGCAAGCAGGTTAGAAGTCCAGCTCTTAAAGAAGTTGAAGCGCAAATTCACGCGGTTATTAATAAAATTGCCTTCGAGACCTGCCGTCAAGCGATTTGTGGTTTCCCATTGCAGTTTAGTGTTGCCAATATTGCCGAGCGACTTAGCGGTAAGGGTATTCTCGAACATACGGTTAGCCACAAAATAAGTACGCGAAGCTTTGTAGTCGATATCATCATTGCCCGTCATATCGAAACCAGCACTTACACGCAGGTAGTCTACATAAGGCAACTTGGGCATCCAAGGCTCATTGGTGAGCACCCACGCGCCTTCGATGCTGGGGAACACGCCCCAAACCACGCCACCGAGCTTCAGGCCGTCAGCATCATCGCCAAAGCGTGAAGAGCTCTGGGCCGAGAGACCGGCACTTACATAATAGCGTTCAGCATAATTATAGTCGCCCAGTGCATACCAGGTAATCTCACGTGTCTTGTCATCGGCACCGCCTGTATCCTTGAACTGCAAAGAGTTGCTCATGTTTGGTGTCTTGTCATTACCAGTATTGTAACCACGCTGTGAGGTGAGGTTGTACTCATTGCTCTGGAATCGCACACCACCCATTACATTCACTGAGTGAGCGCCATAACGGTTGTTCCAGGTAACACGGGTATCGCTCTGGATAATGGTTTGGCGTGAAGCCATACTCTGAGCCAGGTTCTGCAACTTAGAAGACTCATCAAGACCAGGAACCGTGAACTCAGGCACACCCAGCAACGGCAGATAATAGTTCTCGTTGACATTGAAGAGTGCCAGTGTGAACTGCTCGCTTACCGAAAGATGCTTATTGAAGGTGTACTTCGGCATGATAGAGAAAGTAACCAAACGGGTACCTAGAGAGTTACGGTTCTTACCACTACCCTGTTCCAGGATACCTACTGGGTTAGGCAGACGGCCGCGATCCATAAACATTCCTTCCAGATAGTCATCGGCATCGGCCACATAATGACTCAGATGACCATACTTATCGTAAGCATAGGGCGAGAGGAACGGTGCCTTAGCCAAGCCGAGGAAACCAGGTGATGTAATCAAGCTGGTAGCATCGGCAGGTGCACCGTCATCGCGTACACCACGGTCGACATCACTGTAAGAAGCATCGAAGCGCACATCGAAACCACGGAACACGTTGATATCGCTGTTCATGCGCATATTGAAACGAGAGTAGTCGTGCTCCTTCAACGTGCTGTTGGCTAGTGAATAGCCCACAGAAAGGTTATAGGATGCTACATTATCACCACCCTGCACATTAATACCGTAGTTCTGCGAGAAGGCATTGTGATATACCTCGTCGGACCAGTCGGTCTCATTGTGATACTGATTATAATAGTAATAGTCGGGATCAATGCTCATGAACTTCATCTTGCCTACCGAAGCGGTCTTGTTGGCCAGCAGCTCACTGGCATACAAACGATAGTCTTCAGCATCCATCATCTTAGGCAGACGCGGGGTGAGTTCAAAGCGGCCATTGATGGTCACATCAATCTTAGTGGCCATACTCTTGTTACGCTTGGTTTTGATGAGCACCACGCCATTGGCACCTTTGGCGCCATAGAGGGCAGTACCGTTTTTCAGCACCGTAACGCTCTCAATATCATTCACATTGAGGTTTGCCAGCAGGTTATTGAAATAACCGTCGTGCAGTAGTTCACGGTTGTACTGCATATCCATGACCACATCATCAATAACAACCAGCGGCTGGGCATTGGCATGCAATGAATTAATACCTGCCACCAACATCTGATTGCCTAAGCCAATCATACCGCCACGTGACACGCTGCGCACATCGGCTCCTAACTGCTGATGAATGAGCGGGTCGATGCTCACCTCAGAGGTATTGTCGAAGGCATTAGCCATTGCCGACTGCGTTGCAACGGTAGTAGTCTTATAAGTAGCGCTGAACAAATCGCGATACATGGCACCGTTGGCCACCGAATCGGTTACGGCACGCTGCTGTAGACAGAATCCGTCTACACGCATAGTCACTGAAGTAACGTAGGTAGGCACCTTGAGTGCATAGTTTCCTTTCTCATCGGTCATAGCCGTATAGCGTGAATTGCCATAGGCTGACACAATTACACCAGGCATGGGCAATCCAGTAGCGGCATCAACAACCTGACCTTTGATGGTCTTCAACTGCTCCGCCACCGTCTTCATTTGGTTCTTAACCGTCTTTGTTGAGTCCTGTGCAGAGGCAGTGACGGGTGCCCACATGAGATTAAAAAATGAAAATATTAAAACAAGTCGTTTCATAGCTCTGTAATTTCTTAATTCATTGTTATTTTTAATCTCGTCTCGGTTTCAGATAGATACAATCCAAATACATCTGGCGCGAATAGTTTCTCGATTCACGCGAAGCCAATGCCAAGAAAATTTTCACGCTGGCCTTGATGTCTGGCTGACCATAGTTGCAAGTGGGGAAATGGAAATTCTCGGCGAGCAACACAGAGTCTTTCTTGTTTGGATCGGTCTCGAATTGCTGATTTCCGCAATCGAAAGTCTTAGCTTCACCCTTTTCATCAACATAGTTGATAGCCGCCTTGAACTTACATGGCTTACTGCCATTGTCCACATCATCGTGACGAGGCAGTATCACAGCATAAATGTCGTAATTTCCACTCAGGAAATTGTTGATACGGAAGGTCAACGCCCAGTTAGAAGTATTCTTTTCCGGAACAATCTGCAGGAAAGCATGCTCTGAGATACTGTCGCTGTTTTCCTGACGAATATTGTAAGTACAGTCTTTCTCGTCAATCAGCAGTGATGCAGCATACTCTCCCTCAATCCACAACGGATGCAGATAGGCCTGCTCAGGCGTGAAGGGCCACTCGTTAGTTTGATAGACAATACCGTTGCTGCACTCTTTCTTCTGTGCATTGTAGAAAATACCCTTTGGCTCAAACGGCTTCTGGAACACGTGGTAAACGGGTTTGCCCACCGGTGTAAGTCCTAAATTATACATATAAGGTACAGAAACAACGGAATCTTGAGGTGAACGCTGATCAGTCTCATTGAAAATGGCATCGTCGAGCAAAGCACGTGTCAGGTAATAGCGCTGAATAGAGTCGCGCTTCTGCACGGTCTCGTCGTACTTGAAATATTCTTTAGCCTGATCCCATGCCTTCTGCCAACCAGTGGCAGTAGGAACCACCATCCAATAGGTAGAGTCTTCGTCATTAATATAACCGATACGCTCCAACAGACGGTTGCGCTCAATCACCACTGAGTCAATATACACAGGCACGCCCTCTACAATTCCACTCGATACAGAAGCATCGGCATCGAAATAGTCCTCATCGTAAATGCGCAGGCATTCGCCAATAACACTCAGTTGGGGATCGTCGCACAACAGCTCATAGAGATTGGGCATATAAGGAAGCTGATCGGAAGCCACATGCAACACGCCATTGCGAGCATGCAGATTCGTGGAAATCATACTCACACCCGAAATCTTTCCATTTTCTACCTTAGCATACTTTGAGTTCAGCATCAGCATGCGACGGCTGGAAGAGGTAACCGGCGTAAGATTGCGTGAGATATGGTTCAGCACGAAGGTCTTCTCAACTACTGAGTCGCCTTTGTGGGTTTGCACCTGGTTCAGCAGGGCCTGTTTGTCAAATTTTCCATTGACGGGAGCCACCACCGTAAAAGACTGTCCACTATTGAGCAGATCAGCATAGCTCACAGATGTCTTCTTGTGCATACGGAACACTTTCGTCTGCTCAAGTACCTCGCAGAAATCACTCAGCTGCGCATTGGCCTTCATTTGCTCCCATAGCGTGGTTGCGCCTCCCTCGCTACCCTCTCCCGATTCATAGTGGTCGGTCCAGTCGGAGCAGGAGGTGAGCGCTACGCTAAATGATAAATGACAAATGATAAATGACAGACCTATCAGATGTCTTTTAGTTATCTTGGTAATCATATTATACTATTTTCAATTTTCATTGTTCAATTAGTGTGTGTCTTCACCCTGCGGATTGTCATAGACACTCTTAGGACAAAGTTCGATAAAATCGAACGACCAGTAACACTCAGGATCGTCGAGCACCTGACGGAAGCGCAGCTGATAGGTCTGGCCTTCCTTCAGGGTCTGCGTAGTGAGGATACGGCGTAGGTTCCATTGATTATCACGGAACGTAGTAGAGGCATTTGCCGAACGATAGCTGTCGATGCCTTTCATATAGCCACGGTTGTGCATAGCCTTGTCGTTGGCAGCATTCTCCTCCTCGTCGCTGGTGTCAGCCACCCATCCGATAGCCGGATCCTGGTCGCCATTTACACGCAAGTCAACGGGAATGCCGCAAGGCTCATTGTCAAGGTATACCTGTACCACGCCACGCTCACTACCAGACGTATAGCCTAGACGGATCTCATAGGTACCGCCCGGTACAGGAGGCAGGTTGAATGTTACATCGAAGATACCGCTCACACACACTGCATTCGACTGGTATGAGTTCCAATAGTCCACATCACTGTGCACGCCTACATAGGTTTCAGGACTCAGTTTCCATCCACTGATATAATCGTTCTTGAAACCAGTGAGGATATTCTCACCATAGCGGCCACGACCGTTACAGTTCATGAAGTCAGAACTGAGGGCAGTAGCATCTACACGGATGCGGCAGTTGAGTACCACATCGCGCACCTCTGTGGTATAAGCCAGAATATCATCGATATAATGATACATACCATTCAAAGCCTGACGATTGGTAGACCCCGATTCAGAAGGCGAAAGCACCTTTACGCCACGCACGCTAGCCTTTTTCTGGAAGCCCTTGCGGTTGATAAACAAGCCGTCAGGAGGACCAGCAAAGCGAACGATAGTGCCTGGGCACATGGTTGGGAAGAACTCCTCAGGATCGGTTACGTTGGTCATCCAGCAGTCACGACGCAGATTGCCTGACACAACCCAGCTGTTATACTCACCAATACGGTCAATCAGGTGATAAGCCACAAAACGGTTGAGCGGGTTCTTGCGGTTGGAATAGTCGTCATCATAGAGGCCTGCATCAGCAGGATAGGTCTGGTCATACAGTTTCTTAGCGTAGGCAAACAAGTCTTTAACGTTATAGATGCCATAACGATGGAAGACTGAGTCTGGTTCTACAAAGGCCGTATATTTAATATAGCGCGTGCCCACCCAGAACGAACGGGTGTACAGTTCTGAACCAGAGGTACAACGTACCATCTTACCCTCGAACACAGAATCTTCACTACATTTGTAGTTTTCATCAATGTATTCCTGTAAGAGCAGGTACAGTTTAGTTTGCATCAATGCGTCACTAAAAATAGATACTGTAGAGTCCTGCTGCAATTGGTCGGGAAGCATCTTATTGCTAGCCGAAATGATATTGTCAACCACATGCACCACGCCATTGGTCACCGAGTCGTCGCGTTCAATGATACGTGCCGAGGTGTTCACATAATAAACCAGCGCATTATGATTATACACATCCGAATCGCTCGACAAAGTGATGAAGGCATCATTCATATTGAGCTCTGGCATGGCACCCTCACTGACATCGGTAGTAAAGAAAGCACCCTTCAGAATGATATGCGTGCGAGCCAGTGTATCGAGCTTAGTAGACGGAATCTGGTCAATACTGCCGTAGCCATTGCTGCTCAGATAGCGTTGCACGCCCTCATTGGTAGGTGCATATACGGTATAATCGCCATAGGTGGCCAATATGGGATAGATGCCCGTTCGCTTCAATATATCGATGAAGCTACTGAACTGTTCGGGATTTTTCTCAAGGAAGCCCGCTGCCGTCACTTTCGTTGAAGCATAATAGTTCTCAGGCACATCGTCGTCGTTGTCAACACACGACGTGAGCGTTGTGCTCAATGACAGATGGCAGATGGCAACCGATAGGGCTACCAGCCATTTTGATTTTATTGTTTTCATCATAGTCTTCATGTTTCAAGTTTCAAGTTATTTCGTCAGCTGAGAATCTTCTTCATTGCCATAGGCAGGATTCTGTTTCAGCAACGGATTTACCTTCAATTCACTCTTAGCATAAGGGAAATACACGATGTTTGGATCTGCCAGCTTAATCTTGATGGCGTTCACGTTCTCAATATACTTACGCGTAGCCAGTGAAATCAAGCGGGTGTTGTTACCATCGCGACGGGCAAAACGTACCAGGTCAAACCAGCGCTTTCCCTCGAACAGGAACTCACGCTGACGCTCTGCCAACAGCAATTCCTCCATGTTGGCCTTCGACGTATTGTAGTCGGCCAACTTCAGTGAATCGCTACGCGAAGTAGTCGTAATATCGTTAGCACGCTTATTAATCGTGTTGATCAGATGGAAAGCGCCATCAAAGTCGGTGCCCTTCTCAATCATAGCCTCAGCCTTCATGAGTATCACGTCGCTCATACGATAGAGAATCCAGTTGGCATAATCGGTCGTACGACGAGTAGATGACAGTTTCAGGTCTTCATCCTTCGACATGCTCGTGCTGATGGTAAAGGATACACTCGTACGTGTATACTTCGAAATAGCATAGTTGGAATTGCTTCCTTGTGTTGACTCATAAACACGACTATCCGTTTTCTTAAACACTTCATTCTTACCAGAAGAAGCATCCTTAGCGAGGAAGCTGGCTGCACTGAGGCTACCCATTGTATTACGGCTATCGCCATAGAAATTGGCTACCCAGGTATTCTTCTGTGTCTGGTTGGTTCTGAAATAGAGTTCAAAAATACTCTCGAACGAGTTGCCACTACCGAATATTTCAGTATAGGCATTGCCACATGTAGTGCTTCCTGCTGTTTTCTCCAAAATCAAGGGAATTCCATGGAACAGGGCCAGGTTGCCAAACGTACCTACACGCTTCAACATTTCCTCATACTGTTCGCGCTTGTAAGCAAGCACTGCGTCGCAACATTTTATACAGTTGTCCCAGTCACCCTTCCACAGATAGAGGTCGGCCAACAAAGTATAGACTGTCCAACGAGTAATGCGGCTACTGTTTTTCTCTGACAGATAAACCACATTGCCTTCATAGCGTTCCACCTCATAGCGACGCACGGCATCACCTTTGATGCGCTCCAAATCGGCAATCAGGGCATCGAGCACCTGGTCAAACGGGGTGGCGGCTACCACATAGTCCTGCGTATCATCGATACTCGGCTCCGTAACATAAGGAACATCGCGGAAGGTACGGATCAGATAGAAATAACAGAGTGCACGCAGTGTAGTTACCTCTGCAATATTGGCACGCATCTCTTCTTCACTATAGTTTGGGTCAATTTGCTGTACCTCGGGTGCATAATGTATCACCGTATTACAACGGTTGATGCAATCATAGAACTTTGACCAGTTGCAGTAGCTGTTGGAAGACAAAAGGTTTTCCTTCAACAGTTCATTGATATCGTTGGGCACATTTGAACCCACCCAAATATTATCTGAACGCAACTCGCCCCATACTCCCATACGCTGAATACAGTCGGGACTTTCCAACACCTCGTAGCAGCCATTCACTACACTGGCTACGTCGGCTTTCTCCGTCCAGAAGTTCTCGAGTACCACCTCATTCATCGGTTCAATCTCGAGAAAGTCGGAGCAGGATACAAAGAAGGAAGACGGCAGAAGGAAGAATGCTGCGCCAAGCAGTCCTTTCGCCAGGCTCATCTCTTTTCTCCTTATTATATTTATTCTCTTGTTCATTGTAAGCTTATTTTAATTATTCATAGAACCGAATTCTTTAGAACTGAACGGTGACGCCTGCCGTAAACGACTTGGCACGTGGTGTCTGTGCGTTGTCGTAAACGATGCCCATTGAGCCGTAGCCCACCTCGGGGTCAGCACCCGAATACTTTGTGAGACAGAACAGGTTGTTAGCCGACACATAGAGACTCAACTGTGTAAGACCCCAGTTCTTGAGGATCTTGGGATTCACTGAATAGCTGAGCTGTGTATAGTTCAAGCGGATAAACGAGCCGTCTTCCACGAAGCGGTCGCTACCCAGCCAGTTGTAGCCCATCTGGCGCAATGCACGAGGAATCTCGGTCACGTCGCCCTCCACACGCCAGCGCCAGTTTACGGCACGGCTCTGGTTATTGTTGGAGTACATGTTCTCTACGTTCATGCGGGCCTTATTGATAATCTTGTTGCCATAACGGAAGTTGAACTGGTTATTCAGTGTGAAGCGTCCGAAGTTGAGCTTGAAGCCAAAACCACCGGTAAACTTAGGCAGTGAAGAACCCAAGTATACGATATCTAGCTCGTTGATCTGACCATCGTGGTTCACATCCTCGTAGATGGCATCACCACCACGGAACTCATAGTCAACCGATCCATAACAGAAAGTCATGGGCTTGGTCATACCATTATTATCGAGGATTACATTACCATTCTCATCGCGAACCACAGGAGCATTGGGACCACTTAGGCCCGGCACTTCCACAGCCGAATACTCAGAATACTGATAAACGCCCTTATAGCGGAAGCCATAGATACTACCCATGGCACTGTTCAACTCAACGCGTGAGAGGTAAGAACCGTTCTGACGGTCGAACTCTTGGTTCAGACTAGCCAGACAGGTTTCGTCCATCGAAGTAATTTGGTTTTTGTTATTAGCGAAGGTAACATTGAAGTCAGCGCTGAACTTGCCAATCTTCACGATTTTGTTACCATTCAAGTTGAACTCCCAACCGATGTTCTTCATGTCGCCCACATTCTGCCACGACAGATTGGGATAGCCCGAAGAGGTAGGCAGGCCGCGGTTGGCCATCAGCAGGTCGGTGGTATACTGCCAATAGAGTTCCACATTACCGGTAATGCGGTCGTTCAGGAAGCCGAAGTCCATACCCAGGTTCCAAGTTTCCTTCTGTTCCCACTTCAAGTTCTTCAACTGGATATTCTGCGGATAAACAGAGGTCTCGCCCATATAGCCGTTGCCATTGCGATACTTACTGAAATAGAGGTATTCAGCACCAGGCTGCTTACCTACGATACCCCAACCCGGACGGATAGACAGCATCGAGACGAAAGGTAGCGTCTTCTTGAACCAAGGCTCCTTACTCACATTCCAACGAACAGAGAAGGCAGGGAAATTACCCCAACGCTGGTCGGCACCAAACTTTGTGCTACCGTCACGGCGTACAGAGAAGTCGGCCATATAGCGTCCCTTGTAAGCATAGTGGGCAGAATAGGTAAAATACATGCTGCGCCACTGGCTACTACCCGTACCCATAGCACTGATGATACCATCGGCAGCGGTGCTGCTGATGGTGCCCGAAGGCAGTCCCCACAGCGTTGTATTCTGCGAGGTTGAATTACCACTGGTCATTTGGCCGCGCAACAACATGGTGAGCACGTGGTCCTCGTTCTTGAAGTGCGGGGTAAAGGTCAGTGTGTGAGTTGTGGTCACACCCAGGCTCTTCGACGAACTGGAACTGGTCTGATTAGCACCGGTATCTTCGATACCCTTAGTGCTCAGCGAGAGAGGCATGTACTGATCATCGTAGCGGTTGAAGATATTAAACACCACCTTGCCCTCATAATCCAAACGAGTGTGCTGGTCGTCGAGACCCAACAGACGATAGTGCAACTTGAACTCAGGTGTGATATTATAGCTAGTCTCGTTGTTTGAAGCGAGGTTGGCCAATGCCACTGGGTTCTTGTAGTTCAACTGGTCGCGCAACTGCTCCGAAACAGTGGGCTGCATAGAGTAGTATTCATCCAAGTCGTTGCCAAACTTGTCCTGTTCATATATAGAGAGGTTAGGCATGCGCACGTACGCGATGGAAAGCAGGTCGCCATTGTTCTTTTTATTCTTGGTGTAAGTCAGGGCGATGTTGGTCTCAATCTTAATGCGATCGCTCACGAAATAGTCGAGGTTTACTCGCGAGGTGAAACGATCCAGCTGCTGTTTAATGATTGAACCTGTTTCGTGGTCGTAACCAGCACCAATACGGAAATTGGCTTTTTCACCACCGCCACTCAGTGCCAAATAGTGGTTCTGACGCCAACCCACCTGCTTCACTTCCTTGAGCCAGTCGGTATTGTTGTTATACATCTCATACTCTGAGAAGCTGGGAGTATAGCTCAGTTCGGGAATAGCACTAGCCACATCGCTCATCGTAGGATTGAAGTATTCCTCCTTCAGCAGCATGGTGTACTCATCACCGTTCAGCATCTCATAGCCATTGGGCTGATAGGTACCGGTCACACGCAAGCTATAAGTTACACGGGTTTTACCACGTGCACCACGCTTGGTTTTGATCTCGATAACACCGTTTGAACCCTGTGAACCCCAGATGGCCGTAGCGGCAGCATCCTTCAACACCGAGATACTTTCAATATCCTCGGGGTTCACGTTCAGCAACTCAGCGAATTTCTCTTCGTTGGCTGATGAGAAGTCGAAGTCGTTCACATTGGTTTCCCATACGTTACCATCGACCACAATCAGCGGCTCACTTGAACCATTGATACTCGACACACCACGCAGACGCATTGAGGTGCCGCTTCCCAGGTTACCAGAGTTGGCCACGATATCCAGACCTGCAATACGTCCTTGCAGCGCCTCGTCAACAGTTGTCATCGACAGGCCCTCAAACTCCGACATGCTAATAGTCTGACGAGCAGTCGAGATCTCATCTTCAGGAATTGCCAAACCAGAGCCCTGTGCCTTTTTCTTGGCGGTAATATTTACCGTTGCAAGTTCGGTGGCACTCTTCATCGTGATATTAAACTTGGTCTTATTAAACGGCAAAGTCACCGTCTTATAGCCTACATAGGTAATACGCAGCTTATCCTTCGGGTTCTTCAGTCGGAACGAGAAGTTACCACTCATATCGGTCACGGCCGATGCCACAATACGGTTGGAAGCATCCAACTCCACCACATTGGCCATGATAACGGGACCGAACTCGTCAATCACCGTACCGCTGATAATATCGCCGGCCTGCTGGGCCTGCGCCATAATCAGAAAATTAAAAAATGAAAATATTAAAATAGTAAGTCGTTTCATAATCTTGAGCTTTTAATCTTCAAATACTTCAATTTTTAATTTTCAATCATCAAAGGTCCGTCAATTAGGTGCACCACTGCCGACGACGAGGTCTCAATCTTTGTAGACGAGTTGAGATCCTTCTTGTCAAACATGTACTCACGAGCCTGCAGGTTATAGAGTGCAGGATTGTCTGTCACTACATGACGCACATTGCCTGCCTTGTCAGTCAGGGTGATGCCTGTGTCGGTCAAAACTGCATTCACACGATGGAAAGCCCATGTATCGGGGTCCGTGGGGAACACCTGATAAGAATAGGCAGTTTCATAATTGCCATCCTCAGGAGCAGCACCAATATAGAGGGCATTATCCTGAATATGGTAGCGCAGGAAGTTCTCAATCTTCAACGAGTCCTCAGTTTTCTTCGTCAGATTACCCTTCATTTCCCAGTTTGCCACATCGTCCCAAGTAGGCAGCTTGCCAGCATCCTGCAGGTCGGTAATGCTCTTATTGGTGGGCACGTAAACTGTATAATGGAAGGTATTGAACACGGTGAGGTTTGTACCACCGCACACATAACGCTTGTTGCGCACTACTTCTGTAAGTCCGCTGCCATCAAGCAGTTTCAGGAACTCAGAGAATTCAGGATGGGCAGCCAGCTGGTCGTGTACGGTCTGACGTGTACCCATAATGGGCTCCCCATCCAGGATGTATGCCTTACCGTTACCGTCCTTGGTCTGGTCGTAAACATCGAATATGTTGATGGGCTGACCATCATTTACCTGATAACTGCCAGCCACCTTCATACCATTCTTACCCAAAGACACGTTTTCCACGCGCAACTCAGTTCCGTTCTTAGCACGATGCAGGGCATAGCCGTCTTCCACGTTGCCAATCACGATATGGGTTTCCAGAATATCCTTCAAGCGATTCAGAATCACATCCGAATTTTTCTCCACGCCGATGCTATCGCCTGTACCGGTTGTCGGGTCATAATTGCCATAAATAGTGGCCCAAACGCGCTCTCTTTCGTTCAGTTTAGTAGGATCGTAATGGAAAGCCAAGGCCTGCAAGTTTTTCTTACCATAGCTCAACGGATCAATATAATGCAGCATCCCGTTGTTGGTTGGTATGAAGAAGCTATAGGTAGAGTTCAGCGAGTTCAAATACACGTTATAGTTCAACTGATCCACACCCCAATACAGAATCTGCATGGTTTCATTGACAAGGGCGGGGAAGAGCACGCTCACATAAGAAGTAGGCGAATACACGCGGTTGGTCAGATAGACTGCACCATTACAGCCCAGCCATACAGAGTCGATAGCCTCCACTTTCACGCCCAGAGGGTCGTTGGCATCGTTCAGGATGCTGGTGAACTTCGAGGGAACAGACGAAATGAATGAGCTAAGCATGTTTACGTTAATCAGTTCTGCCAACACCTTCGAAGGCACGCTATCCCAAGTATGATAGTTATCTTTCAACGCACGTCCGGCACCATTCTCCCAGTATTCCTGCAGGGCAGTGTTGCTGGGCACCATCATCACGCCCATGTCGCGCTGCATAGCGATGTTTCCGCCCTGGTCGTTAGAGCCTGCATAATAATCATTCCATTCAGGGTCGAACTTCAGCTTACCCTGTACCGACTGGTTATCGGGAGTAACATCAAGTTCCAAACCGTTTTGTGATTTCTTTGACAAAAAGCGCTTCTCAAAAACGGTATCCACATGCGTATTATACATATAATTATACTGAGTCGTCACCTCCTGACTTACAGGATAAGGAGCGCAGTAGCGCTCCAACAGATGATTCCATTGACTCACATTTGACTTCGAGGCAATGATCTCAGCCATGTTGGGCAGAGGCGTTATCACCTCAGCCGTCTGATGGATGAAGCCGTTAGAGCACTTGATGTTTGACTTCACTACGGGTACACCATTTACACTGGCATCACCCGTCTGACGGTGTGTCATCTTATTATTCAGGAAGTCATAGTCGGCATTGGTGATATGCTTGTTCACCAACTGCTTCTCGATAAAATAGATCAAGGGCACCTGCGAGTTATCGGTCATGCACACCATCGGTTTGCCACTATCTCTATAACGTTTCCAATAGGCATTGTCGGGCATTTTCTCTTTCGTAAGTACCGCTACGCTATCATAGGGTGTGCTTGAAGAGTAGCGACGCATACTCTCACCTTCACGAGGAGGTGTACCCTGCACGCTTGGCAAGCTATTCAGCTGAATAGAGTTGTCGATCATACTGCCAAAGAGCAGCATTTTCTTCTGCGAATTGCTCAGTTGCTCATAACTGCGCACACCCCAGCTGTTGTTTCCGAAGAAACGTGCATAGGCAGCATCGTCAGCCACAAAGAGCGACTTTGATCCCGTCTTGTTTAACACGTCCCGATAGCCCAGGTCATCAATCAGTCTGACAGTGTTGCTGTAGTTGCCGTTGTCCTCAAGCCAACTGTAGATGCTTTCACCCCAACCATCGGGAGTGGTTTCATCCAAGTCGTATTCCTGACACGATGTCAAGCCCAGACAACCGCCAGCAAAAGCCACTGCCGTGGCCAACATGAGCTGCCGGCCTCGTTTCCAGAATTCTTGCTTTTCGGTTTTCATTTTGTTTTGATTTTTGTTTTATGTTATTGTTTCGTTTTTAGTATTCGCAAAAAGACTGTGCAAAGTTACGAAATTAGAGGGCAACAGACTTGCTATAACGTATAGTCGGCTTTTCTTTACGTATACGCGCATTATAAGATTGTTTCAAGTACTTTAATATTTGTTTCAAAACTACCCTACAATATGTAACAATATCTTAAATTATACAGAATTTCACAGTTATTCAAAGTCTTCTATGTACCTTTGCACCATGATTATAGTGATGACTACTCTTTTTGCCATTGTCGTAGTAGGCTACGTAGCAGGCAAACTTGAATATATGGGGGGCACATTCGATAAGCGTTTATCGAAATTGGTAATCGACATTACCTGTCCTGCCCTCATTCTCTCATCGGCAATGACGGGCGAACTACCCGACCGCCGCCTCATCCTACCCCTATTAGGTATCAGCTTCATTACTTATGCGGTGCTCACAGGAATGGCATTGTGGCTGCCACGTTTTCTCACGCGTAAGAAAGAAGAGGAAGGTATTGTAGGCTTTGCGCTGATGTTTGGCAATGTGGGGTTTATGGGCTATCCAGTAGTTGCATCCATCTTCGGACACGAGGCAGTATTCTACGCTGCCGTGCTCAATGTGGTCAACACTTTTGCCGTATTCACCGTAGGAACCATGCTGATTACAGGAAGAAACGAGGTAGAAGGTCCTCGCTTTCAGAAGAAGGTGCTGTACAGTACGCCAATGCTGGCTGCCTATCTCACTATGTTGATTGTAGCGCTACAGATAGACAATATCCCTGAGTTCATCAGTCAGCCGCTCACCATGATTGGTAATATCACCGTGCCGGCAGCCCTGCTCATCATCGGCTCGTCGATGTCGGGTTTGCCATTACGGGCTATGCTGGGCAACCGTACGGTCTATATCACCACATTCATGCGCCTGGCCGTAGTGCCGCTGACTGTCTACTACCTTTGTACCGGCATCGGCAGTATCTGCTCCGAACTTGGGTTCACTCCGTTTGTAGTGGGTATCAATACCGTTGTGGTGGCGATGCCTGTTGCTACCTACGGCACCATTCTTTGCCTTCGTCACGGCAAAGATACTACCCTCATCACCGAAACCACGTTTATCACAACGCTGCTTTCGATGATTACCATTCCCCTATTGGTGATGTTCTTTCTATAAGATTTATTCCCAGCACTCCAGTTCCTTTTCCAACTCAGGGAACTGAGAGCGATGGAACACAGGTTCTTTGATACCCTGCCGCTTTTGCTGGCGATAATCATCGAGCAGGCGGAAAGCGTAACGACCCAGAAGCACAATGGCGATGAGGTTGCAAGCCGTAAGGAAAGCCATGAAGAAATCAACGAGGTTCCACACTAGCTCAAAACTGGCCAAGGCGCCGAAGATCACCATCAGGCCTGCCGAAGCGATGCGATAAGCAGTCATCACCTTATTATTCTGTGTGATAAAACGGATATTAGCCTCACCATAATAATAATTGCCAATGATACTGGAGAAGGCAAAGAGGAAGATGGCGATTGCGATGAACATCGGACCTACGCTGCCCACCTCACTCTGCAGAGCCGACTGCGTAAGGGCAATGCCATTCAATTCGGGCACCTTATAGAGACCACTAATAAGGATGATGAATGCCGTACAAGAGCACACCAACAACGTATCCGTAAACACGCCTAATGCCTGAATCAAACCCTGTTTCACGGGGTGTGAAGTAGAAGCCGTAGCAGCCACATTAGGTGCACTACCCTCGCCCGCCTCGTTCGAAAACAGACCACGCTTGATGCCGTTCATCATCGCTGCGCCAATACCACCACCAGCGATCTGACTGACGCCAAAGGCATCGAGCACAATCACTTTGAATACGTGGGGAATGAGGTGGATATTCATCACGATGATAACCAACGCCAGAATAATATAGCCCACAGCCATGACTGGTACCAGCACAGCGCTGACCTGTGCGATGCGTTGAATGCCGCCAAACACAATAAACAAAGCCATCGCTGCCAAGAAGGCGCCCACCCAAATGGGTGACCAGCCAAAGGCTTCCTGCATGGCTCCGCAGATGGTGTTGGACTGAATGGAATTGTTCGACAAGCCAAACTGCAGGGTGATGAGGATTGCAAAGATGATAGCCATCCAACGCTGCTTCAAGCCCTTTTGGATATAGTAGGCAGGACCACCAATAAACGAATCCTTGTGTTTCTGCTTATACAACTGAGCCAAGGTAGACTCCACAAAAGCCGTAGCAGAACCCATCAAAGCGATAATCCACATCCAAAACACAGCGCCAGGACCTCCAATAGCGATAGCCGAAGCCACACCCGCCAGATTGCCTGTGCCCACACGGGTAGCCACACTCACGGCAAAGGCTTGGAAGGAGGATATATGACGCTTTTTACCCGCAGATTCCTTCTCTTTCACTTGTTCTTCTACCGTATTGACGGCCGAATCCGTCAGCAAACGAATCATCTCGCCCACCATGCGGAACTGCACAAAACGAGTGCGCCACGTAAACCAAAGTCCGCAACCTATCAAGGCTACAATTAGCACGTAGCTCCAAATAACATCATTGACTTGGGTAATTAATTCGTTTAATCCAATGGTATCCATCACTGTTTTAGTCGGATTATCAAATTTACGCTTAGATTTGATGCAAAAGTACTGTTTTTTCCTCTATTTTCACAATTTATTCTATAAAAAACTTGCAATTCAAGTAATTTTCCTTAATTTTGCAACGGAATAATGACAATAATTCATAAAATCTCAAAAACAATACACAACAGAATGAAAAAGTTTTTTATTTTGGCCCTACTGGCTGCCTTCGGCCTGTCAACCCAGGCACAGATTGTGAGATCAACCGTTTCGATGGTTACCAAAGAGAAGAAGCAACGCAACCTTATGTGGACTGTTCGTCTTAACTACTCAAATGACACCTATTCTGGTGATAGCGACGTAAAATCCGCTACAGGTTTCGATGCTGGATTGGGATTCACAAAATACCTCAATAGCGATGGTGAGCGTAACGGTATGTTCTGGGGTTTAGAGGCTGTAGGTATGACCAACAGTGCTAAATATGACTTGCTTGACAAGAACATGTTTGGTTTTGGTGTTTATGGTGCTCCCCGAGTAGGTTACAAAATGCCTTTGATGGACAAAATGGCCATATCAGTATATGCAGGAGCTTATGTAGGCTATATGTTTGATGCAGATGAAGAGGATTATTCATATGTATATTACAATACAGGCTCTTCATACTCCAGCTATTATTACCAATCTACTCGTTGGGGCATTGAAGCAGGCGAGTGTGTTTCCTATGGTTTGACTTTTGGAGCAGAGTTTTTCTTGAATGATCATTTCTTTATTGATATGCACGTAAGAAAGAGTCTGGCTGAAGATGGCAAAACCTGGGCAAGGTCGTATGGTAACATCACTCCTGGATTCAGTGAAGAAAACAAGCTCACTAGCTTCAAGCTCTCTGTCGGCTGCGGTTTCCAGTTCTAATCGCTACACCTTATTATAATTATATATAGGGCAGTTCGAAATAAATCGGACTGCCCTATTTTCATCTTCGGCTATCAACTATTCCTTACGGAGCACATAGTATTTCTGACTCTTTGCTCCTTTGCTGGTGATGCCCGTAGCGGGGTTGCGTTCCAACTTGCGCAACTCGAGTGCTGCCGATGA
>Ga0310696_10003418_pt1 | contig 19853 bp, 13 predicted proteins | sample AusTroGonzalo_MG_4_FD_203885 | JGI IMG/M metagenome (GOLD analysis project Ga0310696, IMG submission 203885) | Bovine rumen microbial communities from tropical cattle in Woodstock, Queensland, Australia - Gonzalo_02 (v2) (version 2) | ecosystem: Host-associated > Mammals > Digestive system >... | reverse complement strand
CGAATCCGACACCGCGTCCATACGCGCCGTAGACCTGCACTTCGGGGTTGTAGGCGACGGCCTTCGCCCAGCAGTTGCTCGCCGTCTCGTACGCCTTCCTGAGCTCGTCGAGGTCGTCGTACAGGATATCGGCGTTGATGTCGCCGTACTTGTACCTGTCGAACCTCGTAAGGCCCTCGAGGCCCGGCTTCAGGATGGAAAACATGTCCTCGCCGAGAAGGAACGCAACCCCTCGCTCGACAGAGCGGCGCTTGTCGTAGCCCTTGACGTTCCAGAGGCAGTCGCCGAGCGTCGAGATCTGCACACACTCGTTAGGAGTGTGCGAATTCTTGTGGAAGGCGGCGATGTCGTTCTCGAAGAACCCGGGATAGTGCCACCCGTTCCAGTCCGTCTCGTCAACGAGGTACGAAAGGAGGTTGTGCGCGCCTGTGCCGTTCTGGAAGATCACAGGCCTGTGGCCGGTGAGGTTCGTGAACCACTCGACCTGGCGCTTGCACTTGTTGTAGCCCTTGACCTGCCCGCCGGTCCAGTAGAGGTCAAGTTCCGGCGGCAGGATGCGCAGGCTCTTCAGGTACTTCTCGCGGTCGTCGGGATAGGCCGCGGAAGAGTCAGGCCCCCAGTAAAACGGAGGGCAGTAGACCATCTTGAACTTCGGGTACTTCTCCCTCACGGCGTTATAGAGCGCGAGGACGTGCGGTGCGTCGACATCGGATGCGTTGAGCCCCTTCGCCGTGTCGTCGGCATGCACTGGATAGCGCATGTCGTCGTTCGGATAGTAGACGTTCGCGCCCATCTGCGCGAAATGGCAGCAGCGCTCGACGTGCATCGAAAGGGTCCCTGCCCATGAATATGCCCAGCCGAGCCCCATCGTGTAGTTGGAAATGCCGAAGTAGAGCTCCAGCCCGAACGCGCCGAACTGCCTTGCGAGCTCCGTGCACTGGAACACGTTGAGCGGCGTGTCGCGGCCGCTGTCGCCCGGATAGTCCTGCAGCACGACGGAGTTCATCTTGCAGAAGATCGTGAACTCCAGGCATCCCGACCAGATGCAGCTGCCGAGATAGCCGCGGCGGGCCGTGTCGGGCCAGTCGTCCATCCTGCAGATGCGCACGGCCCTTTCAGTGTCGGAAAGGCACTGGATGAAGGACACTACGCCCCAGAGAACGCCCTGACCGTCGCGGGCGCGCACGGTCGCCTCCTTCTCGCCTATCTCAAGCGTGTACCCTTCGCTCCTTTCGACCGGCGCTTTCGCGTCGATGGTCAGCGTGATCGAATAGGGGCATCGCCCGCCAATGGCCGCCTTTATGCCGCGAGCCGCGAGTCGGCGCACAAGAAAGTCCACTCGTGGATCGTCCCGCTTGACGCCTACGAGCCGGACCGAGACCTCGGAAAGCGGCGCAAAGTCGTCGGTGTATTCGACTCTCTGCGGCTCGGGGAAGGCCTTTGCGCCCGTCCACCTTGGGAGCTCCGTCGCACACGGAACCGCGCCAGAAAGGAAGTCGTACGACGCTTTCGCGTAGGCGCTCCAGTCCTCGACGCCGCGCCTGTTGGTGACGAGCTTTCTGTCGACGAGCGTCTTGAGCTGGTCTTTTGCTCCGGACCTGAAGCCCTGCGCAAACAACGCCTCGGCAATGCGGTATTCGCTCTGCGCGATCTTGAACGCATCCCTGCGACTGCCCGCGAAACACGTCTCGTGCACACGGCGGTAGACCCTCTCCGCCTCTGCGTACTTCCCCGAGAACATGAGCGCGTCGCCGTACTCGAAGGCGATCTTCGCGTCGTCCGGCGAGAGGTCCAGCATCTCCTTCAGGACGGCGCAGTACTCGCCGCTTATAGCGGCAAGTTCCTCCTTTGAAAGGGGCGTTGCGGAATTCTTGTCCGTCGTCCACTTGCGCCGCAGCCACGGCGACCAGCACGACAAGGTCGAGCACTGGTCGGCCTTGCCGCGCAGGACCTTGAGCTTCTCCCGCCGCGCCTCCGCGCAAGCGGCCTGCTTCGCGGGTTCCGGCGAATCCGCCAGGCACGCGTCAAGCGCCGCGGCGCACAACAAGAGACATGCCATCACGATTGCTGGCCTCTTCATCTTTCCACCCCTCCTCAGTTGAAAGTCACGGGGATTTCCCCTCTCCCCTACTGCTTGAGAAACACCGTCTCGCCGGGAACGAGCTGGCGACCGCGGCAAAACGCGCCGCCGTCCATGCAGGACGAGCCCTCGGGCTTTACTTCGAGAAGCTGGAGAGCGGTGTCGTGGCAGCGCACTATCGGGCCCGCCTTGTCGATCTTTACGACAGTGCCGGGAGCGGCGCTTTTCCACGACGGCTCGAGCTTGGCGACGCGAGCGCGCAAAATGACGACGCGTCCCGTGGTGCCGCGCTTGCGCATGTTCTCGGGGAGAAATGTATAGCAGCAAGGCCAGGGATTGTAGGCGCGAATCCTGCGCTCGATCTCGATCACCGGCTGGTCCCAGTCGATAAGCCCGTCCGTCTTCTTGAGCTTGCGCGCGTAGGTCGCGGAGCCCTCGTCCTGCTTGACCTCAGGGGGAAGCGCGTTTGCACCGAGAAGCCGAAGCGCCTTTGCAAGCGTGACACCACCCGCTATCGCGAGATCGTCCATCAGCTGGCCGCCAGTCGTGTCAGGGTATATCGGCTCAAAGCTCTGGAGCATGATCGGGCCATCGTCAAGCCCAACTCCCATCTTCATAACGGTGACGCCCGTCATCCTCTCGCCCGCCTCGAGGGCTGCAACGACAGGAGCCGCGCCGCGGTATTTTGGGAGAAGAGAAAAATGGCAGTTGACGCAACCAAAGAGAGGCAGGTCAAGAAGCGGCTTTTTAAGAATCTGGCCGAAGGCAACTACTACGACGACATCTGGCTTCCACGCGCGAATCTTCTCCATTGGCTCTGGGTCGTTGACGCGCTCTGGCTTTATGATGTCGCGAAGCCCCATGTCGGCGGCGTATTTCGCGAGGGCGCACGGCGACAAGACCTTGCCGCGGCCCGTAGGGCGGTCTGGCTGGGTTACGACCCCGACGACTTCGAACTCCTTTTCGCGCAATAGCGCGTGGAGGCATTCGGCCGACGCCGAGGACGAACCCATGAAGACTACGCGCACGAAACTACAGGCTCCTTGGCAGCTCCTCGAGCGTGTAGCACTCGATAATGTCGCCGACCTGGAACTCCTCGTAGTCCGCGAAGCACACGCCGCACTCCTGCTGGCCTGTGACCTGGGCTACTTCGTCCTTGAAGTGGCGGAGCGTCTGCACCTTGCCGTCCCAAATCTGCTGCTTGTTGCGGAGGATGCGGTACTTCTCCTTGGCGATGAGCGAGCCGTCGAGCATCTGGGAGCCCGCGATCTTGCCGAGCTTGCCGATGTCGTAGATCGCCTTGATCTCCGCATGGCCCTTGATGACTTCCTTGTACTCTGGCGGCAGGAGGTCGAGCATCGAGTTCTTGACGTGGTCGATGAGCTCGTAGATGATGCGGAAGGAGTTGATCCTGACGCCGTCGTGGCGCGCCTGCTGCTGGACGCCGGAGTCGTTGGAAATGTCGAAGCCGACGATAATTGCCTTGCCGGCCGCCGCGGTTTTGACGTCCGTAAGAGACACGTTGCCAGTACCTGTCCCGATGACGTTGAGCCCCACCTTCTCGGACTTGATTTCCTGAAGCGCTGCGACAACCGCCTCGAGCGTGCCCTGGTTCTCGGACTTCACGATGACATTGAGCTCGCGCTTGCCCTCGGCCGCCATGCGGCGCATGAGGGCGTCGAGCGTCGTCGCCTTGGAAGACGAAAGCTCCTGCTCCTTGCGCTCCTGCGCGGTCTGCTCGGCAAGAGTCCTTGCGCGCTTCTCATCAAGCATTACGCGGAACTCCGCGCCCGCCTCGGGAACGCCGGAAAGACCGGTGCACTTGACTGGCATCGCGGGCGGCGCTTCCTTGATGCGACGACCGTGGTCGTCGATAAGAGCGCGGACCTTGCCGAAATGCTCACCAATGAGGATCGCGTCGCCGACTTTGAGCGTGCCGCCGGTGACGAGGAGAGTCGCGCAGGGGCCGAGCCCTTGCTGGAGCTCCGCCTCAATGACGTAGCCATTCGCGCGGCGGTTCGGATTCGCCTGAAGCTCAAGCACCTCGGCCTGAACGAGAATGTTCTCGAGAAGAGCGTCAACGCCCTCGCCAGTCACGCCGGAAACAGGGCAGCAAATGATGTCGCCGCCCCAGTCTTCGGGAGTAAGGCCGCGCTTCTGGAGCTGCTGCTTTACGCGATCGACGTTGGCCGTCGGCTTGTCGCACTTCGTGATGGCGACCATGATCTGGACGCCAGTCTGGCGCGCAACCTTGATGCACTCCTCCGTTTGCGGCATGATGCCGTCGTCCGCCGCGATGATGAGCACCGCGATGTCGGTGAGCTGTGCGCCGCGAGCGCGCATCGCGCTGAACGCGGCGTGGCCGGGGGTGTCGAGGAAGGTGATCTTCTTGCCGGCGATCTCGACCTGGTAGGCGCTGATCTGCTGGGTTATGCCACCCGCCTCGCCGGCTGCGACATGCTCCTTGCGGATCCAGTCCATGAGCGTCGTCTTGCCGTGGTCGACGTGGCCTAGGAACGTGACGACTGGAGCGCGGGGCTTCAGCGTCTCGGGCGGATCCTCGGGGATGAGATCGTCGGCATCGATCGCCTTGAGGACGGGCTTCGCGGCGGCCTTGTCGCGCGCATGCTCGATCGTCACCTTGAAACCGTATTTCTCCGCAACCTTCGTCGCAACGTCAGGTTCGACGCGCTGGTTGATGGACGCGAGTATCTTGAGGCCCATCAGGTCCGCGATAAGGCGGTTCGGCTTGATGTTGAGCTTCGCGGCGAGATCCTTGACGATCACTGCGCCGCGAATCGAAATCTCCTTTGCCTCCTCGTCGACCGAGATACGGCTGCCCTGCTGGGGAACGACCTGGGCGACGCGCGGCACCCCGCCGCGCTGCTTCTCGAACGCCTTCTGCGCGTCGCGGCCCTTCTTCCCCTTACGGCCGCGCTCGTCCTCGTAGTCGTCGACCTTGGGCGACTTCGGCGGCTTTGGCTTTGCGGGCGCAGCGACGGAAATGGAAATCGAATGAGCGGGTGAGGCGTGCTGAAGAGGCCTGAAGCCGGACGCGGCGGTGAGGCCGGTCTTTGCGGCGCTCACGGGGGCGACGGTCTTCGGCTTGTAGCCGGGCGCCATGCGGATGGCGGGCTTTGCCGGCGCGGCAGGCGCATCCTTCGCGGAAGCGGCCTGGGGCTCACTCTTCGATGGCTCCGCAGCAGGAGTCGGCTCCACGGAAACCGCGGGCACGGGCTTCCCTTCTGCGGCGGCCTTGGCTATCGCGAGATGCTTCTCGAGCTTGGCCCGCTGCTCGGCGAAGAACTTGGCGTTGAGCTCAGCCGCGAGATTGCGCTTTTCGGAGCGCTTCGCGACGCGGCTCGCGCCTGCGTCCTTGCTGATGGCGGCCTTGAGCGCTGCCGCTTCTCCGTCATCGACGGAGCTAATGGCGCTCGTGGCCTCCATCCCGGCGGCTTCGGCCGCCTTGAGAACCTCGACGCTCGTCACGCCGATTTCCCTTGCTATTTCGTATATTCTCATGCGTCAACGGCCTCCTCGCCGGCCATGAGCTTGGCGACGGCCTGCGCCGCCGCGTAAATGCCCTTCGCCGTAACCTCGTCGAGACCGGTCGCCGCGATGAAGCTCGCTTCGTCCTCGCCGACAATCCCGTCAACCGAAAGGAAGCCCGCGTCGGCCATCTGGGTGGCGACCGCCGTCGAGACGGAGAACGTCTCGGCGAGCTCCTTGATGGCAGCGGCCTTCTGGTCCTCGAACGAGGCCGTCGCCATCGACTTGCGGATCTCCACATGCCAGCCGGTGAGCTTCGTCGTAAGCCGGACATTCTGGCCCCTCTTGCCGATCGCAAGCGAATACTGGTCAGCCGCCGCGACGACGTGGACCGTGTTAGGAAGCACAGGATCGACCTCGATCGACTCGAGCTTCGCCGGCGCAAGCGCCTGGGCGACGTACTGACGGATGTCGTCGTTCCAGCGGACAATGTCGATCTTCTCGCCGTTGAGTTCGTTGACAATGGCCCTGACGCGGCTACCGCGCTGGCCGACGCACGCGCCGACGGGGTCGACGTTCTCGTTGGAAGTCCGGACAGCAAGCTTGGCGCGGTAGCCGGGGTCGCGGCTCACGCCCATGATCTCGACGATGCCGTCGGCGATTTCGCTGACCTCGAGGCGGAAGAGCGCTTCGACAAACTTGCCGCTCGCGCGGGAAAGGACGACGCTCGGCCCCTTCGCGCTCTTGTCATCGGAGGAAACGACGCGAAGGATGATCGCGCGGATGGGATCGCCCACCTGAAACTCCTCAGTCGGGATGCGCTCCTTGCCGGGGAGGATCATCTCGGTCTTGCCGACGGTGACATAGATGTCGCGGTGGGAAACGGCGGAGACGGTGCCGGAGACGATGTCGCCGACGCGATCCTTGTATTCAGAGAATGTGTTGGTGCGCTCGGCTTCGCGAATCTTCTGCATGATCATCTGGCGCGAAGTCTGCGCAGCGATGCGGCCAAGCCGAGAGGCAGGCATCTCGATTTCAATCGTATCGCCCTCTGCGACGGGCTTTCCGTGGTTGGCGCGGGTGGCTCTCGCGATGGAAATGAAGCCAGGGCCCGTATCCTCGTCAGAAGCCACTAATGTGTCAAACACATGCAAGGAGAGGTCTTTACGATCAATTACTACGCGAAGATCGTTGGTGACGTCACGGTTTTTGCGTGCGGCCTGGCTGATTGCCTGCTCTATCGCCTGAAGGACGATTTCACGGCTGACGCCACGCTCGCTCTCGATATGCTGGACAACCGCCAGCAGCTGACTGTTCATCGCCATTTCAACTCTCCTTTTTTGTCAAAAATCAAAACACACCTAACGGTACGGCCCATCCGAGCCGCCGAAAAGTCGTTGTAGTATAGCAAATAGCCCCCCGAGCGGTCAACCCGCCAAACTACGATTTTTTATGTCTATGACCAGTTGCCCTGTGTGTTTGCCTGACATCGTGCTTGACGCTTGGTTGCCTTCCAGCATGCGGCTTGCTTCGCCGCAACGGTGCTCACCCACGAGAAATGGCCGATTCGCGTGTCCTTGCGACCGCTCGACATATACATATATGCCTTCGGGTCGCAGTCCTACGCGACTCGTCTCATTTTCGCGGGCTCCGCCCCGCTGTCGGCGGCGAAGCAAGCCGCGCAGTGCATCCTCGGGAACTGGGCAAACGGCGCACGCGTTCGTCTCTCGCTTCGGGGAAAAGCGCGACTCCTCCCGCGCGCTGCATCCACCGTCCGCAGCGCGATACTTCGTCGGCGGGATACCGCCTCCTCGTCTCGCGCGCGTCCTGTGGCGCATCACGCGAACCGGAGTCTTGCCGTTCCCCTGCGCTTGCTCCTCACACATGCGCCGTTAGCCCGACCTTCCTCTATGGCGCGTTTCTTTTCGTAGCTTCTGCGCTCGCCGCCTTATCGTCGGCTCGCTTAACTGCACACAACAACCACGCGACAAATCCGTCGCGCTGACAACAAAGCGCATGCCTACAAGTGCCGAATTATCGATTCAAGAAAAGCCGAACCACCCAATATAGGGAATTTGCAACCAGTACTCCTATGCTAACTAGCATAAAGCATATAGATAGGTTCCATCCAAGTGCGGACATTACTGTCAGATAGATATAGAGCCCCAAGACAATCAACTTGGTGGTGCTTATCCAATGCCATATCAAGGACAGAACCCGACACTGGTTTTCCTTCGTGACCTTGAAAGGGAGGTTCCAAAGCCTGGGGAATTGCTCGACCGCCGTCATGATACCAACCACAATCCATGCCCCGGCGATAAGAAGCCAAATCATGCTCTTCGGACCATATCCGTCGATTACCCCGTCCGGGCCATAATGAGTAGGAATCCTATCTGGCAGCGCTCCATAACGATACAACACCCAGATCGTAATCCCAACTAGCAATGTGCCACACAGCCAATCGACTACCCTGACAAGCAATGTGCGCTTCACGCCGCAGTCATTCTTATGGTTGACACTCTTCTCCATGCTCACGTTCCTTTCGTTTTGTCCGCGACGGAGATTATGGACGATGATGTATCATTAACTCGCATCAAAATCGCATTGGCTCATCGCGCAGTGAATTATACCATATCTGGCACTGCTCCGCTCAACTGCGGCAAATCTGTCGCGGACAAGGTTAAGCGAGCTGGCGGAACGCCGGCGAGCGCAGATGCTACGAAAACAAACGCGCCTCATGGAAGGTCGGGCTAACGGTGCATGTGTGAGGAGCGAACGCAGGGGAACGGCGCGACGACAGTTCGCGTGATGCGCCAGCGGACGCGCGCGAGACGAGGAGCCGGTATTCCGGCGACGAAGTATCGCGCTGCGGACGGTGGATGCAGCGCGCGGGAGGAGTCGCGCTTTTCCCCGAAGGGAGCGACGAGCATGCGTCGCCTTGGCCCAGCTCCCGAGGGTGCCAAGCGCGGTCACGGTCGGGGTCTTGCCGAGCGGAACCCTTTTAGGCGAGGCGGATTGCACAGGACTCGACCCCGAAGCCGTATATGTATACGGCGAGCGGGTCGAAGGACGGGCAAGGCGCCCGCCTCAAAGGGCGAGCACGGTTGCCCCGACCGTGACCGCACGATGTCAGGCAAACCAGCAACAAGCACCAATAAGCATCTGCCATCCAACGCGGAGCAAGCCACCGCTAGCGATGGATGGAGCGGCGGACGATGGCGAGGGAGGCGGGAATGGCGACGGCGAGGGCGAAGACGATTGAGAAGAACGCGCCCTTCGCGATGATCAGCATCGGCACGACGAAAGTCGCGGGGAGCCCCCAGTTTGCCATAGCCGCGCGCGTGCCAGTCGTGCAGAGCCAGCCAAGCGGCGCACCAAGCGCAAGCCCAAGAGCGACGCCGACGACCGCGACCCCAAGCGCCTCGCCCATAAGCACCTTCGCAAGCTGGAACCGCGTCGCGCCAACTGCGCGGAGGACGGCGAACTCTCGACGGCGCGACTCGAACGACACGACGAGCATCGCGACGAAGCCAAGAGAAATGACGGCGACGAAGATGAACGGCACACGCGCCATCGCACCCACGAGGTCGTTCCCGTGCGCGAGCGTTCCGTCGGCAATCTCGTCGCGCGAATGGAGACGCACGGTGTTGCCGCGAATCTCGCCTTCGGAATCCTCGCTCCAGGCGCCGCCGAGCGCTTCGACAATCTCGCGCTCCACAATGCGTCCAGACGGGAACACACCGTTTGCAGCGAGGAACTCCGGCTCGTAGTCGAGCCATACATGCGTCATCTTCACGAAGTCCTGCGGCCTTGCGTCGCAGGCGGCAAGCGTGTCGAAAGAAACGAAGACGGGCCCATCGGTATTGACTGGCATCCTGTTCATCCCACGCACGAGGGCGCGGCTCGTCACCATGTGCCAGTTGAGATCGACTACGCCGACTACCTTTAGAGGGATAATAAGCCCACGCCCAGCGTCAAGCACGAGTTCGTCGCCGACATTCAACTTACGGGCGCGCGCCATCATCTCAGTTATTACGCAGTTGTCACCTTCCGCAAGCGCCTTCTCCGCCGACTCGCGGTCGCCCTGCGAAAACTTAAAGTCGGGAAGCCACGCGCTCGCGAGGAGAAGCGCGTTTCTATACTGCTTCATCGGTCCGCGTCCACCCCGACCACCACCACCGCCAAAGCCCTTTAACTCCTCAAGCGGCGAGATGTTGACCTGAAGCGGCTGAAGCTCGCCTATGCGCTTCACGCCCTTAAGATTGCGCAGATGCTCTATGTCGAAGCTCGAGACGCCGCCAGGGAGTATCGAAACTATCGCATCTGGCCACTCGGGCGAAGGTATGAACGGCTTTGTAAGCGATGTGCCCCAAGTCTCGACGGCGACAAACGCACCAAAACCACACGCGAACGCGATAATCATTCCAAGACGCCTCTTGCGCGGCGCGCGACCTGACGCGGCCTCGAGCGGACGGACGGCGAACGCTGGCTTTAGGGCAAAGAGAGCGCCAAACACTGCAACGACAGGCGCGACTGCCATGACGGCAATTACGCCCTTCATGCCGATTGCGACACCCGCTGGGAAAGTCTCTGCGTCGCACGCGACATACGCGAATAGCGCGGCGATTGCGCCGACGATGCCGAGCGCTAGCCCCGCGGCGACAAGCGCGAGCGCTTCGCGGACGACCATTTTAGCGACGCCGCCGCGCGTCATGCCGAGAATCCGCAGAGTCGCGATTTCCATGCGGCGGGATTCGATCGTGAGAAAGAGAGTGTTTACGAGCAGGCAAAGAGCCGTAAGCGCGGCGGCCCAAAGGAGAAGCGGCTTTGCGCGGTCCATGTTGCGCCCTGCGTCGGAGAGGAACATTGGCGACAATTCCTCGGCAGAGACTGGCTTGAAGTCCTGCCATTCCTCGTCTATCTCTGCAACGGCAGACGGTGGAAGGAACATGTTTGGATAGCCGCGCGCTGGGCGCTCCCAGTCGAGGTAGCCAGCAAGCTTCACGCGATACGCGCCCTTGCGACCAATGAGTGTAAGCTCTTCGCCTATTGCGGGGAGATTCTTCACGCGGCGCTGGGCAAAGAGCGCCTTGGTGACGAGCGCGCCGTCGAGCCCTGGGCGCGTCGCAGCATACGCCATCATCGGCGGGCCCTGCAGAACGCGGCCATCTGGACGGAAATCGAGCTGGAGCTGCACCGTGCGTGCATCGGCGTCGACAGGAACGGCCTTGATAAGCCGCTCGGCAATTGCGACCGCCTGGGCGTCGTTAGTCGCCACAAGCGACTGCGTGAACACGACTGCGCCCGCAGCGGCGGCTATTCCGAGAACTGCACATATATGTCTTGCTCTCATCTGACTCCTAACTCACTGACTCCTGACCCCTAACTCCTATACGTCTCCAAATACCTCTTCGACACCATCTCTGCATCACCCTCTGTCGCGTATGAGGCGGCTATCTTGCCGTCCTTCAAGAAATGGACTTTGCTCGCCGTCGCAGCCACCTGCGGATCGTGCGTTACGACGAGGATCGCGCTCTTCTCCTTGCCGTTGAGATCGCGGAGAAGCGCGCATATCGCCTTGGACGCCTTAGCGTCGAGGTTGCCTGTCGGCTCGTCCGCAAGCACCACGTCGGGCGACGCGATGAGTGCGCGGGCGATTGCGACGCGCTGGCGTTCACCGCCAGAAAGCTCCTCAGGTTTCTTCGAGAGGATGTCCGCGATGCCAAGCGCCGAGACGAGCGACGCAAGCCGCTCTTCGTCGACCTTCGCACCGTCGAGGCGAAGCGGAAGAACGATATTGTCGCGCACCGTCTTCTCGTTCAGGAGATTGAACGACTGGAAGACGACTCCGATGTGGCGGCGGCGGAATTTCGTCGCGGCCGCGTCGCTCATCTTCACGATGTCGCTTCCGCCGACGAGTATTTCGCCCGCGTCGGCGGAGAGAAGCCCCGCCGCAAGATGCAGGAACGTGGACTTGCCGCTACCGCTTGGCCCCATCAGCGCCTCGAAGCTGCCAGGCGCCATCTCCAGGGAAAAGTCCTTGAGGACTTCCTGCTTGCCGTATTTGCGACACACGCCGCTCGCGTTAAGAGCATCCATACTTCCTCCAGAGTCAACAACTGTTTAATAATGCAAACGCCACCATTCCCAAAACGGTTCACTTCAACTCAATCCATATGCGATAATGACAGTTCATTTCTAACGCAGAGACGCAGAGACGCGTAACCGCCGCGCAAAGAGTCGGGTAGAGTCAGTGTAGCGTCGTATAGTATTAGGGCGCGAAAGCGGAGGGGGTGTTTCGGCGGCATGCGGCTTGTTCTCGGCTGCACTGCTATCGCCGCGACAAGCCGATGGTCGCGGGTGAGGTAGGCGGAAGGTCGCAGGCGTAAGAGAGACTTGCGTACGCAACCAGTGATAGACGCCGAGGCACGGCAGGCTGAATACGGTTGTTTGTCTGATGCGTGAGAGCCGTCGCGAGCCTGGAGCCGAACGAGAGCCCCGCGAGCCATCGGGCGGCGCGGCGATAGCAAAAAGCCGAAACACGCCCCGCTGCGGACGCGCCACCACTTACAAACTTGCTATGCGCCTGGCGAGTTGAGGGAGGCCGGGGTCGCGCGCACCAGCCGTCGCAAACGCGGCGTATTTGCCGCGGTGAGCCGCGATCCTATCGAACGCCGCGTCGAGATCTCCAACGAGCTCGACGCGCGAGGGGTCAAGCTTCGCCGCAAGCGCGTCGGAGTTTATCGAGCGGTCGGTCGTGCCGCCCGCATCGTAGACGGGAAGCAAAAGCAGCTTGTCCTGCGGGCGAATCACCTCGGCAAACATGTCGGCGAGATCGTCCATCATCTTGCGCAGCGGCGCGTAGCCGTGGGGACGCCAGACGACGCAAAGCCCGCTCGGATAGCGCTCGGCGAGCGTCAGCCACATGGCGCGCAGCTTCTCGGGGTTGTGCGCATAGTCGTCGTAGACGCATTCGCCATACTTCTGCAGACGGCGCTCAACGCCGCCGAAGCTCTCCATCGCCTTCTCCGCCTCGGCACGGTCGCAACCAAGCGCAACTGCCATGCGGACTGCGAGCGAAGCGTTCTGGCTGTTGAAGTCCTGCGGGCGGTAGGTTTCGCCGCGAGCGTCGATGACGGGACCTGGGCAGTCCTTCACAAAAGCGTCGAAGACCTCGTCCATTTCCTCCTTCGAGTAGTGGTCGGCGGAGGCATTAGTCACGATTGCGGCGTAGGGGCTGAACGCGACGAGAGACTTGTCGCTCTCGTCAACCTCTGCAACGGCATACTCTCCCTTCCCGAACTTGACTGCCCCCTGCCAACCGGGAACATTCGCGCCGTTGACGCACATCGGGTCGAGCCCGCATGTCGAGAGGACGTGACCGAGCATCGCGGTGACGGTAGACTTGCCGCAGGTGCCGACTACGGCGACGAGCTTGTAGCCGGAGAGAGCGCGGGCGAGGGCCTTCGCACGATGAGTCACTGGAATTCCAAATTCCTTTGCTCGCGCAAGCCCGGGATTCGTGTCTTCAATCGCAGTCGACACGATCACCTCGCCGGTGGACGCGTCTATGCCGCTGCCATCGTCTGGGAAGCAGCGGACGCCAAGAGACTCAAGAAACCTTATGTTCGGGGTATCGAGATCGCGATCGGCGCCGGTCACTTCGTCGCCGAGACGGACAAGCGCCGTCGCGAGCGCACTCATGCCGACGCCGCCGATTCCGATAAGATGTCGCTTCACTGCACCTGTATCGTGCGCTGCTCGTAGTGCCCGGGCTGCCAAGTCCTGAGAACAGTGCCGTTCGGCTGAACCGTGTCAACGTAGCGGCCCTCGACCCAGACGTTCTGCGTCTGGTAGACGGGCTGCTGCACTACGACGGGCTGCGACACCACGACGGGCGCGGGCGTGACGACCACCGGCGCGGGAGTCACGACAACGGGCGCAGGAGTCACGACGGGCGGAGGCGGAGGTGTTGATACCGCGCTTGCGACAATCCCGCCGAGGAGAGCGCCGCCAACGATGCCTGCGGCTATTGCGCCGCCGCTGCCGTGGTGATGGTGGTGGCCCGTGTGGACCGAGACGTGCGGCGGCCTGTAGGGGACATGCCCCTTGGCTAAAAGCGTCGAAGCGGCGACAAGCGCCATCGCAAAAACAATAATCTTCTTCATGGGTCTCTCCTCCTTGACATGTTTGCGTTCACGTAAATTATACCATAATTCTTCCGTCAGGAAGCGCGGTCACTCAAACTGGTAGGTTTGGCCCGGCATGGGCGCCACGACGTTGCGAATGCCCTGCTCCTTGAGGATGTCAGCCATCGCCGCCACCTTTTCGGGCTCGCCATGCACCGCGAACGCACTGCGGACGTTGTCCTTCACCTCGCTTATCCAGTCAATGAGGCCGGCTCGGTCGGCATGCGCGGAGAGCGCGTTGATGATCTCGACACGGGCCCTAAGCGGAACTTCCTCGCCGAAGACCTTGATCGTCTCGCGCTTCTCGACGATGCGGCGGCCGAGGGTGTTCTCCGCCTGGAAGCCGCAGATTAGGATGATGTTGTCTTCGTCTTGCACGCAGTGCTTCAAGTGGTGGAGAACACGACCGCCTTCGCACATGCCCGACGCCGCGATGATGATCATCGGGCCAGGGGTGTCATTGAGCGCCATAGACTCCTCGGGCGTTCCGACAAACACCATGCCCGGGAACTCGAGCGGATCCTTGCCCTCGGCAAGCATCCTCTTCGCCTCGTCGTTGTAGACCTCGCGGTGCTTCGCGTAGATGCGTGTCGCCTTCTGGGAAAGCGGCGAGTCAATGTAGACCTTGACCTCGCGCGGCACCTTGCCCTTCTCGCGAAGCTTATTCAGATAGTAGATGATCTGCTGCGTACGCCCGACTGAGAACGCGGGAACGAGCAACTTCGCGTTGTGGCGGTCGATGTACTTGAGGTACTTCTCGAGACGCAGCTCGACGTCGTCGGCCGACGGATGGAACTTGTCGGCGTAAGTCGACTCGACGATGAGGATGTCCGCGCCCGAGGGATACTCGTAGTGGCGGAGTATCGGCTGGTTTGGCTGGCCGAGGTCGCCGGAGAAGAGCAGACGGTGGTTGTGGCCGTGGTCGGAGCGAATGTCAAGCTGGACAAGAGCGGAGCCGAGGATGTGCCCCGCGTTGAAGAACTCAAGCGTTATGCCGCGGCATATCTCGCGCGGCTCGTGCATGTGCGTCGGGACGAAGAGCTGCATAAGCGCGTCGACGTCGCTCTCCTCGTAAAGCGGCTCGAAGAGCTTCTTGCCTTCCTTGCGGCGCTTCTTGTTGATGTATTCAAGGTCGCGCTTCTGGAGAAAGCACGAGTCGCGCAGCATCACGTCGCATAGGTCGGTCGTGGACTGCCTTGCGAAGACGCGTCCACGAAAGCCCTGCCTGACGAGCTGCGGCAGGTTTCCGCTATGGTCGATGTGCGCGTGGGAAAGGATTACGTAGTCGATCTTCGCGGGGTCGACCGGGAGGTTCCTGTTCTTCTCGAACGCCTCCTTGCGGTGGCCTTGGTACAGCCCGCAGTCGAGCAGTATACGCTTGCCGTTGGCCTCTACGAGATGCATGGAGCCGGTCGTCGTCTGCGCCGCCCCGTAGAAAGTTATTCTCATGCCATGATTATATCAAAATTTCCCCTATCCGGCTATTCTGGAGTTTACCCATTTTTTAATTTCTACCGATCAGGCCCTCGCGAAAGCCGCCAAATTTAACTCCGATCAGCAGGGCTCTCGCTACCGCTCCGCAGAATTTCATTTGCTTCGCGTCCATCATTCGTGTCTCGCTGAATGATACAGATCGTCTTTAAGCTGGAGGAAGCATCCTCCAGACCTCCTCACTACCGCAACGGAGTGGTTGCTGTTCCTTCAAGACCTGCCGAAGGCAGCACCAAAAGATAATTCAACGCACGGAATCGCCGTTGAGATATCGCGAAGCTGCGGAGCGGTAGCGGGAGCCCTAACGATCGGAGTTTCTTCAGATGCACGTCAAGCGCGAGAATCGACATCCGTGACGCGATCGCGGCGGAAGAATAAAAACCGCGCAAGCAGGACGGCGACTGCGCCGACAGCATACGTCCCCGCGAACATGGCGATGCCGTGCTGGTAGGAGAAGTGCTGGCCGACGTATCCAAGGACCGCCGTAGCGGGGCAACCGATCAGGAACGCCCCGCAGAGGTACACGCCCATCGCGGCGGCGCGGTAGCGAGGCGCCACGACCTCGAAGAGCCCCGAATAGAGCGAGCAGTCGAAGAGCCCGCCGCCGATGCCGAAGATGAACGTCATAAGGCAGCAGAGCCAGAGACTCGGCATATAGACCATGGCTGCCATGGCGGGGGCAGACACCGCAAGCCCAATCCACAGCATGTTTATGCGGATCGCCGGAAAGCGATGCGCCAGACGATCCGAAAGACGCGCACCGGACGCGATCCCAATGAACGAGCCAATGTAAAACCAGATGACCGAATGGAGCGCGGCGGAAGACGCCGAAAGCGCGAAGCCGCCGTCGGCCTGGCTCTGGCGCATGAAATGCGGCAGGAACGTGCGGAAGCAGTTGGAACCGAACACGAGCATGCCGAATGCAAAAGTCAGGAGGATCGCCGTCGGCTTGGAAACCATCGCAAGCGCCGCATCCTTGAAACTCGCGCGTTCGTCCCCGCCCTTCTTGACGAGCGGCGGCGTGTCCCTGAGAAGGAACATGAGCGCGACCGTCCATGCGACGCCAATTGCGCCGAACCCCCAAAAACCCCAGCGCCAGCCGTCTGCCGCAATCGAACTGAACCATCCGGCCAGCGCACTCGCGAGGATGATCCCGAAGTAGAGCCCAGTCTGGTAGATGGAAAGCGCAGTGGAGCGCGTCTCGGTGTGGTACTGCGCGATGAGGGAACTTGCCGACGCAGGGATCATGCACTGTCCAATGCCGTTGAAAAGTCCGTACATGACTAGCATGCCCACGAAGCCGTCCACGTATCCGGTGCCGAACACGCTAAGCGAGAACAGCAGCGCGCCGACCACGACAACCCACTTGCGCCGAAGCATGTCCGCAGCGATTCCCGCAAGAGGAACCGCGAGCCCGTAGGCGAAAAGAAATGCAGTACGGGTGAAGCCCCACTGGGCGTCGGTAGGCCCGGGCAACGAGGCCTTGATGTCGGTGAACGATGCATTGAACACCTGACGCGTCGCATGCATCAGGAAGTAGGTGAACGCCAGAAGCCCCAGCATCACCCACTTGTAATGTTTATCGTTTCGTGTTTCCATACCGTTCCCCGTTCCCCATTCCCCTATCTTCGGGCGAAGAACTTCACAAGACGCTGCACGTGCGCCGCGCACTCGTCGATTATCGGGTCAGCGAGCTTGTCGGGCGGAACGAATGCACCGTTCAAGTCACCATAGACCTTGAGCGTCGACTTGATGTACGTGTCGAGGAACTCGGTCGCGATGTTCACTTTCGCGATGCCGCATTCTATCGCGCGACGGACGTCCGCAAGTGGAGTTCCGCTGCCGCCATGCAGGACGAGCGGCGTATCGGGAAGCGACTCAGCAATCGCGGCGCAGCGCGGGATGTCGAGCTTCGGCTCCGCCTTGTAGTAGCCGTGAGCCGTTCCGATCGAAACCGCAAGCGCGTCTACGCCAGTGTCCTTCGCAAAGGACACCGCCTCGTCGACATCGGTAAGCGCAGTCTCGTCGCCCTGCGCGACATGGCCAATCTCGCCTTCGCACGTCGCGCCGAGCGCGTGCGCGTAGTCCGCGACGAACTTCGTCCACTTTACGTTCTCCTCGTAGGAAGAGCGCGAGCCATCGTACATCACGGACGTGTAGCCCCACGCAAGAGCGTCCGTCGCCTGCTTTACGGTCGAGCCGTGGTCAAGGTGAAGCGCAACGGGAACCTTCGCGCGGAACGCGAGTCGCTGAAGCGTTCCAGCGAGGTCATACGCCTTCCCCGTGTCGAAGAGGCGCATGTAGAGCTGGATGATTACCGGCTCGTTCTCGGCCTCGGCGGCCTTGAGGACCGCGGCGGCCGTTTCGTAGTTCGTGATGTTGAACGCGCCGACGGCCTTATTGGCCTTGCGGGCGCCATTCAGCATCTCTTTCATGTTTACAAGCATGACGCAGCCACCTCTTCCATCGTGACGACGTTGAGCTTGCCGTACTTCGCGAGACACTTCTTAGTGTAGGCCGAGAGAACAACGATCTTGTCCTTCTTCGGGTTGTCCGCACGCGCGGCGACATACTCCGCAAGCGCCTTGACGAGCTTAGGGTTGAGCTTATCGAGAACGATCGCGCCCTCTCCGCAGCAATACGACTCCTCGTCGTTCGTGCCGAACGGCTTAAGATCCGCCTTGAGCGTCTTCAGCAGCTTCTCTGGGCACTCGCAGCCGTCGTAGTTGCGCATGAAGTCGTCCGCGAGATAGTAGAGCTCGCCCGCCTTCTTCGTGAACTTCACCTTCTGCTGGTTGAGGAAACCGGAGAAGCAGAAGACCTTGCAAGGGAGCTTCACGCCAAACTCGGGATAGTCCTTCGTAAGAGCGTCGAACGCCGCAGGGTTAGAGACGACGAGCGTCTTCACGCCCTCGGCCTTAAGGAACGCCGCGAACTTCTCGGCGGCGGCCTTTGCCTCGGGGAGATACCCCAGCACCTTCAGCACCTTGCCGATAGTGCCGCCAGTAATCGTCTTCGGCGTGACCTTCGCCGCCGCGAAGAGCTTCTTCGCCGCCGCTACAACCTGTTTGTCGGACGCAGTCGTCTCGTCGAGGAAATAGGCGATGTCGCCCTTCCCGGACGCGCTCCAGCCGATTGTCTTCGCAAACTTCGCCGCAAGCTTCTTCACCTGCTCAGGCGCCTTGCCCGCCTCGACGACGTCAGCGCGCGCCGCAAGCGCGAGACCGTTCTCGTCATAGTGGTTGACGCAGTGGTGAGTGCAGCACGCGGAGAGCTCCTGGCGATAGAGCGCGTCGACGAAATCAGAGTCGTCGAACGAGTTCGTCCCGGTCTTGAGACCGTAGAGCATGGCCGCGCGGATGCGGGGCGTGTCGACCTCGGTGCAGCGCACCTGGCCGATCGTCGAGAGGTGCCGGCACATAAAGCAGAACCGGCAGTTCATCATCGCTTCTTCGTACTTATCGATGTTCATGTTAGTTGAAAGGTTGAAAGGTTAAAAAGTTGAAGAGTTGAATGGTTGAAAGGTTACCAGCAGCCAGGAAGCCCCATCTTGCCGGGGTTCATGATTCCGTTCGGGTCGAGCTTCGCCTTGAGGCTCTCGAGGACCGGCATCGCCGTGCCGTAGAGATCCTTGACGTAGCGGCCGAGCTTGAGGCCGACGCCGTGGTGCTCGTTGATGACGCCGCCCTCGCGGATCGCCGCGCGAATCGCCTTGTCCCACACCGCGTTGTAGAGCGCGGCCGCCTCCTCGGCGTTCGGCGGAACCTTGTCGCCGGGGAAGATGAAGCGAGCGTAGAGCATGCAGCCCCAGTCGTACCAGTGCGAGAAGTGGCCGATGAAGCGGGCGTCGGGGAACTCCTTGTTGACGACCTTCTTCATCGCCCAGTAGACGTTCTCGATGTGCGAGAAGTCCGCGACGGTGTCGAGCGTGCCGAACGCCTGCGGAACGTGGAACATATAGCCCGGATAGAAAAACTTGTACTTGTTCTCCCACCACCACTCGCCGCCCTTGGAGCCCAAGTCCTTGCCGTGGAACTGCTTCTCCATTATCTCGCGGGCGTACTGCATCTGGAGATCAACGATCTTCTCGCGGCCGTCAAAGCCGAACACGAGATACGCGCCCTTGTCGAGATTCATGCCGAACACCTTCGAGACGTGCGTCTTCGTCTCGGTCTCGTCGTAGAGGCGCATCGCGCACGGCCCGAGGCGCGAGCGCATGAGTGTCGCTCCGGCCTGCATCGCCGTGTGGAAGTCCTTGAAGATGTACGCGCGGAACTTACGCGCCTCGGGCTGGGGGTGAACCTTGAGCGTAACCTCGGTGATGACGCCAAGCGTGCCCTCTGAGCCGAGGAACAGCATCGTGAGATCAGGGCCCGACGCGTGGCGCGGCACGGGGAGCGTGCGGATGATCTCGCCGGTCGGAGTGACGACCTCGAGCGACATCACCATGTCCTCGATCTTTCCGTACTTCGTAGAGAGGACGCCGGTGCCGCGGTGCGCGAGGAAGCCGCCGATCGTGGAGCACGCGATCGAGGCGGGAAGGTGCATAGTTGAAAGCCCGACCTTGTTGCAACCCCACTCGAGGTGCTTCGTGATGATGCCGG
>Ga0310696_10003416_pt1 | contig 19860 bp, 12 predicted proteins | sample AusTroGonzalo_MG_4_FD_203885 | JGI IMG/M metagenome (GOLD analysis project Ga0310696, IMG submission 203885) | Bovine rumen microbial communities from tropical cattle in Woodstock, Queensland, Australia - Gonzalo_02 (v2) (version 2) | ecosystem: Host-associated > Mammals > Digestive system >... | reverse complement strand
CTGCTTGTTTTGCACTATTAGCCATTTAACCACAACATGAAAGGAAAAGAAATGAGAACGATATTCGGAACAATTCTCGCGGCGGTTGCGATGGCGGCGGTCTGTCGCGTCGATGCCGCGAATAAGATCTGGTCGGGCGCGGTCAACAACTACGACTGGACGGAATCAGGAAACTACCAGGGCGGTCTTCCTTCCGCCGGCGATACGGTGGAGCTGCCAGATGGCGCATCGGTCCAGCTGAATGATTCGGCATCCTTCGCCTTCGTCAACACGCTCGACGGCATCACGCCGGCAAGCAACGCCACGCTGACCGTCACGCTTGCCGCAGGCGTCACGAATTCGCTTGAAGTCCCGTTCACGGCCTTTCCGGCGGTCACTTCACCCTATTACGGGCGTCTCGTTAAGACGGGCGGCGGCACGCTGTTCCTTAATTCGATGAAAATTGACAACGGTCAGACCGGTGACAAGTGTAGATACCTTGACTACTATTGTCGCCTTAATGTCAACGAAGGCGATGTGGCCATGAAGCAGGATGCCGGTAGCAAGAACGGTCAGCTCGGTGTCGTCACCATTTCTTCTAGCGCGACGCTGTTCCCTTACGCCGATCCTTCGGTTACGCTAACATACGAAGTCTGCGCAACGTATTTTGCCGAGATGTGGGGGGCTGGCTCCATACGCGCGATGACGAAACCTGCTGCGCAATACAAATATTTTTGGCTCCATCCCGATTACAGCTTGACGCAATCGGACAGCGTGTTTGAAGGTGACATCGGAGAAGACCTCTCCGTTTTCGCCGACGGTCGTTGGCAACTGACCGGCACCCAAAGCACTTGCAACCCTGGCATTCAAATTGCCAATTGCAGAGACAGGGGGGTGGACGGTCCTCGTTTGGCTGTTGCGAAATTTGGAAAAGAGAATGAGACATCTTCTATTGGCAAAGGAAGGAACGCAACAGTTAGTTTCCGTGCGACCGGCGGATATTTGCTCTACACGGGAACAGGGGAGATGACAGACCGCAAATTCCATGTACAGTCAGGAGCCGATGCAAGATATCCGTCGTTCATTGATGGCGGAATCCATGGCGGACTTGACATAGCAGGGGATGTTTCCGTCTCCCTCTATCAAGGAAAGATGGAGCGCCTTGTGCTGACAGGCGCAGAATCGACGACGAACAAGATCAGCGGTGCGCTGACATCGGGCGACAGGACATCGGGAGGAACCGATACCGGCGGATTGTTCTTCATCAAACGCGGTCTGGGCACGTGGCGTTTCACTGATGTCGTTTCCTCCAACAACAAGAAGCTCAATGTAGGATTTCGCGAGAACCGCACAGGGGTCACGATCGAGGAAGGCACATTGCAGTTCGACTCGCTTGCGGATACGAACCGCTATTGTTCGCTCGGCCTTGGCACAAGGCTTCAAGAGCCGTATGGCGGCGCGTATGACACATCGCACAACGTCGATTACTTCTTCCGTCTTGGGCGCACATCCGCCAATGACTCGATTCCTGTCCTTGAGCTTTCAGGCCTCGGCAATGCGGACTGGGGCGTGAATGTCGGCACACGAAAGGTCGCAATGGCCGGTTCGGGACGCATATCGAACGCCTCCACCAACCGCTTCCGTCTCGGCGGCGTTTCGGCGCTTGCCGGTGGCGCGGAAGAAACGAAGTATCTCTATCTCGGCGGAACGCGTGACGGCGGGGACGAAATCCTCGACCTGACCGACGGCGCAGGGAAGCTCGGTGTGGTGAAAGACGGCTCCGGCACATGGACGCTCGGCGGCGGCGTCGATTTCACGGGGCTTCTTGACGTCCGCGAAGGCACCCTTGTCGTGAAGCGCTACAGTTCCCGCAACACCTGGTTCAGGTTCACTGCGACGGAGATGCTCCAGAACAGCGATTCACTCTACGATATATGGAAGGGCTATTACCCAGGTGAGGCAGAAAAATATCCCAAAGGCCAAGGATTCATTTTCGCCGGGGTGGAACTTGGTCTGTTCGACAGGGACGGTAACCTTATCAGCAAGGGCATTACCAACTGCTGGAAATCGTGCAATGTCGATCCGGGCGGTGTTGGATACGACCGGACGGGCGCGGGCGGCATTGGTTCCGTTTCCATTGGCAACAATAATACCCGCACTTTGGACATGATGTTTGCGGGCAATCTCGACGGCAATAATTTCTGGTACTCGTTTTGGGCGAATAATGGTGACTGCGGCTATCTCACGCAGGACAATCCAAATGGATGGACGCCTATCGTCTTTCGCCTCACGAATGGTGCGCCGGAAGTGGCCAGCTGGGATTATGGCAGATACTACAGCATTAACGGCAATGCGGCATGGCGCGAGATAACGGCTGCAATTCTTGAATCGTCGCCAGATGGCATTAATTGGACAACGGTCACCAACATGACATCTATTCCAATGTATGAATCAGGACGTGCCAGATACTGGTCTTCCGACTTCAGCACCGTGCCATCGACGGGAGTGTCGGCGTTGCACACCGGCTGGCCGTTGCAGGGCGATTCCGGGCGCACGTGGACGGTCATGCCGAACACGCCGGTCAAGGTCGCGCCTGGCGCGACGCTCCGCGCCGACATTTCTGAGAACGAGGCGGCGGGCAAGCCGGTCTTGAGCAGCATCACGGTCTCCTCGGCTGGCAACGGCACGATAGATGGCTTCGCGTTCGCGGAGAATGGAACGCTTAATGTTGAACTTCAGCCGGGTGAATCGATGTTGGGCAACATTCCTATTGCGTTTACCAACGCCGATGGTTTTGCCAACATCGCCAGATGGAAACTTAAGGCGAACGGCAATGATTTCAACAAGGTTAGGAAGCTTCGCGTCTCCGCCAATGGCATCGAAATCATCCCGCCGGGAATGAGTGTCATCTTTAGGTGATAACCACATCGCCTTGGTGTTTTCGCACAGGCGCGGGCAGATTTGGTATAATCTAGGCGTCTAGAAATCTAGGCGCCGAGGAAACTAGGAACCTAGACTTCTATGAAGCCTAGAAACCTTGAAGCCTAGAAATCCAGAAACCTAGGCTTCTAGAAAACTAGAAGCTTCGAAACCTATCAACATCAGTAAGCGGAAAATGCCATGGCGGTGCTCAAGAATCAGACAAAGTGGGAAGACCTCTACTACTACCGAAAGACGCTTGTGCTTTACCAGATGACTGTTGTGTTCTGTCGTCGGTTCTTGCCAAAATACGGGGACCGTACAGTTGACCAGATGGTGCAGGCCGCAAGGAGCGGCAAGCAGAACATTGTAGAAGGTCTGTCCGACGGCGTGACATCTACCGAGATGGAGCTAAAGCTACTGAATGTCGCTCGCGCCAGTATCAAGGAACTTAAGGAAGACTACCTTGACTACATTACCTCACATTCGCTAGTCCGGTGGGAGGTGGGGCATCATCGCTACAATTCGTTGCTTTCGTTTTGCCGCGCACACAACGATCTTGCCGACTACGAGCCGCATTTCATGAAGTGGAGCGACGAGGAGTTTGCCAACTGCGCCGTCACCCTTTGCCACATGGTTGACAAGATGATGACGACCACGCTTGAAAAGAAGCAGAAAGACTTTGTAGAGAACGGCGGCATCCGCGAGCGCATGACGGCGGCGCGCCTTGGGCGCCGACAGGCCCAGAACGAGGAAATCGCTGCGCTCAAGGCGCGCGTTGCAAGCCTAGAAGCCGAAAACGCCGCTCTAAAGGCGAGATTGAAAGGCCTCGGCGGCTAGGAGCCTAGAAGCCTAGGAATCTAGGAATCTAGAATTCTAGAAATCTAGAAATCTAGGAATCTAGAAAGGAGAAAGGAATGGCCATTAAGTTTGTGAGATCGCTTGTGTTTGCGCTTGTCGCGGCGTTGCTGGCGGCGACCACGTCGGCGCTGGGCTTGCCGCTTGAGCTCAAGCAAACAGCTGGCGGTGTTTGGCGGTTTGGTAACGAGGCGATTGCCGTCTCGCTTTCTTCAAAAACAGGCTGGCCGGTTGAGTGGAATGTCGATGGCAAGCGCGTTTTGTCCGGCGGAAAGACGCCGGACACGCCGTGGGGCGTTGTATTCAACGCTATTGACGGGAAGGGGTCTCAGACTACATCTGGGCGCGTGAAAGTTCTTTCTGTCAGAATGGACGGCGGCAATGCCATTGTAAGTCGGATGGAGGCGGAAGGATGGCGCGTTGCTCTGCGTCTTACGATAGATGCCGTATCGCGGCGTGCTTCGAGTCGGTTCGAGATCGAACGCACTGGGGAGCCTGTCAGACTTCAACGCTTCTGGATTCGCGCGGGAGCCTTGCCGCTTGGTGATAAGGGGGAGGTCTCTGCGCCCGCACGCTGGCCGCTTGTTAGGCTTGCTTTGTCGGAACTTCGTAATGGTGTTGAGGCGAAGGCAAACAAGGGCGGCGTTCCTATCATCGCCGCAGACGGACGCGGCACTACGGTCACGTGGCTCGAAAACCAGTTCTTGCCTTATGGTGACCACGGCTTTGCGCTGGCAGCAGCCCATGAAGGTTGTGCAGCCGTAACCCAATACTACTATTGCCAGGGCTTTATGCAGAAAGGCGATCGCCAGACGGTCGGAGATTCGCACATCCTGTTTGGAAAGGGAACGGTAGATGACGCTTTGCGGAGATTGCCGTCGTGGTATGCCTCCGTCGGTCAGGTCGCTCCTGCAGACAGACCGGAGTGGATGAAGCGCACCGTATTGTATTCCATCTCTCCACGCGGCACTCGCGACGCCGACAGGCGCGACGGACGCGGATTCAAGGGCATCGAGATGTATCTAGACGCAATCGCCGCGCTCGGTTGCGACACCATCTGGCTTCAGCCAATCGAGGATAAATCACCCTACCATCCACGAGACTACCGAAAGCTTCAGAGCGGAATCGGGTCTGTTGCGGACTACAAATCTCTCGTCGGCGCGGCACATTCGCGGAGAATGCGCGTATGGAACGACATTGTTCCGCATGGTGGCGACACCAACACAGTCCGCTTCGCTGAGCATCCGGAATGGTATGTGGTGCAGGAGAACGGAACGGTGCCAGACTACTGGGCGTGCGATTTCAACTGGCCGGAATGGGCGGAGTACATGGCGGACGTAGCCGACTACTGGATGCGGCTTGGCGGGCTTGACGGGTTCCGCGTGGATGCCGCGTTCGGTGCTCGATACCCGAACTGGAATCCTGCGATTCCATACGCCCGTGCAAGTTTTGCTCGTCTTCAAGGCGGCTTTAGGATGCAGCGCGCGCTGCGTAGCGCGGTCATGAAGGCGAATCCGCATGGTGCCATTCTTGCCGAGGCGGACCCTGGCGCGTTCAATGCGGTTTCCGATGCGACGTGGGATTTCACGTTTGGTGAAAATGTCTTGCTTTCGCTTCGCGAGCGCACGGCGGAAGAGGTCGTGCCGTTGCTTAGAAGATGGCTGCACGAACGCCAGAAGACGCTTCCGCCAGGTTCGCTTATGCTGAGGTATGCCGAGACTCACGACCTTCTTCGTGCGCGGGATGTCTATGGTACGGCGGCGGCAACCGCGCTTGATGCGCTGTCCGCATGGGTAGGGGAGTCGCTGCCTGTTGTCGCGGATGGCAGGGAAGTTGGCGCGTTTGAGCCGTTGCGGCGAATTTTCCAACTTCGCCGCGCAGTGCGGGAGTTGCGCGGTGGCGAGACCGACTATCTGGCTCCAGAAGCGCCGCCTGGCGTGTTTGCCTGCCTTAGAAAAGGCCCTGGGCTTGCCGTTCCGCTCGTAAATCTCAACGGAACGAGGACGACGGGAGATGTGAAGTTGCCGGACGGCCGAACGTTCAAGATTGATTTGCCGCCGCTTGGATTCACCGTTTTGCTTCCGAATGGTGGCGCATTGCCGCCTGCGCCGCCACCATACGAGTCGCCGCATGTCGTCGTGGCGGATGAGACAAAGGCGACGTTGGTGGATCAGCATACGAATGCTGTCGGCGAGGTCGTGCGCGTATATCGTCTTTCGGGATGTGCGCGGTGGTTCGCCCATACTGCCGAAGGAGCGTTTGAAAGCCCGTGCTTCCCGCCGCATGGCGACCGCAAGAGACATTCCAGTCCGTTCTATCGTTTTGAGCGCGGCGGAAATTTGCTTTGGGATGGACGGCTGCATCCGTTCGGCTTCACCTCGGAATACGCTCGCTTCGGTGGCATTGGACGCAAGTCCGCAATTGTCGCAGTTGCGGACGATTCTCTCGCAAGGGTCTCGCTACTTGATTCGTATTGTAAAGAAGATGGGCTTCATGTCGAGGTCGTTTCTTCTCTTAACTCGCCGACGCCGGTTGCGTGGAAGACCGTTTCTTTGGAAGAAGTGCGCGCGCCAGAGACGGGAACTGGCGATCCGCGACTACGTACGGTGGTGGGCGGCTGGATGTTCGATGACGGGAAATTGCGCGTGCACCTTCAGCGGAACGGTGCGCTTCGCGGCGTTTGGCGTTGCGAAAACGGAGAGTGGAGGAAGCTTTCGGATGCAATCTACATGAAGGCTGAAGGGGAGAAGACTTACGACCAGGCATCCGACGTTGAGTCGGTCGTGAAGTTTATGCGGGATGGAGATGGCGTGTTGAGGCTTTCGTTTGACGGCGCTCTGCGGAATATCAGGCGCTCAGGAAAAATGCCCAACGGCAAGACCTATCGCACCGCCTATTCCATTGGCGGTGCGGCAGGGGCCGTGGTGGAGATGTCCTCTGACGGCGAAAAAGCTTCAATGTATTCGTTCCAGCCGTGACACGAAGTCCTTTACGCCGGTGTGGTGCCAGGCGTCTAGGACGATTTTGGTGCCGTCCTTAAGCTTCAGCGTCATTATCGACTTGGATTCCCAGCGCTTGCGGTCTATTTCCGCGATGTCGGCATCGGCGTATTTGCGTCCGTTGAACTTGAAGCCTGCTTCGTCGAATTCAAAATCGAACTTTGACGCGCCGTACAGGCGAAGCCCGACGACAAGCGCCGCCAGGAGGGAGAGAACGGTGAAGCCGTATTGCGTCTGCGTTTTCTGCCGCTTGAACCCCTCTAGGTCAAAACCTTCCGGGGCATCGGAACCTTCAATCGAGCGGTACAGTTCCGCCGCAGGCGTTGCAGGGTATTTAATAAACCCGTCATGGGCAAACCACAGTCCTAGCGCGGCCATGACGACCGTAACAAACAGGTGTCTGCGGGCGTATTCCTTGTTAAGTTTAAGTTTCATGCATGGTAGTATAGCAAAATCCGCCGAATTTTGATATACTGTACAAAATCAAGAAATGGAACGAATAGACACAGCTCAGGCGAAGGCGGCGGTTCTCATCGAGGCACTGCCGTACATTCAAGGGTTTAGGGACTCGGTCGTGCTTATCAAGCTCGGCGGTTCCGTCATGGAGGCGGAGGATAGCCTCGACTCCATCATGGACGACGTGGCCTTTCTCAATGCCGTCGGCATCAAGGTTGCGATAGTCCACGGCGGCGGCAAGGCGATATCTCGCGCGATCAAGGCGAGCGGCCATGAGCCGAAGTTCGTTGGCGGGCTTCGTGTCACCGACGAGCCTACGATGGAGATTGTGCGCAAGACGCTCAACAACATCGTCAATCCAGACATCGTCCAGCGCCTTTGCAATCGCGGGGCGAACGCCAAGCCACTGCACGGCAACTGGATATTCTCCGCAAAAAAGCGTGAAAATCCCGACTGCGGATACGTCGGCGAGGTCGTCGAGGTTTCGCCGCGTGCTGTCGTTGAGATGCTTGATGCGCGCATCGTGCCGGTGGTGACGCCGATTGGCACTGGCGTTGACGACGGGCATCTCTACAACGTGAACGCCGATTTCGCGGCTGCCGCGCTGGCCAAGGCCCTCAAAGTGCGCAAGTTCGTGCTTGTGTCGGATGTGCCGGGGCTGCTCAAGGATCCTTCCGATCCCAGCACGCTGTTTTCGACGCTGCATCTCTCCGAGACGGAGAAGCTCAAGGCGTCCGGGGTCATTTCAGGTGGAATGCTCCCGAAGATCGAGAGCTGCGAAGATGCGATACGCCAAGGCGTCAAGAAAGTCCATCTTGTTGATGGGCGCATGTCACACTCCATTTTGCTTGAAATATTCACGCGTCAGGGCGTGGGAACGGAGATAACGGAATGAGCAACAAAACACAGGACATACTTGATCTTTACAAGTCGAAGTTGATGCCGACGTACGCGCCTTCGGTTGTGATTGCGTCTGGCAAGGGCATAACCGTGCGTGACGTCGATGGCATGAGCTACTACGATTTCACGAGCGGCATTGGCGTGCAGTCGGTTGGCTACGGCAACAAGAAGGTGATCGACGCCATCCGCGACCAGGCCGCCGCGCTTACTCACTGCTCTAACTTGTACACGAACGTCCCGGCCGTAAATCTTGCGGCCAAGCTCGTCGATCTCTCCGGCCTTGGCGGAAAGGTGTTCTTCTGCAATTCGGGCGCGGAGGCGAACGAGGCGGCAATAAAGCTTGCGCGCAAGTGGGGCTCCGCCAATGGCGGACGCTACGAGGTCGTCACGATGCGTCAGAGTTTCCATGGGCGCACGCTCGCAACTGTCACGGCTACTGGCCAGGCGTGGTGCCAGGAGGGGTTCGATCCTCTGCCCGTCGGCTTTGCGTATGCTGACTACAACGACATCGAGAGCGTCAAGGCGGCTGTCGGCGACAAGACTGTCGCGATCATGCTCGAAGCGGTGCAGGGCGAGGGCGGCGTGACGCCGGCGACGGAAGACTTCATGAAGGGCGTCCGTGCGCTCTGCGACGAAAAGAACCTTCTCATGATCGTCGATGAGGTGCAGGCCGGAATGGGCCGCACCGGCAAGTGGTTCGCGTGGCAGAACTACGACGTCAAGCCGGATCTCTTCACATGTGCAAAGGCGCTTGCTGGCGGGTTGCCCATGGGCGCTCTCGTTTCCAACGCCAAGTTCGCCGATGTCCTCGCGGCGCCGTCCCACGCATCTACGTTCGGCGGCAATCCCGTCGCGGCGGCCGCGGGGCTTGCGGTTATAGACGTCATGGAGTCGGAGGGGCTTCTCGAAAACGCGGTGAAGGTTGGTGGAATCCTCAAAGCGAAGCTGGAGGAATTCGCAGACCAGTACGACAGCCTTCTTGAAGTTCGCGGCAAGGGGCTTATGCTTGGCCTCGTCACTGAAGGCAGCGCGAAAGATCTCGTTGAGGCGTTCAAGGCGCAGGGGCTGCTCACTCTCACTGCTGGCGAGCACGTCGTTCGCTTCCTTCCGCCGCTTACGCTTTCCGAGGAAGATCTCGAGGACGTCTTCGACATGATTTCCGATGCCCTTGATTGCACGTTCGGAGGCTGACCGCAAGTTGAACACTGCTCGTTATCTCGGAATCGACATCGGCTCCACTACCTTCAAGGCGGTCCTCCTTGATGGCGATGGCAAGGTGCTGCGTACGGTGTACAAGCGCACCCAGCCCATAGAATCTTCGAAGGTGTCTTGCTCTGGCCACTGCTCCGCTTGCGGAAACTGCGGCGGCGGTTCGGCGCGTAAGCTCGCGCTCGAATTCCTCAAGGTCGCAGGTCTCTCGTCGTTCTCCGACGTCTCCGCCATTGTTGTGACGGGCAGCCAGATCGTCGAGGACACTAAACGCTTCATTCCCTTCGACTTCCAGACGAGCGAGGTGACGGCGCATGTCGCCGGAGCGAAGTTCCTGCATCCTGACGTAGACGCGATCATCGACTGCGGCGGGCAGGACTCGAAGTGCATGGTTTACAATCCGTCCATGAAGCTCTGGACGAGCATGATGAGCGGCGTTTGCGCCGCCGGGACGGGGAGCTTCCTCGATTCTGTCGCGCAGAAGCTTGGCGTGCGGGTCGAGGACGTTGCGGACAAGGTGAACTACGACTCCAAGGCCGAGTTCAGCTCCGTGTGCGCAGTCCTTTCGGCGACATCGATCAACAAGTTCAAGAACCGCGTGCCGATCGGCGACCTGCTCGCCGGCGCATGCAAGGCTCAGGCGAGAACGATTCTCAATTCGGTCGGGCAGCTTCTCCAGAACGCGCCTGGTCGTCGGGTTCTCTTCCAGGGCGGCGTCGCTTTCAACAAGGCTGTCGCGTTCTTCCTCAAGAAGATCACCGGAAGCGAAATAATAATTCCGCAGTACCACGAGGTAATGGGCGCCCTGGGGGCGGCCGTCATCGCCCGTGAGCTTCATGGCCTGCGCGATTCTGGCTCTCTGGATCTTGCAAAGGTCGAGTACGAGCCGACGCGCGGGAAGTCCGCGCTGATGCGCATAAAGTTCACGCGCCGCGATTTCTTCTCTTCCGACAAGTCGAAGCCGCTCGTCTGGCGCAATCTGTTCTTCCCGACGGAGATATTGAACGCGCTTGACTGCCGCATTTCTACTCTCGAGACCCATGCCGCGCTTTTCGGACGCAAGGCGGACAAGGTCAAGGAGGCGCTTGGGCGTGCCGCGCAGAAGGGCTTTGACGGGCAGACTTGCTCGTTCCTCAGGATGCTCGAGGGCATGGATCTAGAAAAGCCGGAGTTTGTCGTTTCGACGACTCAGCCATGCCAGCAGGGCGAGCGCATATTTGCCGACCTTGCGCGCGACTATGGCGTCGCCGACAGGTTCTATTCGCTTCAGACGCCGGTCGGATCGCACCAGCGCAACGCAATTGAAACAGTTGCGGACGGGCTTGCCGAGGCCGTTGCCGAAATGGAGAAGGCTCTTGGACGCAAGATGGATCCGGCGAGACTTGAGGAGGCATGCGTTCTTTCCAACGAGGCGGCGGACTACGCGAGAAAGTGCCAGGAACTTCGCTTCACCTCTCCGCCGCTTGTTCGCGGCAGCGAGGCCATCTACAATGCAATCGTGTTCTCCCCGCTTTGGGGAACGCGCGATCTCGTCGAGATGGAGAAGGCTCAGTACGAGGAACTTCTTGCGAAGAAGGAATGGGCGGAGAAGCGCTATTCCATCGACGACACGCACCGTCTACTCTGGTTGCACCTGCCGCCGTTCTACGACACGAAGCATCTCGATTTCATAGAATCCGCCTGCAACGCCCCGATTGTCTTCGAAGAGACGAATTTCGTAGGCTGGCAGCCGCTCGATCCGAAGGATCCGTACAGGTCTCTCGCAAGGAAGCTTCTGCAGTCCGGCTTTCTCGACCCCGCGCTCCGCGTAGAATACGTGAAGAAGTCTGTTCCTGTCGGCAAGTTCAACGGCGTAATTCTCTACACGCACGGCTTTGGGCGCTGCTCGCTTGCGGACCGGGCCCTATCCAAGCACCTCAGGGAGACGCTTGATTCCATCGGCGTTCCGTTGCTTGCGCTTGAAGGCGACTGCATGGACGCCTCCATCGACCCGTGCTCCACGACAACCAAGATCGCGTCGTTTGTTGAAGCTCTCAACCTGAAGCGCTATGGCAACATTTTCGGCAAAGTGAAAAAGCAGTGTACCGCAAATGAAAACAGTGCTGTTCTTCATCTCGTCGACTCGCCACACCTGCACAAACAGACTTGAGGGCATTCTGCGGTATGCCCGCACGCGCGAATGGCACCTTCAGGTGGTGGAGCGGGCGTTCCACAAGGTGAACGTTCGCCAGCAGCTCGATTTTTGGCGCCCGGTTGGCGTGATAGCAGAGTGCGGCAGCGGCGCGGAGGAACTTAAGGCGTCTGCCTTCGAGGACTTGCCGGTGGTGTATTTCGACGCCGACAGGGAAAGGCGCGGACCAGGGTACTACGTCGGTTCGGACTCGGCGGCCGTCGCGAAACTCGCGGCGGAACACTTGCTGGCGTTGGGGATTAAGAACTACGCATTCGTTGGGTTTCGAATTCCGATGTTCTGGGTTCGGGAACGCTGCGGTGCGTTTGTCGCAGCTATTGCAAAGAGCGGACACGGATGCCATGTGTTCGACACGGGGCGCGAGCAGCTGCCGCATGTCCGCCAGGCGGAACTGGCCGAATGGGTGCGCAACTTGCCGCGCCCATGCGGGGTCTTTGCGGCGAACGACTACGTAGGCGAAGAGCTTTTGAACATATGCGCACAGCAGGGGGTTTCCGTTCCAGATGAGCTGGCGGTCGTTGGTGTCGACAATGATGAGGCGGTGTGCGAGAACACGACCCCGTCTCTTTCGTCGATTGCGCCGGACTTCGAACAGGGCGGATATCTCGCGGCGGAGCTGCTAGGGCGGCTGATCGACGGAGCCAGGCTCAAGCCGAGGTTTGTCACGTTCGGTGTCTCGCGCGTTGTTACGCGGCAGTCGTCGCGGCGGATGGCATGCGACAGGGGGCGCGTGGCGGAGGCGGTCGAGATGATACGCCGCAGGGCGTGCGAAGGGATTTCGGCGGCAGAAGTCGTCAAGTTCATCGGTGAGCCGCGACGCACTGCCGAGATGCACTTCCGCGAGGCCACGGGTCGGAGCATCCACGACGAGATAGACGAGGTACGCTTTGCGAAGGTTTTCGAGCTGCTCAAGAACCCGCGCCAGTCGATAGACGCAATATCCGACCTCTGCGGGTTCAAGACCGGCGTCGCCTTGCGCAAGGCGTTTCGCCTGAAGACGGGCCTCTCAATGCGTGACTGGCGCAAGGAAGCGGCGGGTGGATGCTGAGGGCTGAGATAAAGCACCGAATGACAAGGCGGCTCACAGGGTGGGATTACTGCCAAAGAGCCATCTACATGGTAACAATAACCCTTGCCGACAGAACGCGCGAGTGGTTGGGCAGGCTGACTTTCGGCGAAAACGCCGAATCACACGACACCCCCGCCCCGCTCGGTTCTACGCTTGGCCTTGGCTCTGCGATTGGCGCTTCTCAACCCGGTTCTGTGCTTGGCTTTGACCCTGCGATTGACGCTTCTCAACCCGGTTCTACGCTTGGCCTTGGCTCTGCGATTGGCTCTTCTCGGCCCGGTCCTGTGCTTGGCTTTGGTTCTGCGATTGACGCTTCTCAACCCGGTTCTGTGCTTGGCCTTGGCTCTGCGATTGGCGCTTCTCAACCCGGTTCTACGCTTGGCCTTGGCTCTGCGATTGGCGCTTCTCAACCCGGTTCAGTGCTTGGCCTTGGCTCTGCGATTGGCTCTTCTCAACCCGGTTCTGTGCTTGGCCGTTCTCGGCCAAGCATCGAACCCACCCCGTTCGGCCAGGCCGCGCTCGATTCTCTCGCCGAAATGCCGCGTCTTTACCCTCAGATCGAGCTTATAGAAGCCCAGCTGATGCCCGACCATATACATTTTATCATCTTCGTGAAATCGCCGTTGCCCAAGCCGCTTGGGGCGCTCGTTCGCGGCTTCAAGGCTGGGGCGGCCAAGCGTTGGAAGGCGTGCAGTTGCGTCAACAACGGTTCTGTTTCGGGGCATTTTTGCCCCGTCCCCCAATGGGCTGATGGCTTCCAAGATACGGTGCTTCTTCATGAGGGGCAGCTAGAATCGATGATCGCCTATCTGCGCGACAATCCGTTGCGCCTCGCAGAGAAGCGGGCCAACCCGTTGCTATTTCGCCGCGTTTCGCGGCTAGAGCTGCCTCTTGATGGTGGGCGCATAGTCGGCGCGTTCGAGACGCTTGGCAACAGGCATCTACTAGAACGGCCGCAGGCGCAGGTGCAGTGCTCGCGGCGGTATTTCGCCTACAAGCGCGTAGCAAAGCCGGGCGGCGGAACGAAGATCGCGCACGACGCGGAAGGCGAGCCGATAGTCGAGTTCGAGACGCCTGAATACCGCGACTGCCGCGATGCTGCCCTGGCCGCCGGCGAACATGGCGCGGTGGTGCTCAGCCCGTGCATCTCTGATGGCGAACGGCAGATCGCCCGCGAGGCGCTGAAGCGGCGACTTCCGCTCGTTGCGCTGAAGAACATGGGCTTCTCGAAGTACGAAAAGCCGGTCGGACGCTACTTCGAGGCGTGCGCTGAAGGACGGCTGCTTCTAATGGCGCCCGCCGCATGGCCGCATTCGACCGTTGCCAAGCCGATGACGCGCTTTGACGCTACGGCGCTTAACCGCATCGCCCAATGGCTCGCCGGCGACAGCGCAGTTGACATTAACTATCACGGTATGAAGCCGGACAATATCGATTCTCTCGCCGAAGCCGCCGTAATGGCGCAGCAAGTAGAAGGCGAATAGACCCCGTCTTGTCCTTGGCCGTTCTCGGCCCCGTCCCTCCCCCGTCCTGTCCTTGGCCGTTCTCGGCCCCGTCCCTCCCCCGTCCTGTCCTTGGCCGTTCTCGGCCCCGTCCCTCCCCGTCCAGTCCTTGGCCGTTCTCGGCCCCGTCCCTCCCCCGTCCTGTCCTTGGCCGTTCTCGGCCAAGCCCATGCTTTGCGCAAAAGTAGCGATATTTTCTGCACTAGATTTTGCATCTCGTCGGCTGAATAGAGTATAATACCTACTAAAAATGAGCGAACATATAAAAGTCAAATTGGTAGCTGTTTTTGCGATTGCGATACTCGCGGTTGCGTCGCTCCATGTTGCTAATGTGGCGTTTGGCATGGAACTCGGCATCTGCGCGCACGTAAACGGCGGCGAGGAATACGAGCTTCGCAAGCGTGAGTTCGCAATGATGCGCAACGCAGGCATAAAGCGAGTGCGCTGCGACTTTACATGGGCCTCAATCGAGCCGAGGGCGGGCGAGTATAACTTCGAGAGGTTCGACAACGTGGTTTCCGACGCGGAGGGCAATGGGCTGCGCATACTGCCGATTCTCGACTACGGTCCCAACCAAAACGCCTACAAGGGAACGGCGTGGGAAAACCTCGATGCATGGCTTCGATATGCCAAAGCTGTCGTCGCCCGCTACAAGGGCCGAATAGACGTCGTGGAAGTCTGGAACGAAGAAGACATCAACTGGAAACCACGCGTCGATCCGACGCAGTACGCCGCCTTCTTCAAGGCGACGTCAATTGCGATCAAGGAAGTAGACCCTTCCGTTCGTGTGATGATGGGCGGTACTGCGGGCGGACATGTGGAGACAATCGAGGCGATATACAAGGCCGGCGCTGGCGACTGGATGGACATTGCGAACATCCACCATTATTCATGGCCTGCCCGTCCAGACGGGGCGCTCGATTCCACCATAAAATCGGTGCGCAAGGTCATGGAGCGGCATGGCGACGCGAAAAAGCCTCTTTGGATAACGGAGAACGGATGGCCGACGCACGACGCAAAATACGGCGGCGGTGCGCATGTGCTTCTAACGGCTCTTTCGATTGCGCGCCCCGGGCAGAAATCGTGGCGGCTTGTGCGCGCCAAGCTCACCGAGGATGAAAGCGCCGCCGACGAGGCTGCTGGCCTTGCCGCCATCCTTCCGCCCGGCTCCACCGGCGAGGCGTGGGGGCCGCGCCGGATCGCGTCCGAGCTTTCCACCGCCAAGGCCGATGTCGTGATGCTGCCGAGCAAGGAGAGCTTCCCCCTCGATGCAATCGACGCCATTGTTGGTTTCATGGCGCAAGGCGGAGTCGTCGTCTCGTTTGGGCTCACTCCACTCTACTATGCCTATCGCGACGGAAAGTCCGTGCCGTTCGACAGGGCCGCTCTGCTCAAGAGGTTTCATATCTCGTGGGGTGCGTGCTGGACTAACAAGAACCTGCCGATATCGACTCGCGCGTTTCCGACGGACGTGGCCCTGCGCCATGGCTACAAGCCTGACCCTGCAGGCTACAGGGTTGAGCGGTTCTTCTCGATGTCCAACCTCGCAGCGGGCGACCGCATGGTGCCGCTTCTCGTGGGGGAGGACAAAAACGGCGATTCCGTCGTAGGCGAAGCCGTATATCTTTTCGACAGCGACCTCAAGGGTGCGTTTGTCGCTTCCTGCCGCGAACCGTTCAGCCGCGGCGGCGTAAGCGAGACCGAACAGGCCGCATGCCTTTTGCGTGCAATCGAAATCGCAGAGGCCGAGGGAGTGGAGGCGTACTTCCCGTACGAGTTCCGTTCCCACGAGAAAGACCCTCTCTATTCAGAACACCATTTTGGCATCGTCCATCGAGATCTCAAGCCGAAGCCCGCCTACGAAGCAATCAAGCGCCGCTTCGGCGTTGATGTGGGAAAGCGCACTTTGTAAATAATAAAACAAGGAGGTAAAGTCATGAAAGCAGTTCACATCATATCGCTCGTCGCCTGTGCGGGCATGGCGTTGTCGGCTTCCGCCGCCACTGGCGTATCGTACAGGAACTATCGCTTCAAGGTGAATGCCGTTTACGGATCAAATGCCAGTCAGTTGGAACTCTCTAAAATTGGCCTCTTTTGCGAAGGCAAGGAATTGGCATATACCTATGACTCCGTCTCGCGTGGCCCTGCCACGTCTGCATACGGTGCGACAACTCCAGACGGGCCTTCGCGACTTTTCTGGCGGGGCGACCCTGACAACCTCTACGCCGACTGGAACGGCGCAAGGGGAACTGGACGAGACGGCGTTACCGACGAGGATCGCGACAATTGCTATGTCGACGTGTCCTTTGCCGCACCGGTACGCCTTGACTCGTATGCGTTCAAGACCGGCACTTTGGGATGGTGGGGCAATCAATGCCGCGCACCGAAAGACTTCCAGCTTTTTGGTTCGGACGACGGCGAATCCTGGACGCTTCTTGACGCCCGAACCGGTTTCAATCAGCCGAATGCCGACAGAGCATGGTGCGCTCCTTTTCCTCTTGGCGGTGCCGACCAAGGCAACTACGCAACTGATGCCAAGTGGTTTCGGCTCTCATTCCGCGATAGGAATAGTACGAGTGATTACTTCTTGGGACTTGGCGAGTTTGCCCTTTACGATGCCGATGGTGTCAGAATTGACCTGACGGGCGTCGTTCGCGGTGCGTCTTCAAGCCTCTCCCCTGGAGAGGCAATTGAAATGCAACGCAACCTGTCCTCTTGCTATGCGGGGTATGTCCCTATCGCGTTGGATCAAACTGTCTATACCACCTCATGCATGTTCGATGGCAAGGTCGGCGGGTCGATTCTGACGGCGGCTACGAACACGGCACCCGACAAGACAACACTTGCTTCGTCGATATATGTAACAAACACAAGGAAGCTTTCCGAATTTCGCAATGTCTGCGTCTTCCTTCGCCTTCCCGATGACACTCCGGCAGTTGCCGCCTATAACCTTGCTAGCACGGCCGGATCGACTGGTACAATACCACGCGGATGGGTGCTCGAAGCGAGTTACGACGGCGTGACGTGGTTCCTTCTTGACGAGCGTGAGGATGAATACATGACGAACGCGAGTTGTTGGTTCAACGCCAGGCCATACCGCTTCAATCGCTCGGTGCCTTCTGCCAGCGGCACCACGCTTACGGTTGGCAGCTTTGACCGCAGCGGCTCAGCCGCCGCCCCCGCTTCGTCGATCGTCAAGGTTGGCGAAGGGGACTGGATACAGGCAGGGGCTTCGCCCGCGTCAGTCGATGTGCGCGGCGGATCCCTTGAACTCTTCCCCAAGTTCGACGCTTATCGTTTCAAAGTGGACAGGATCAAGTATTGGGCCGAAAAGGCTCTGTTAAGCGAGGTCGCCCTTTATGACGGCGAAACGGACGTTACGCAACGCACTGCTGCGAAGGTGTCCAACGCACATCCGGAGACGGGCGATCCTGTGTCGCGCCTCGTAAACGCCGACATGAGCGACAACTATGCGGACACATACGGCGCTACGAACAACGAGAATGCGGAACACGAGGTGCAACGCGAGCAATGCTGGGTGCGGCTCGACTATGATTCTCCCGTCCGCGTGACTTCGTGGGCATTCTGGCGCGGAAACTCCGGGAATGCTAGCCCGAACGATATCCGCCTCCAGGGGTCGCGCGATGGAGGGACGACGTGGATCGACATCGACGTGCGGACGAATGCCGCGCCGGCGGAGAACTACGGCAAGGCCGAGTTCGTCAGGCAGGAATACGTAGGCGGCATGGCTTCTGACATTGCCGTGACACTTTCGAATGGCGGTGCACTTAAGCTGAACGAAACGACGCGCCGCATTTCGTCTCTCACGGTCGACTGTGCAACGGGCGGCGGTTCAATCGATGTGTTCGCCCCTGCTTCAAATGGCACACTCTATCTCAACGGGGTCACGGGATCGGTCTATGACTTGGAAATCCCTGTCGCAGTTGGCTCGTTCTCTGGCAAAGAAAACTTCAGGTCGTGGACGGTTTTCGTAAATGGCGTCAAAAAATCACATAGCGTTGCTGCTTCGAACGATAAACTTGTTGTTGTCTTATCTGGCATGACAATTATCTTTCAGTAGAGGAGTGTGTTATGGTTGGTATTCGCATGGTGGTTGTGGCCTTTGCCGCAGGGCTTGCCCTGTGCGCGATGGCCGCCGACATCGAAATCGACTTCGAGACGGCGACGGGGAAAATCAAGCCCGTCCACTCGGTCGGGCAGGGGCCGCTTCTGGGGATTGACGACTATTCGATGTTCAAGTACCTGAAGGAGGCGAATGTCCCGTACGCGCGGCTTCACGACGTCGGTGGGCGATTCGGCGGCAACGTGTTCGTCGACATCCCCAATCTCTTCCGCGACTTCGACGCTGACGAGAACGACCCGGCGAACTACGACTTCACCTTTACGGACAGATACCTCAAGGCGCTAGTGGAAAACGGCGTCGAGCCCTATTTCCGGCTTGGCGTGACAATCGAGGTGTTTGCGCGGACGGTCAAGGCGTACCGAATCTTTCCTCCGAAGGACTACGCCAAGTGGGCGCGGATTTGCGAACACGTGATCCGCCACTACACCGAAGGCTGGGCCGACGGCTTCAAGTACAAGATTGCCTACTGGGAAATCTGGAACGAGCCGGACGACTTCCCTGACAACCGAAATGCGATGTGGCGCGGCTCGTGGCGGGATTTCTGCGAACTATACGAAGTTGCGTCAAAGCATCTGAAGGCGACGTTTCCCCACCTGAAGATTGGCGGCTACGGCAAGTGCACAGCCAACTCTGCGCTCGTCATGTACGGCGACGAGCCGCCAGAGGAGGACGCCTATCGTCATAAGTGTTTCGTGGAGTTCTGCGACTTCATCAAGGAGCGCAAGTGCCCGCTGGACTTCTTCTCGTTCCATGCCTACATCCAGCCGGATCATGTGAGGTCGCATGTCGACTACCACCGCGGCATCTTGCGCAAGGCGGGATACGGCGACGTGGAGCTTCACTTGAACGAATGGCTTTCGCGCGAGTGGCTTTCAAGGGACAAGTCCCGCAGCTACTACCACAACGAGGCATTGGCCTGTGCGACCGCCGCCTTCATCGTTGCCGCGCAGACTGCCGACTTGCAGATGGCGAATATCTACGATGCACGATGCCGGCCTGGGACCTACTGTCCGCTCTTTGACCCCGCGACGAAACAGCCCGGAAAGGCGTTCTACGCGCTCAAGTACTTTGGCGAGCTCTATCGCCTTGGCACGGCAGTCAAGTGCGTCGTCGTGTGCGGAATCCAGGGCCATGGCGGGCTTTGGGCCGTCGCGGCGAAAGGCGAGGACGGCGCGGCGGCGTTGGTCGTGAACGATTCGCCCGGTTCGCGTCCGTTTACGTTCGATTTCGGCGGCCGCAAGGTGAAGCGCTGCCGCATAGTCGATGCCTCGCGCACGGACGAGGAGGTCGACTTTCCTTCCGTCCTGCCGCCCGCGTCGTTCATGCTGGTGGAATTTTAAAAATAGACATACATGAGAATGACGCGAGGAATTGTTTTTGTGGTGACTGCGTTTGCTGTCGCTCTTTCATCGTTGTCGGCGGAGCCGGGTTATACGAACGACATATGCCTGCCGTCGCACTTGTACATGCTGTCCAACGCCAAAACCGACATTTTTTTTCAGCCATTTACCAAGCGGTGGCGTCCGTACGATGACTTTGTCAGGATTGTGCTCTCGAAAGGCGGCGGCGTTCTCAGGCGGCATCTAGGTCACGTTGCGACAGTTCGCGATCCCGTCGACGGTGCAACGTTGACG